>Ga0210043_1000086_pt1 | contig 102897 bp, 104 predicted proteins | sample CryGeymet201501t_FD_183990 | JGI IMG/M metagenome (GOLD analysis project Ga0210043, IMG submission 183990) | Groundwater microbial communities from Crystal Geyser aquifers in Utah, USA - Crystal Geyser metaG 2015-01t (SPAdes) (version 2) | ecosystem: Environmental > Aquatic > Deep subsurface >...
CCTAGGTGTCTGAGGAAATATACTTCCTTTCCCACTAAACATGCATTCTGAGACCTTAGCTGTCGATCTGGACTGTTTTCCTTTTGCACCTGGAACTTAGCTCCCAGGTGCTGAGTGCTGTGCAGTACGACAAGGTATTCGAAGTTTGATTAGATACTCAAAATTACTTCTGAAGTACCCGTTCAGTGCTCTACCCCCTCGTCGATTCACACAACCCTATACCTAAATATATTTCAGGGAGAACCAGCTATCTCCGGGTTCGATTGGCATATTACCTCTATCCACAACTCATCCGAGCATCTTGCAGCATACAACGGTTCGGGCCTCCATCTCGGATTAACGAGATTTCACCCTGGTCATGGATAGCTCACCCGGTTTCGGGTCATTCATACACTACAATTGGTCGCCCTATTCAGGCTCGCTTTCACTATGGCTTCCTCTTGTAAAAGAGTTAACCTGCAGTGTACGAATACTCGCCGGCTCATTCTTCAATAGGCACGAGATCATCCCGCCAAAAGCGGGACTCTCTCTGATTGTTAGCAGATAGTTTCAGGATCTATTTCACGGGGCCTTCCGCCCTTCTTTTCACCTTTCCCTCACGGTACTAGTTCACTATCGGTCTTGTTTGGTATTTAGCCTTGGAGTGTGGTCACCCCAGATTCAGAAGGGAGTTTGCCGTCTCCCAACCTACTCAGGAACACTCTATGGCAATTCAAACTTTCATGTACACGGCTTTCACGTCCTCTGGCCACCTATTCCACGGTGTTCTACTAGTTTGAAATTGTCCAATGTTGAGGTCCTACAACCCCCCGCATAAATGCGGGGTTTGGGCTGTTCCCTGTTCGCTCGTCGCTTACTAAGGGAATCTCATTCGATTTCTTTTCCTCTGGGTACTTAGATATTTCAGTTCCCCAGGTTCCCTTCCCCCGCCATAGGCGGGGGATCATTGCACTTTCATGCAACGCGGTTACCCGATTCGGACACCGCCGGATCATAGCTTCTTCTCAGCTACCCGACGACTTTCGCGGAGTAAACGTCCTTTTTCGGCCAAACAAGCCAAGGCATCCTCTATCTGCTTTAATTCACATATAAGCGAAATTGGTAATTATTATTACTTTTTAAAAAATTAGATGCTATGTCGCACATATTTCATGCGACTGGCCTACATCATGACGATGTTCTTCACTTGTTAAAGAGCGGTCTAAGCAAAAGCTTAGATATTAGCTCCTCGTGCGACTCAGGTCTGAGTACACCAAGAACTAATAGCCAAGTTTCTGCTTACTGTGGACCCTAAGGGGCTCGAACCCTTGACCTCCACATTGCAAATGTGGCGCTCTAGCCAACTGAGCTAAGGGCCCCAAATGGCAATCCACTGTGTTCTGTTTTATTTTGTTGAAAGGTGAGGGATTGTGGACACAACATCACACAATATCAGTCTGCTTCCCGAACAGATTCACGATTGTAAACTAAGAGCCGATCTAAAGCAATCCCAGCTTTTCCAATCTTTTCTTGTTTTTCTTGACTAAATCTGGATCGACGTCACCCTCTTCTTCGAAGACGCGCAGGAGCTTTTGACCAGCAACTTTTGTATAGAATGCAACTTGCGTTTCAAGAACCGATTTTGCCAATGCTTCTGGTGCTGATGCGATCCACTCTGCACTGATAACGTAGCGACCCAAGTGGTAAATTTGCTCACCACCGCCAAGAGTAAATGAAATGCCGTTGGCAACGTGCACCTTCTTTGGTCGAACCATGTGGCCTTTAATATCGTGCTTGAGTTGTCTTGGATCAGCAAACGGCAAAAATCCCGCGTAGAGCAAATCGTGTTCGTCTGCCAGCGCAGCAATATGCTGCTGAGTACTGGCGTCTACTTGTTCCCAAGTATCGAGATCAAGTACTTGCTTCATCCAGTCATTTTCAGCACTTCCTGCGATACGAATCTCGTCAGTTCCAAGTGACTTGCGCAGGTGCTTGAGCACTTCGGTAAATCCTTCGACTTGAAAGCCGGCGCCAACGATGCCTAATCGAGTACCAGCGTTGATCTGCACACCCTCGTCGCCACAGGTGATAACATATTCCATAAAAAACTCCTCACTCCAGGCAGAAAGTACTTATTTTTCTGTTCGGGTCATATTGGTAATCGCAGCCAGGTAGGCCTGCATCTCTGACTCAACTTGTTCCCACTTGCCATCCGCTTCGCGGATTGCGTTAAAGAGTAAGTCCATGTCGATGAGAACCTGGTCGTCGGTGACAATCATTCGTTGTTTTGCCATACTATTTTCCTTTGTTTATTTGTATCCCACCGGCAACTCTGTCAGAACCAAACTCAGGCTCATACGACGTTGTTGCGGATCGACACTCTCCACATTTACCGTAATCTTATCACCTCTGTTCAATTGCGTCGCACCATCAAGCTTACTTGAATGAATCAAACCGTCAACACCTGGCTCAACATTAACAAAAACACCAAATGGTTCGGTGCGTGAGACCGTGCCTTCGACACTCATACCGACCTCATAGCGAGTATCTATATCAAGCCATGGGTCATCACTCAGTTGTTTAATAGACAAGTTGAGTTTGTTGGTTTTTTCGTCAACACCAAGCACACGTACCTTGAGTGCGTCGCCAACTTTGTGATAATCCTTTGGATGCGCCACTTTTTCCCAAGAAATCTCAGAAATGTGCACCAAACCTTCTACTTGACCTTTTTTGTCCTTTTCCAGTGGTACCTGGACAGTTACAAACAAGCCGAAGTGCATAACACCTGAGACAACACCGTCGTAAATCACGCCGGTTTTGACCGAAGCGAGTGCCTCTTCTTTTTGCTCTATTTCGCCAGATTCTGAAACGTGACGTTCAGAAAAAATAAGGCGATTTTTGTCTCGGTCGACTTCGATTGCCTTGACCTTGACGGTTGTGCCACGCAGTGAAGCGAAGTTCCCCATGAGGTGCTTGCCAAATTGACTCGAAGGAATAAACCCTCGAATACCTTGGACTACTACTATAAGGCCACCTTTATTGACGTCGATTGCCTGAGCTTCGAGCTCTGTCCCTTTTTCGAGTGCTTCGGTGAAAAAGTCCCAACGCGCGTCTGAAGCCGCTTTCTTGAGCGAAAGCAATACTTGGCCTTGGATATTTTCGAGTGCGACAACAATCGCTTCGATTGAATCGCCGACTTTGAGGTCAGCAATATACTCACTGGCAGATTCAAATTCTTTTTCTGAAACGATGCCTTCTGTCTTGGCTCCGATGTCGATCATGAGGGCACGACGTTGTTTGCCAGTAATTATTCCAGTAACAAGTTCACCTTTTCGAGGAACTTTGATAGTGTGTTTCGTCTGAGCAAGTAGCTCATCCATAGTACTTGGACCGGCGCTTTTCGCCGTAGTTTTTGTTGATTTCGCAGTCATAGCGGGTTTGGGTCTCCTTTCAAAAGAGTGCGCGCAGTATACCACAGAAACTCGAGACAGCGGGATGACTTGTGTTGCGCCAAAAAAGAGATTACGATGCCGCTATGCAGCGACTACGAACGGTGACGAAAAAAGATGTGGCGGGCAAACGTGTTCTTGTGCGCGTGGACTTTAATGTACCGCTCGAGAAATCTGGGGGCGTTGTACAAGTTCGTGACGATCGAAGGTTGCGAGCGGCACTGCCAACCATCAAGTTACTGCAAGAAGCAGGGGCGAAAATCATCCTTATCTCACACTTAGGCAGACCCAAGGGTGCTATTGTGCCAGAGCTAAGCCTGGAGCCAATTGCACAGTACCTGAAGAAAAAACTCAACCTACCGGTAACTTTTTCTACAAATTACGACGAACCGAAGCTCGACACTATAGTACTGCTCGAAAATCTTCGCTTTTACGAAGGCGAGACTACTAATGACGCAGGCTTTGCCAAAAAACTGGCGGGACTAGCCGACGTGTATGTCAATGAAGCCTTCTCCAATTCACATAGAAATCATGCCTCTATGGTCGGCGTTACCAAGTATTTGCCAAGTTTCGCGGGCGTAGCCTTGACCGAAGAGTCAAATATGCTTGCCAGCTTGACTACTGAACCAAAACGGCCATTTGTCGTTGTTCTCGGTGGGGCAAAGATTTCTGATAAAGTCGGGGCACTCACTAACCTAGCAAATATAGCTGACCTGGTGCTGATTGGCGGCGCGATAGCAAATAATTTCCTCTCGGCCGAAGGCTTTGAGATCTATCGCTCTTTTGTCGAAGAAGCGAGTAAAAAAGATGCAGGCGATTATGTTGCTGTGGCTAGACGATTAATTGACGAACATAAAACTGAAAAAGTATTGAAGGATAACTACATTCCCTTGCCAAAATTGCTGTACCCAATCGATGTTGTCGCCGCTCCCAATCTTGATACGACCGATGCTGACGAGCTCAAAACGATAGATCTTTCGCACGATATGGCAGACAAACCAGAGAAAACGAAGTTGCAGTATCTTGATATTGGGCCGAAAACAAAACATCTCTATAGCGAACTCCTGGCTGGTGCTGGCACAATCTTTTGGAATGGTCCCATGGGTGTTTGGGAAAACCCATTATTCTCCGCTGGCACACAGGCGATTGCTCGCGCAATAACCACATCCCGCGCAACAACTGTCCTCGGTGGTGGTGACACAATTGCCGCTGCGCACCATTTTCATGCCGAACACAAATTTTCCTATATTTCTGCTGCTGGGGGTGCTGCCCTCAAGTTCCTTGGTGGAGAAGTACTCCCAGGGCTAAAACCACTCATAATTCCCTCTTGACGCTACTTCCATTTACTCTGTATTCTGAGTGGTACCACATTTTTAGGTGGCAGTTTGTTGTTACGAAAATATATACATGATTAACGCAGTATCACAGCCATCCGCAGGTGCGCCTATGCCACCAAGCACACCGATGCCAGTGGTTACACCTGTTACGCCACCACCAACACCTCCCGACGCTTCTAGCTTACCGCCATTTGAACCACCCACACCGGCTGCGATGAATCAAACACCTCCACCAAAAAAGGGCATGCCCATGAAAGGCGTCATTGGTCTCTTAGTTTTGATCTTAACAGTAGTCGGGGCTGCGGCAGGATTTTATCTCACACAGATGAATCAGGATGTACGCCAACAGGCGAGTGCGCCAGCTTATTCTGCTTGTGATGCTAGTTCGTGGTGTATCGCTGCCTCAATACCTGGGTCAACTCAATGTACCCACCCAGTATCAGGTACGCTAGTTTTTTGTTGTCCTGCTGGACAAACTGGAGGATCTGGATCATGCGCAGCTGGCGGTGGCACTGGTGGTCCAACAGTTCCTGGCTCATGTTCGGGAGCTGTCGAGTGTCGCACATATGATTGTCCCAACGGTATGGATTACAACAATGGTCAAGAGTGCAGATCTAGTAGCGTGATTGTTCAAGCTGGCACTGGTTGCCCTGCTCCAGCTTCGAACTGTGGTCAGGTAGACTACTATGACATTTCTGGTAATTTCGATTCCTATTGTGGACACAATCTATACACTGACGGTTGTTCAACACCACCCGGTGGTGGAACAACTCCTCCGGGCGGCGGCGGTCCAGGAAGTCCAACTCTTGCCTGTGGGACACTTATCATGACGGTCGGTGGTACTCCTGTGTCCACAGCAAAGTATGGAGATACTATCAAGTTTATTTGCCAGTCAACATCAGGCACACCTCCAGCATCTACAACCTACTCTTTTTTCATCACAGAGCCAGGGAAAACAGAGCGGCTTCTGACTACAAGCACATCAACAGGGTATGATTACAACGTAACCTACACAGGACAGTACAAAGCTCGCTGCGACGTAAATTAAGATCATGCTTAACCCACAATCACAACAACCAGCGACCTACAACAAGCACGGTATGACTGCACTTGGTACAACTACCCCACCAATGAAACAAAAGAAGTCATTTGGCATGCGCTCTATCCTGACGGTAGTTGGCCTCTCTCTCTTCTTCATCATCGCTATCTCTGGTGTCTTGATCGCCCAACGCCAAAGTCAAGTAGATGCACCGGTTGCTCCAACTGCACCAGTTTCTCGCCCAAGTGCAGCAGAACCCATAAATGCTTGTCAAATAACTTTTAACGTTGCATTTACGCCAGGACAATCAATATCCAATACCTATACTTGCGATGCTGATTGCACCGATACCAATCAATGCACGGGCGTAAATTCAAACTTTATTTGTTATCGTCCAGATGCTGGCAACGGTGTAGATCAATGGACTCCAAACTGGTTTGATAGCTCAGTGGCTATTCCCGCTAATGTTGGCGCCGGTCTTGCCACTAGCTTTGATGCTCTCATTTTGCCCGACAACACAGTCAAACAATACTTGGTGCGCGGTGGAGAATTATTCGTCCGCACTGCTACCATCGACACCGCTACAAAAGAAGCTGTCGGCTGGACAAGTTGGGTTGGTCCAAATACTGCGGTCACCGCTGAAACAGGAACTGGCACACTTACTAGTTTTGCTGGTTATGTGCAAAAAGATGGTGCAATCAAACAATACGCCGTCAAAGGTGGCGAACTTTGGGTTCGAACTTCTACCGACAATATAAATTGGACACTTTGGGATGGACCAAATGTAGCAGTGCCAGCTACGGTGGGTAAAGGTGCGCTAACTAGTTTCTCTGCCTACGTGATGAATGACACTGCAAAAACAATCAAACAATACGCCGTCAAAGGTGGCGAACTTTGGGTTCGAACTTCTACCGACAATATAAATTGGACACTTTGGGATGGACCAAATGTAGCCGCCAATGGCTTTGGCAGTGGCGAGTTCACGAGCTTCTCTGCGTACGTACAACCAGATGGTGCGACCAAACAATTCTTCATCAAGGGTGGTGCTTTAGCAAAACGAGATAATGCGGGTGGCAAGTGTCGCTTGAGTACGCTGCCAACAGCCAACGACTGCCAAGCTGTTGTTGTTCCTGGCACAGCAACTTGTACTTCCAAAAAAGCCTTCACCGACTTTAGCACCATAACTACTTCTACCGAGCTAACTAGTGCGACGCCACTCAAAAAAGGTCAAGAGTTTGTTTACAGAATTACCGCCAAGGGCGGCACCACTCCTGCAGCAAATGTGACCATTACCGACCAGCTGCCTGCAGAACTCACGTATGTCGGACCTGTCGGTGATAGTGTCATTACACATAGTAATGGTTTGGTTACTGTTACTTACCCAACTGTTGGAGAAGCTCCAAAAGTTGCAGAGTTTAAAGTTAAGGTAGCAGCTACTACTGTGGCTGGCGCAAACGTTATAAACAAAGCTACGATAAAAACTGAGGGAGCGAATCCAAGTGAGTGCTCTGTTACTCTTAAGGTTGAAGCCGCGGCAGCAGACTACAGCTGCAACAAGCCATGTACTACTACAACACAATGCCAAGACACAACAAAAGGTGGCAATGCCCTTTACTCATGTGACACTGTTTCTAATACCTGTCGTTTGACTACAAATCCAACATCAACAACTTGCGAAGCAAAAGTTGCCTATGTTTGCAACAGTGATTGCACAGGCGACACGGCAGAAGCAGACTGCAAAGCCGTCAACAACGACTACACTTGCTCTGCTGCACAAGGTAATAAGTGTCGACTAAGCACCAACCTTGCTTCGAGCGAGTGCAAACCAAAAGAAAATGTATATTCCTGCGGCGTCACCTGTACAACCACAGATCAATGCAAATCTTACAACACAGCCTATGTCTGTCATCCAGTTGGCGGTGCGGCTGGCAGTGTTTGCAGATTGGGTAATGGCAACGAGCAATACAGTAACTGTCAGGCACCAAATACTCCTCCTCCAGCACCGACTGTTGGCTGCAACGTCACTTGTGCAACCACTGCAGACTGCTCTAACTCTGCACACATCTGCTACGATACCGCCCTCATTGGCCAGAGCTATGGCAAGGTATGTCGACTCCCAGACTATGTCTACTCTACGAGTTGCACTACACCAACCGAAACTGTCGCCTACACACCTCCAACAGGTACCAAAGGTGGCCAACCAGCTCTACCTGCAGAATTGCCACAGACTGGCCCAGAAGACTGGTTGAACTGGCTCAAGGCTGGCTTAATCACCCTTGGTGTCGGCGCTGCTCTCTTACTCCTCCTCTAGATCCAGCTCTAAACTAAACAACGCGGTATAATACGCCCATGCAACCTCACTCGATGTGTGCACTAGCTGTAGCCGGATACGTTTGGAATAGACCTGCTCCAATTGATCCAAAATACCAAAGAACAAAGTTTAATAACGTTGAGCTTGAATTTACAGACCACCGGGATAAAACAAGAAAAATATATTACAACCTTGAAATTACAAAAAGAAAAGCCGACGAGAAAGAGCTCGATATCAGAGCAGTAAAATCGTCTGGAGATCTGGCTTGCACACTAGAAATTCGCAGAGCAAGCAATGATGAAGGTTCAAAAGTTACAGTTGTTCACCAAACCCAGCATGTTTCTGGGCTCAAGGAGATTTACAATTTATATAAAGATTACACTACAGACGGACATCACGAAAATAGTACAAAATATGGTAAATTTAAGGCCATATTTGATTCAGGAAATTTGGATAGAACTACTTGCGAAGTTAGAACAGAACTCGTGAGAAAATCAGACGGCTGGTCTCGGGTCGTCAGCTACAAAACAAAAATTCCAACAGCTTAACAAGGGAAATTTTTGGCGAGCCCACAGAGATTCTCTAAAAAGTTTTCTATACCAAGTCTAACCTTATTTGTTTCTGGCATACTAAAAACAAAGCCTGTGCTGATTATATATTTGTGAGCCGGGAGGGACTCGAACCCCCGACCAGTAAGGTATAAGCTTACCGCTCTAACCAACTGAGCTACCGGCTCACGATACTCAGCATTATATACCGCTTGAGTACTGCTGATGGTATGATGTGCAAGTGAAACTTCTGAGAAAAATTAGATCGCAGAAAAAACTGCTGATTGGTCTTGCCATTCTTGTACTTGCACTTATTGGCTTCTTATTCACTCGCGCGAACAAGGCAGAAGTCAAAAAAACCTTTGTCTCCCCCGTCCGTCAAGAAATAGCCGAAACACTCGAAATCTCTGGCACGGTTGATGCGCTGCAAAAAGCACGCCTCAGGTTTATCGCTGGTGGCAAAGTAACTTATTTGAGCGCTCAAGAGGGAGATACTATTAAAAAATGGCAAACAATTGCGAGCATCGATAAAGCCGCCCTCCAAAAAACGCTACAAAAAGATCTCAATTTATATATGCAAGAGCGCTGGGACTGGGAATCACGGATTGACGACACCAAGTATCGCTGGCTCGATGATGCCGAACAGCTAGCAAAAGACAAAGCCCAGTGGGATCTGGAAAATAAGGTAATCGATGTTGAGGTGCAGGATATTACACTGCAAAATACCAATTTGACCGCGCCATTTGCCGGAATTTTGACTCATTCTCCTATTACCAGTACTGGCACGCAATTACTCGGAAGCGACTATTTTGAGCTGGTTGATCCAACTACTCTGGTCTTTGTCGGTCGGGTAGATGAGGCAGATGTAGCAAAAATTTCTGAAGGCTTGGTAGCAAAAATTAGGCTCGATGCCTTTGAAGGCGAAACCTTTACTACCAGTGTGGAGTTTGTTTCTTTTGCTAGTAGCGAAACTGCTGACGGCACCGTGTATAGCGTCAGATTTCCCCTGCAGGCCGTAAGTGATGCTGTGCGCTTTCGCCTTGGCATGAATGGAGACGCGACGATTGAGCTTGCTAAAAGTGAAAATGCGCTCACCTTGCCAATCAATGCCACCCGAATTCGAAATGATAAAACGTACGTTGATGTACTGACGACGAACAACCAGACAGAAGAACGAGAAATTACGACTGACAAACAAACCGACTACTTGGTAGAGATTCTCTCTGGACTGAGCGAAAATGACCAGGTTTTGCTACCAGAATAAACGAGGCACGTACCATGCTACTCTCACTTGAGAATGTTTCGAAACACTACACTTTGGGCGGTGTACGTATCAAAGCACTCGACAATATAACGCTACACATCGATCGTGGAGAATTTGTGGCTATTATGGGACCATCAGGCTCTGGTAAATCAACTTTTTTGCAAGTTGCAAGCACACTGGCATTGCCAACAGGCGGAACCATCAAGCTCAACGATCGCGAGATTAGCTCATACAACGAGGTAGAAAGAGCTCGACTACGCAATAAATATATTGGATTTGTCTTTCAGCAATTTAACTTGCTCGCTCGAACGAGTGCACTTGCCAACGTCGAGTTACCACTTGTCTATGCAAAAGTCGCCTCGGCAGAACGCACTCGTCGCTCAAAAGAAATGCTTGTTCGAGTAGGGTTGGCAGATCGTTTGCAAAATACCCCCGCACAACTTTCTGGAGGCCAGCAACAACGGGTTGCTGTTGCGCGTGCGCTTATCAATGATCCTGATCTCATTTTTGCTGATGAACCGACCGGAAATCTTGATACCAAGTCTGGTGATGACATCAAACGACTACTTACCGAGCTACACGAAGAAGGCAGAACCATCATCATGGTCACTCACGAACATGATGTGGCAGAAATTGCACAACGCCTGATCGTCTTTAGAGACGGTAAGATTTTATCCGACAAAAAACAGAAAAAAACATAATATGGAAGTTTTTAGCGTCGCACTACGAGCAATATTTGTCAACAAAATGCGGTCATTTTTGACGATGCTGGGCGTAATTATTGGCGTTGCCTCTGTTGTACTACTTACGAGCATTGGCAATGGCCTGTCTGCCTTTGTCACCGAGCAATTCAACGAACTTGGTGCCAATACCATTATTATCTTTCCGGGAGATATATTTGGTGATAGTGGAAGCATTAACAGCGAAAGTGCGGCCACAGGAATTGCCAATAGCAAACTGACTCAAAAAGAAGTCAATCGGTTGGAGCAGCTGAGAGAGCACGTGGCTGAGGCCGCCCCTTTTAGCTTGCAATCTGACAGTGTTTCTCTAGGTAATACCAAAAAACGGATTACGGTTCTGGGAACAACTCCAAACTATGAGACCGCATTCAATGCCAAACCAGAAAAAGGTCGCTTCTTTTCTGCAAGCGAAAATGCCAATGCCTCTCGAGTAATTGTGCTCGGGTACGAAATTGCCCAAGAACTTTTTGGCAACGTAGATCCTGTTGGTAAGCAGGTGACCGTTGGCGATCAAACTTTTCAGGTCACTGGAGTAATCGAAAAAAAGGGCGGTGGCTTTGGTGGTCCTTCGTTTGATACCTACGCCTACATGCCACTCAAGACATTTTTTCGTGCCTATGACACCACCAAGATTGTCCGAATTGTAGTGAAAACCAAGACAACAGAGCGGCTCAAAGAACACATGGCTGCTATTCGCAAAGAACTCGAAAAATCACTCAAAGCAGACGAGTTTTCGGTGGTAGATCAGTCGGAGATTTTGGGAACAATCAATCAGATTTTATCGGTCTTAACCGTTGCTTTGGGAGGCATTGCCAGTATTTCGCTCGTAGTTGGTGGCATAGGTATTATGAACATCATGCTTGTTTCTGTAACGGAGCGTACCCGAGAAATTGGCTTGCGGAAAGCGCTTGGCGCTACTCCCAATCTCATCATGCTGCAATTTTTGATCGAAGCGGCGTTCTTGTCTTTTTTTGGTGGCATGATTGGGGTGGGAATAGCTTTTGCTGGTACGTTTGCCCTGCAATCATTCATCCCAGCCAAGGTTACCTTTGATGCGGTGCTGCTTGCTTTCGGTGTTTCGAGCCTGGTTGGCCTCATCTTTGGCGCTGCACCAGCCAGACGCGCAGCACAACTCTCCCCGATTGAAGCTCTTCGCTACGAGTAAGCTATACTAAACTCTATGCGCAAATTGCGAATTTTTATCACTGTCACACTGTTGCTACTGTTGGCAGTCGCCGCCTATGTGATAATTCCCGCTCGCGACACCTTTTCACTCAAAGAGGCAGGAACGCAGTTGACGTCTATATTTAACAACACTATTGCCAACAAAGTCCAAATACCTGATGAACTCGATATCACACTCGAGAATGCTTCCGCACAAGCAAAAGCACTTCAAGAACATGCTACAAGTATTTTGGGCACTACTGACAGAGATAATCCAGAACAACCAATTCAAGAACGAGCCCTCGAGTACAGCAGATATGTATACTGCAATCAGGTGGTCACGGACTACGAAAGTCGAGTTACTCAACCCGAACAATAAGATTTTTGTTACAAATTACTTCGCTGTTGAATCTCGGCTTCAACAATGTCTCTGTCTCTACCGTACTTCAATCTTGAAAGCTCTTTAATCATTTCAGCCTGCTTCGGGTTCATTCTGGCGTTGACTGCTGTCATGTCTTTTGCGAGCGACATACTAAAAGCTGGCACTGGTTCATTATTTACAATTGTCTTGATGTAAACATGGTATTTTTCGATATTGGTCAAGTCACCTTCATTGAAAGTCGGCATAAACTCGTGCTGGAGGAAGTTGGCGTCAGGCACACCAACGCGGAAAGAAACAACAGTACCGACGTTTCCAAACACCGCGTTTTTGACCTCTTCATCAATTTGTCCGACAAACTGATTTGCAACTGTCAAGTTGAGGCGATATTTACGTGCCTCAGAGAGAATAACGGCAAAATCCTCGGTGGCATAATTTTGAAACTCATCAACATACAGGAAAAAATCACTGCGCTGTTCCATCGGGATATCTGCCCGACTCATGGCAGCGGTGAGCACTTTTGGCACTAAAATAAGACCGAGAAACTTCGCGTCTTCCTCGCCCAAAATACCTTTTGAAAGATTGCAAAGAATAATTTTTTTCTCGTCCATGGCCTTGCGGAAATTGAAAGCGCTCGACGGTTGGCCAATGATATTACGCATTGTTTTGTTGGTTACAAATCGACCGAACTTGGACACGATATAGTCCAAGACTTCTGATTTATGAAAGTCCGAAGTCTGGGCAATCTGGTCAGTCCAGTACCGCTTGACCACTGGGTCTTTGACATATGGCATGAGTTCTTCGACATACTTGGCATCGGTCAAACACCGCACGAGCTCTATAAACGTGGTGCCTTTTTTGTACATAATCGTCAACATAGCGTTGCGAATGGCATGCTCAAAGCGAGGTCCTATGATGCCAGTACGATGCGGATCGTACAACTTGTACATAAGACCAATGATCGAACCGACCACAAAATGTCGCTGTTCCTCCGAGTCGGCCTCCATCATATTGAGACCCATCGGCCGCATCAGATCAGACGGATTAAAGTAAATCACGTCGTCTGCTCGCTCTGGCGGCATCAATTGTAGTAGATCCTCGACAAACTCGCCATGCGGATCGATAGCACAGACTCCATGGCCTGCTTCTATATCTTGCAGAATCAATTCTTTGAGAAACTCTGACTTACCGGTACCAGTTTTCCCTATAATGTAGGTATGACGCCTGCGATCATCGAGATTCATAAATACTTTGCGGTTTTCACCTCGATACTTAGAGTTGCCAAGGTACACGCCAGAGTGCGGCATGTTATGTGGCGCTGGCGCGTGCTTGGCGTTGAGCCAATTAATATGTGGCGTTAAGACTGTTTTGTTTGGGAGGTGAAAAATAGTTGCAAGTTCTTCTGTGTTGAGCACACACGTATTGCGATTAAACATCGGCATATAGCGATATATAAAGTCAATCATGAACAAATGCTTGAGATAGATACGGGCGCGCTTAAAACCATTGTAGGCAGAACTATATTGGGCAAAACTACCAGCAATATTGTTGAGGTGAGACTCCGCCAATTGTTCTTGTGGCGAAGAAATAACCACGCGAATAGAAACTCGAAAGCCTGGTTTTTCAGTTTTGACACCAATTGCTTCCATTTCCTTTGGATCGTGCGCGTAGGTCGCTTTTTCTGGATCTGCCTCACGCTTTTTCTGGCTTGAGACATAACTGCGACCTTGCTTATGCCAACGATTACCAATCGGTTGCAATAAAAATTGCACAATCGCACCTTCTCCTTCGCCCATTTTTGCTAGGGCTGAGGTCAAAAGCGATAAACCATCAGTTGGCAAATCTTTGTACATTTTGACGGGAAAGTACATTGATTTGTCGAGCTTAAGCGAAGTAAATGAGACCCGACCTTTTTGATTAAAAATATTAATTTCGTCAACTTCTTTAATATCTGCTTCTGGATACGCACCATGCACCTGTTTTTCGACCAAATCACGGATTTTCTTGGGGCAGCTCACATAAAACGCGATACTCTCCTTGAGTGCAACGATTTCAAATGAGAATGAGTCTTCGACAGTAAAAAATCGTTTAAAGCCAGTTTTTTTTAGCGAGTATAAACCTGCAAACATCTGCTCTGCTGCATCAATTTTTATCTCGTTATCCTTTGGCACACGAATCACCAGTGAGACAAAATCAAGCGCATAGCGTTCTCGATTTCGGTGTTTGAGCCACTGAAAGAGCATGTAGACGAAAACACACAAAATAAGAATGAGCAGCAACGAAACACCGATCGCTGTTGCGGTAGAGATGACGTTGGCAAGTAGTCCTGATGTATCGAATCCCATATTTTACTCCGGTGACCTATACACTACCGAGCCTTGGAACATCTTCATCAAGCGCTCACTCCAACTGACTAACCACTTGATGCTCCAGGTCGGATTTTTGTGACGCGCGACTTTGGTTACTTCTTCTGTAATAGGTAAAACAACAACCTTTTTGGCTGGCAAATTGGAATGATTGGTTGGCAACGTACCATCTGCAATCACCACTTCTTGTGGTTGTTGCTCTGCATAATTTTCTACCGCTTCCAAGTAACCCTCAACCTCTGGGGATAATTCTGGCGAAGGTTCTTGCTCGACTGCTTGCATGTGTCCAGCTAATTCCGGCGCAATATCTGGAGTTGTGGCCGCGGCTAGTTCTGGATTGCGAGCTGACCCAACCGCCTGCGGTACATTGAGCGTATCAGTTGCTTGCTCAATTACCTGCGGCACCACTTGGGCAACATCGGCAAGAATATTTTCGAGAACTGCGAGCTGCTCACTGGTCTTTGATGTAGTTGATCCCCCCAAAAATCGCTGTACGAGCGGATTGTTTGTCGAACGCAACGTGGTAGTGATACGTGATCCAGATGTGGGCAGGGATTGCATGCTTATTTCATCATACCATTCTTGAGAGAAGTGAAGCGAGTGGGGTTTGGGCAAGAAAAGACTATAATTGGGGTGTGAAGAAAAGAAATAATATGAAAAAAAATCAAATAGTTAAGCAAAATAGTTTTACAGAATTTTTGCTTTATAAAACGCCAAATGGCAAGGTGAAAGTAGAGATATTCTTGTGTGGTGAAACTATCTGGCTAACGCAAGCCAAAATAGCTGAGCTCTTTGGGGTTGATAGAAGTGTAGTCACAAAACACTTGCAAAATATCTACACCGAGGGCGAGCTTATCAGAGAAGCAACAAGTGCAAAATAAATTGCACTTCGCCATTTCAGGTAGAACAGCCGCAGAAATTATTAGTAGTCGCGCAAGCAGTGCTAAACCAAATGTGGGTCTGACGAACTGGAAAAATAGCCCACAAGGTGCCATACGTAAATCAGATGTAATAGTGGCTAAAAATTATCTAGATAAAGAAGAACTCGCAGGCCTCATTAATTTTATTAAAGAATGACTATGTCATATTCATCACAATCTCAAATCATCATCTACCAATCAGACGACGGAAAAATATCTGTCGATACGATTGTAAAAGAGGAAAGTCTTTGGCTTTCGCAAAAATCAATGGCTCAGCTTTTTGACTGTAGTGTCGATAATATCGGGCTTCACCTCAAAAATATCTTCAAAACAGAAGAATTAAGTGAAAATTCAGTTGCCGAGGATTTCTCGGTAACTGCCACTGATGGCAAAAACTACCATGTAAAACACTATAATCTAGACGCTATTATTTCCGTCGGCTACCGCGTAAACTCCTTGCGTGGCAGCCAATTTCGCATCTGGGCAACCCAAAGACTCAAAGAATATCTTTTGCAGGGATTTTCACTCAATGAACAAAAATTGAAATCTGGGAAAACTACAGAATATTTTGATAAGCTTCAGGCAAAACTTCGGGAAATTCGCCTTTCGGAACGGGTCTTTTACCAAAAAATAAAAGACATCTACACTACTAGCATTGACTACGACCCAAAAAACGAAGAAACTCTTGAGTTTTTCAAAATTGTTCAAAATAAGCTTTTATGGGCAATCAGCCAAAAAACCGCTGCTGAGCTGGTGTATAGCCGGATAGATTCGGCGAAACCATTTTTAGGAATACAATCTTTTGATAAAAAAACAGAAAAGGAAATTACAAAAAATGATGTGAGTATTGCAAAAAATTATCTTGATGAACCGGAAATAAAAACTTTAGGGCTAATAGTGGAACAATATCTAGCATTTGCTGAAAATATCTCATTCGCTTGCCCTAGCAAAAGCAGAGAAAGAGCATGACATTTTTAAAACCGAACAAAAAAGAATCGACAGGCGAGAAAGCTTAAAAGAATTGGAAAAAGATCTTAAAAACATTAAACTTGTCGTATAGAACACTATGTGATGGTGGCCCAGCTATGGCCCAGTTCGCATAGTTTCAACCAAACTTTTACATCACCAAGCGAAGGAATGCTTTCTTGCACGAATCTCATAGTTATTTCCTTTGCCGTCAGTTTGATTTCACCGCAGGTCAATTTGTCTGCCAAATACTGTTTAAGTTTTGGTATGAATAGTTGTAAATCACCCAATGCTTTGGGATCAGTTATGTAAATATTTACAGTTGGCATATGAGCATTATAGCGAAGGATTCTGCTCAAGCAAAACTGCCGCCGGAACTTCGAGCAACTAGCACACTTGGGCTGACCACCACGCTTACCTGGTTTAATATCGAGCGGGCTCAAGAAGCTAATTTTTGTTACTTCGGTTATACTCACTGTATGCTGAAACTTGCTGCATTTATCTGTAGTACAATCGTCGTCGCCATATTGATTGTGAAGACTGCACTTATTCCAAATGTTTTTGGGCCATATAAAAGCTTCGGAGCAGGCTCTGGCATACAATCCATGCAATCATACTGCCCACTGGGAGGCACTCCATATCGTGCCGAAGGAGGGGTTTTCTGCATTACAGATTGGAAACAATCATTTTGTAAGCGGTTTTGTCCTACGAGTACTCCATTCTGTGGAATTGGGGAAAGTTACCCGGGTGTAATACTGTGCAGCGCAACCATTCAAAACCACGCAGTGACAAGTGGTTGTAGGTCACCCAAAGAAGAAGGTTGTGAGAAATGCCTAGAAAAGAACAGTGATGGAAGGTGCTCAGTTAGTTCCTCTGATGGCGGTTGGTACTACACTGGAAAGAGAATTGCTTCGTGTGACAGCAATCTACCTAAATGTGCCAGCTGCACCACTAGCAAAGAAAATGATTTAAAACAAATACTAGAAATGAAAGAGTTTGAAAGTTGCAATTGTGATCAAACCATAATAGGAATAGAACCTTGTTTTAGTCCCTCGAGCAAGACAGACTGCGCTTGTCTTTGCAGCAAGTATAACTACCTTGCCACTGAATGTGGTATCAAATAATCTGGTTTTATAATCGCACAGCCGCCCCCATCGCCAACTCTAACCGCCGAAAATCTCCTGCTGGCAACTCGAGCACTGCCGTCACTGGTTGCTGAGAACTGATAGTTGGCAGTGAGTCGAGCGACTGCCCAGGACTTGGCGGTTGTACATTTTCTGCCACTCCCACTACCCGATCGCCATCAATCCAAATCATATCGATGGGATACCGCATATCCTTCATCCAAAAACGCGCTTCTTGGCGTTCTGGTAAGAGGAATAACATGCCATCACCTGGCACTTGATCAGTTCCACTCAGTCCTTGTTGCAATTCTTCTGGCGTGCGCATTACTGCAACTTGCAATTTGTGTTCGCCAATTTGAATTGTTTCAAGTGAATGCTGCTGCGCAATCTTTTGCGTGCAACCACTCAAGACTACAAGCGAAAATGCTAAGCAACCAAATAACCAGTGTTTCATGCTGTTACTTTCCGCACTATAAGAATGCTGCTCAAAGTTACAGCAACTAGAGCAACCACAAGCTGATTAACTCCAAACCCAGTAGCCAAAAATGTTTGTTTATCTGGCCGAATAAAATCGAGCAAAAACCGCAACACACAGTAGAACAGAATATATGCGATGGTCACTCGCCCGCTACCAATTTTCCAAACTTTTGGCTGCAGTTTCTCAAGTCGCCAAAGTGCTACTGTAAATAAAAGTAGCAAAATTGCTTCGTAAGCAAACAACGGATGATAGTAGGAAACTCTCGCAAATTCTGGCAACCGGTGTTCTGGCGAGATGTACAATTTCCACGGCAAGTTGGTGGGTAAGCCATAGAGCTCTTGATTACTCCAGTTTCCCAAACGACCAAGTGCCTGGCCTATTGGCAACACAAGAAGAATAGAGTCACTCAGATGGAAAAATGTAATGTTCTCTTGCACTAGCTTGCGCCACTCCCACCACAGGCCGAGCGCTCCGCCCACAATTCCACCAAATATACTCAGGCCGCCTCGCCAAACATACATCGCAGCAAGTAAATCGTGCGAGTAGAGCGACCAATCTGTTGCCACATGCCAGAGGCGAGCGCCTATAAATCCAAAAATAAGCATCGTAGTTGCCAAGCGAGAAAACTGATCACTCGAGATTCCGATTTTTTTTGCTCGCTTTTCAGCAAAAAAGTACGTTACCAGAATGGCTCCCGCAATGAAAATGCCGTACCAATGTAACATGTCAAAAACGAAACACTAACCCAACCAACAAGAGAAAAAACACCCATGCGGCAATCACGAGACTGTTAATATCTTGTTGTGAGTAGCGCTTGTTGACCTGCGCAAGAAATGTCAGGTGAAATAACTCGAGATCAAGTCGCAAATGTGTCATCTCTACCAATAGTGAGCTCGCGATTCCCAATGCCAAACCATTCCCCACAATTGAACCAGAAGAAGTAATCATCCAGATGCTTACCGCGGCGAATGAGAGCAAAAACAACAGTGAACGCGTGATAACAAATTGATGTGTCTCGTCGTTGTAGCGGGGTGCCAACACTACTTTGTCAAACTTGAGCAGACCAACTCCTGCCAGCAAACCAAGTGAAAACTGCGCCAACGGCAACCACAGTAACTTTGCATCGAGAGTGAAAAAGAGAAAGGCTCCCGCAAGTAATCCGAGCAGGATACATTTAACAATTGTTGTTTGTACAGATCGCACAATTTTATTGTAGCAGACGAGTGTCGGTAAGGTCTTTGAGCACCACTGCAATTTCATCCATCGTTACTGGACTACCAAATAGCAAGTAGTCATTGCCTGCCTCCAACGCCCTTTTTGCCGTGTTACTCAAGGTATCGTCTTGCTTGGCTCCACCCATCTCGAGTGCATCGCTCATTATTTTTACCTTAGGAAATGAATCTGTTACTGCAGCAATACACTTTTTTGAAAGCGAGCAAGCTGTATCTGGATCTCTGCTCGCAATGGCGACGTGTCCAACCATAACTGCAAGATCAGGAAATTTGTCGAGCACATCAGAGAAGACCGTAATTTCTTCCAAACTTGGATCGATCACCGGAAGTTCCTTGTGCGTATCGAGATCCGCACCACCAATTCCTGGATAGTGTTTGAGCACAGGCTCAATACCCACTCCGCGAGCCGCGAGAATATAATCGCTCGCTGCCGCAACAACTACTTTGGGATCAGCAGAACAAAGCCTCGTGCCAAGCACTGAATTCTTTTCTCCCAGATCTAGCATCGGTGCCAAGACCATCGTCACTCCTACGTCTCGCAACTCTTGCAAAGAAGTATCGAGCAACTCTCTGCGTTCTGTTTGCGGCAATGCGCAGAGTTCTTGCCAACTCGGCAATTTGGTAAAACCTGCCCCGTTATAACGCTGCACCGTTCCACCTTCATGATCCACCAGTACTTCTGGTTGCCAATCTGGATACTTTCCAAGTTCTGTAGCTACTGCTTTTGCCTCTGCCAGCGAAATTTGTTTACCAAACACGACAATACCGCCCACACGCCAAGCTGCCAGCTGTGCAACTTGCTCCGCCAACAGGTCTGGGTCCTCTATCACTAATGGAACATATAAGTTTTTTGCAACTTGGGCTTGGGCGTACTCTCTCGTGACTATTTCTGCTTGTGGGATAACAATTTCTGTAGGATCAGCTAGTTCTGGAACATCTTGATTTGTAGGAGTGCGAAATCGAGTCGTATACGCCAAAATCCCAGCGGCAAGCGCCAACAGAAAAATAAAAACCTGAGTTCTGAAATACGGACTACGAGACAACTGCATCTTTCGATTGTACCGCAGCCTTTTTATTTTTGAGTTCACGAACCTTCCACATAAACAGCCTGGCTTTGCTCTTGGCATGATGCGCATCGGTTACAAATGAGAGCGCTTCTTGCAGCAAATTTCTATCATTTGATTTTGCCATTTTGATATACAAGCTTTTGTGTTTCATGTCGTCGAGTGCAACAGCCAAACGATAGCCATAATCCTGAAACTCTTTGGTAATATAGCCACCTTTGTCTTCCAGTCCAAATCTGGCCAAGACTGAAGAAATATTTGTGAATCCTGATTTTGTATCCGTCATACTCTGCCCGTATGTCCCGATCGACGGCCATCGCTTACCAGTAAGCTAAACAGCACCCCCATTGCAGCAACGACAAACAATGCCTGCCAACCAGAGGCAAGTAAAATCAAAATAAAAACAATTGACCAAAATGCTACCGCTGCCAAAGATTGAATGACTTCTCTATACACAAAATAAGAAAACACTTGTGAACCCTGACTTTGTCGAATCATAAGCGTCTCAAAAAAGAGCCAGTGAAAGTTTGCGGTCAATTTCTCGAGTGTATCGACGAGCGCAATACTCCAAACTGCAACCACTTGGCTCCTCAATAACCAGAGAATTGACAAAATCCCACCAGTGGTAAAAAAAGGTTTTTTGCTCTTATGTGTATCTATGTATACGCCAATCAAAAATGAAAACATGAGCGCAAGCAACAATGATGCGGTATACAAATACCCAACTTTCTCGACGGAACCAAGAATAAAGTACACATACAGTGGCCACAAAAACAACGTTGCATCGTTAAAATAACGACCTACATACGATAGCGCCAAACGATCAAATCTGCGCTGTTTGAGCCAATTTCTAAACTCCGCCAAACTCACTTTGTCGTGTAGCGCGGCAATATGTAGCTGGAAAATATTAAACATGCTAAGGACTGTCGCTGCCAGCGCGAACAAAAAAAGTGTATCGAAACCAAAGAAGCCTGCGAGCGCGCCTCCGAGAGCTGGCGCAATTGCGGAAACTGCTTGCAGAACTGTCTGTAGAAAGCCAAGATCTTTACCAATATTATGCTTGCTCGCGTACTGACTCAGAATTGTGTAGTAGTTGCTCCAGAACAAGCTTGCGTTCAAGCCGTCAAGAATTGCCGCAATCAATAACAACATAATAGACTGCGACGCGAAATATAAACAAGCAAACATCAGCGCGCGCAATAAGTAGGAAAAAATAAACGCCCGCTGAATACCAACTTTGCTCGTGTAACTCCCAAAGCCGATGCCAGTCAGCAACATCACTGCTCGAACTACCAAAAAGTATCCTGCGATGAACAACAATCCTGCTTGAAAGTCTGCGAGATGGAACTGCGCAAGCAACACCACACCTGACTTATACAAAAAAATAGGCAAAAAGAAAAAAGTCGATTGATTTACTGAATCGCGCAATACCCGCATGAGATACAACGAGCGCAATTGTTTGTTATGATCTACGCGTAAAAATGGCAGATGTAAGTGATGCGAACGATGAATTGGCATGTACGTTCTATCCTAACAGCTTTCGCGCCACTGTTTCTACCACATGGTCAACAGTCTCGCGTTCATTGGGCATAAATTGTTGCAAGACATACTCGCTTCCCGGCATTGTTCGCTGACCAGAGCGACCATCTACGCCAACCCGCACGTGCCAAAATCGGTTTGTTTTGAGGTGTTGGTAGAGCGAAAGCAAGCCGTTGTGGACTTTTGGACCGGTACCAAATTGGATCTTAAACTCTCCCAATGGGATATCTAAATCGTCGTGAATGACAAAGAGCTCTGGTAATTCCTGATCGCGATCCGACGGGTCAAACTTTGCAAAGTAGGCCAGAACGGCTTTCGCAGCTTTACCAGAATCGTTCATATAGGTTTCGGGTTTTACGAGTAAAAAGTCTTTTTTATTACGTCCTACTTGCGAATGAGTTTTCTTTGACATTTCAAATGAAACACCAAGTATTGAAGCTATTTTATCTATAACTACTTGACCAATAGAGTGACGTGTATTTCGGTATTCTGTTCCTGGATTGCCGAGCCCAATAATTGTTATCATGTCCACATTGTAGCAGCCAACAGGTATAATCAATCGTCTGAGTATGAAAAAAACTACCTCAACCTTTTCCATCGTTATCCCGTGTCTCAACGAAGAAAAATACTTGCCGCTCTTGCTCGAAGATCTCAGCAACCAAACTAATCGAGATTTTGAAGTGATTGTGATCGATGGTAATTCCGATGACAAAACAGTCGAAAAAGCAAATTCTTTTTCTGACAAATTTCCCCTCATTGTCAAAGTGGTAAAAAAACGCAATGTATCACTGCAACGAAATACTGGTGGTGCGTTAGCAAAAAATGAGTGGATTATTTTTATGGATGCGGACAATCGGTTGCCAGCAGCGTTCCTGGATGGTATTCGCTATCGCTTGGCAGAGCATCCAGAAACAGATTTGTTCTCAACTTGGACTGCAACAAGTTCCTCAGGCAAAAATGATAAAACATGGGCAAATTTCTTTAACTTAACTCTAGAAATCCAAACTAGATTAAACAAACCTATTGGGGTTGGCGCGCTCATAGGCATTAACAAAAAACATTTCTCTCAGTACCAGTTTCCAGAGGAAGAAAAATTCCTTGAAGATGGCTATCTCGTTCAAAGCGCTGCAAACGATGGTTTATCTTATAAGTTATTTCAGTATCCTCAATTTGTTTTTTCACTTCGCAGGGTGAAAAAATTTGGAAGCGTTAAACTGCTTTTTTCGGTAATACAACATCATGTAAAATTTTGGACAGGTGGATCTCTTTCCGACGATTCTGTGAGCAAAGATTATCCTATGTTGGGTGGTGCCTACTATGATCAACTTCCAAGCCCAGAACGTTCAATGCTTAAAAGAAGTCAGGAATTCATCAGAACTGCTTCAGCAGAACAGCGTATTGAAGTGCGGAAAATTGTTAAACGGTTTTTTGATTCTGAAGAATAATTTCTAGCTTATGTCCACCGTCACTAAGAAAATCAAAAGTTTTGATGGTGAATCACTCTTCGTTTCTGAACACAGCAATAGTTCTTATCCAACCGAAACATATCTACTACTTTCTGGATTGGGCGGCTGCGTTACTAGCTGGCACTGGTTTATTCAATCGCTTCTACAACTAAGACCAAACTCGCACTGTGTGACCGTTGATCTGCGTGGTCATGGTCTGTCGACCCACAATTTCTCTAGCAAGGCAAGCGATCTCATGGATTGTTATGCCAAAGATCTTGAGGTACTTATACAAGCATATGCCACGAATCCCGTAGAACTTGTGTTTGTCGGCCATAGTTTTGGTTGTCTGATTTTACAAGAATACCTAAAAGAACATTCAGGAGATGTATTCAAAAAGATCGTTCTTGTGACTGCGCCAATACAAATTGGAAAATCATGGTTAAAAATACCATTAGCGTATTCTCTGCTCGTAACTTGGTCAAAGCTACACCCGCAAGCAATACGAGATCATTCGCTCAAAGAGCACCTCTACTACAAAAATAGTTTTGACCTTAATTTTCTGCGCGTTCTCAACGATACAAAAATCATGGGCAAGGTCATGTTTGCACTTATATGGGGAGCCCTGCTTGGCTGGAAAAGTACGACTACAAATTCCCTAAACAAGCAAAATATTCACCGCATTTTTGGGACAAAGGATGTTTTTCTTTCCGGTGGGTCACAAAAGAAAATCCAGCAAACATATCCAAACTGTACGTATCACTTTTTACCTACAAACCATAATATGGTTGTCAATGTACCAGAAGCAGTCGCTGACATTGTCGCTAAAAAGAACTGAGCTCTTCTAAACTCGTTGCATCTTCCCACTTTTTGTCATCGCGAAATCGAACTAAACGAGGAAAACGCAAGGCAAGACCAGCTGTGTGTAATGGCGATCTTGTTAATTCATCTGCCGCTATCTCAACAACCAAACCAGGCCGAATCCAAGTATCGGGAAAAAGTTCTTTGGGAACTTGATACTCGGGAGGTTGAGACGCTACGACCAGCGCATCACAACGCGTTTTGAGCTCTCGAAATTGTTCGTCGGTCAGACCGGTGCCGATTTTTGCCAAACTCAAGACTTTTTCACCATCAATCACGCCAACGAGAAATGCGCCAACGCCAAACTGTGTACGCTTGCCTTTGCCCACATAGTACCCAAGCACTAAGCAATCGAGCGTGTCGGCCAGCTTGCCGCGCGTACCTGCCAGCTCTTTGATCTTGACCCAGTACCAACCTTTGCGGCCACTTTGATATGGCGCATCAACCTTCTTGACCACCGCTCCTTCGAGGCCGAGCGCGAGCTGCCCTTCGTGAAATTGCCGAAGCTCATCGGCATCTTCGGTTGTTATATACGGCGTGAACTTGCCGCTTTTGCTATCCGTAATCGTTTGACGCAGTAGCTGTTTGCGTTCGTGCAGCGGCATAGTTATGAGCGAGCGACCATCGATAAACAGTAGATCATAGATGTAAAAAACAATTGGCACACTGCCTGCTTGCTCGGCAATATCGTGCTTACGCTTGCGGGTGATAGTTTCTTGAAATGGGAGTAATTTGCCAGTTTTTGGATCATAGCCAATTGCTTCGGCGTCGAGAATCACTTGCCCCGCGTTAATTTGTGAAAAAAGTTCGATGAGTTCTGGAAACATGTGGGTAGCGTCTTCGAGACTGCGCGTATAGGCAAACGCCTGCTTTTTTTTCGTGTCGATGTGCAGCTGAATCCGTAATCCGTCGTACTTCGGTTCAGCGATAACTTTGCCCAGTTTCGCGATAATTTCTTCGCTAGACTGTAGGCGCTGACAAAGCTGTGGCACGATCGGTGTGCTAAACAACACATCGTACTGTGCGAGCGCTGTTTTGCGGGCTGTTTCGCCTTCTGCAGCCAAGTACGAGCGAGCGAGTTGTCCTACGTCTGCGCGTTTTTGATAGGCTGCTTCGAGCAATTTTGTCTCGTCTTTTGTCTCCGTCTGCGCCCAAGAAAGTGCATCTAAAATCGTCATAGTGGCAAAACCCAAACGAAGTTTACCGGTGATCATGCGCGCAATATACTTGGCCATGAGCGGAGAAACCGATTGCAGCAACTCGGTTGTTTTTTCGAGTTTGCGCTGCTGAGAACCCGACCCAGATTCTTCTGCAATCGAAACCAATTTTTGATGTAGTTCTACAATGCTGATATCTGTGTTGGTTGTTTGGTGCAGACTCAAAATCTGCTCCGCCACCACGCCGATATCGCCAATTTTTTTGTATAGTGCTAGCACCTCAGTAGCATCCAACTCTATCGCACAGCCACAAATTGCCCGCAACAACATCTTGCTTGAAAGTTGGAACTCGAGCGAACGATACTGTGGCACCAGCGAACCCTGTATAAGATAGCTGGCATACTGTCGTTCATCTGGTGAAAAATGCTGGTACAACTCTGCCAGCACCGCGGTCATGTCGAGACGAGAACTGAGGTTATCGAGACGGGCTAAGTACTGGGCGAATTCTGCAGTTTGCATGTCCCTACTCTAACAGACTGTAGGTGACGCCCTTCGTCACCCCTTGTTTCTTAATAATGCCTTTGGTGATGAGATCTTTGAAATCACGCAGGACGGTATCGACAGACACTTGTGGCAAAAGTTTTTGGGCATCGTCGGAAGAAATTGATTCCTGTTGTTGGAATAACTCGAGTAAAATAATTTGTCGCTCCGAGAGTGCAACTTGGCGGCCCAATTGTTTTTTGAGCTTCAGATCTCGCGAAAGTCGCTGTACTTGCTCACGAATTTTTTCGAGTTCAATCGCCACCCCATAACAAAAGTACTCGAGCCAATAGGTCAAATCTTGCCCGGGATTTTGTTGGACTGAAAGCAACGCTTGGTAGTAGGCGTCAACGTTGCTGTCAAAGTACTGTTCGAGCGAGAAGAATCGTTTGAAATCATACTGCAGGGTGTACAGCATGAGTGACGCAAACGCGCGGGCGGTGCGACCATTTCCCTCGATAAATGGATGGATATATACCAATTGGTAGTGGGTGATGGCGGCACGCAAAAGCGGATGAACTGCTTGGGCAGCAGGCAAATGCACCCAGGCAAAAAAATCGTTCATAAGGTAGGGGATCTCGACTGCCACTGGTGGGCGAAAAATAACGCCACTACTCGCTGCACTGCGAACCACTACTTGTTTGTCTCGAAACCTGCCCGTGTATCCCTCTTCAATTAACTTAAAAACAGTCAGACGGTGCAGTGTTTTGAGCGTTTTCTCAGTGATCAGCTCGTTATACTTTGGCGATCGTTGTTTATCGATCCAATCGATCACATTGCGATAGTTGATGACTTCTTGAATATCCCGCTCGCGAGCCAACATGCCAGTACGTTTGGCAACATCCTCAGAGTCCACATAGTCCTCGAGACGAACGACTTGTTGCGCCTGTTCTTGCGTTAAATCGTTGCCTTCAATTTTCGTACCGTAATGAACCGTGCGGGTAAAGGCATCGTCGCGAAATTTTGCCTCCCAGCTCGGAACGAGTGCCGCGTGATCGATCAACGCCTTGGCCGACTCAATCCGCGAGATATAGGTCAAAATGTTACTGGAAATACTAAATTGTGGATCAAACATACTCAACAAGTACATTTATTATTGCACAGAATGCGAAAATAAATAGGTTTAAACTGCGGTAACTTCGCGCAACACCCGCCAAAAAACCTCTGGAATCGCTCCCGCCAAATCACTCGAATTAAAAAATGGCCCGACTTTTTCTGCTAAGTACTCGCCAGTCTGCTTGTTGATAAAACTACCAACAACCGCGGCCGTCTCCGCTTCTTGTTTGCAGTAGAGAGCTGCAACTAATCCCGCCAAAACGTCTCCTGTGCCACCTTTTGTCATACCCGGATTGCCGCCAGTTATTGTGGTGACTGCGGCCCGATGATAGACATAATCACTCGGTCCCTTGAGGAGAACGGTAATGCCACGTGCGAGCAAATTGTCCATTGAGCCTCCGAGCAGGTTGAAAATACGATCATACTCACCTTGGTGCGGCGTCAAAATACTGCCATCAGGAAACTGCGTTGGCTCGATTGTTTGCAATGCACCAGCATCGATCACCCATCGCCTATCGGGAAAATCAGCAACCAGCTTCGTCACCAACTCTTTGGTTTCAGCACTTCTATCCATGCCGGGACCAATCAAAATACAATCTGCTTCCGTAATATAATTTGGAATTTCATCACGTTCGAGCACGATGCCATTCCAAAATGCACCTTTTGCCTCGCGCACCAATTCGTTGTTGCTCGGCACTGAAGCATAAAACACCATATCAACAAACTTGCTCGCAATATCGAGACTCCATTTGCTGGCTGCGTGAAAAAGTTCGCTACCGCCGATCACGAGCAACTTGCCATTCTGCCCTTTGTGCGAGTTTCCGTCTGGTAAAGTGATTTTTTGCAGATGTTGGGAAATGCTGGGAGAAAGTGTCATTGTCTGTATTCTACACAAGCGAAATGATCTGTGTGCGATTGGGATATTTTTGTCGCAGTTCTTCTGCCAATTCTAAATGGGTAGTAGTGATAATTGCTTGCTGCTCTGGCAGAATTTGCTCGACTAATGCGCGACTATTATCATCGAGCTCTGACCAAATATCGTCGAGTAGCAAAAGTGGCATGGTTGTACGTTTTGCTTGTAAATACGAACGCTCGCACAACTTGAGCCATAAAACTGCCAAACGCTGTTGCCCGCGCGATCCATACGCAGCGATATCCCGCTGCTCTGACTGCAACTCTATCTCCACACGAAAATCATCTTTATGTGGACCTATTAACGTGTGACCTGCCGCAATTTCCCGCTCCGCATACTCTTGCTGTCGCTCTGGAGAAATAATTGATGGCACATATACCGCCTGCAGATCTAGGGGAAACGATACCACCGCGGTATGGCTAAAAAATTGTCTCCGCGCTTCCTGCAAAACTACCCCTTGTTTGAGCAACGTTTGTGTCCAATAATTGAGACTTGTGCGTGGTTGTTCGCCTGCGCGTACTTGGACTAGTAATTTATTGCGCCGACGCAGCGCTTGCTCATAGGCGCGAACAGCACGCTCATACTCTTGACTGACTTGGTTTAAAACAGCATCTAAAAAACCTCTCCGACGAGCTGGCGATCCTTCAACAAGTCGCATATCTTCTGGTCGGAAAAGCACACTCGAAATATAACTGGTAAGACGGCGGCGTTGCCGTTTGACATCATTGACAAAAAATGTGCGCGAACTAACTTTTTTGCCTTGTAGTTCGCCACGGGTGAGGAGGATTTGCAACTGAGTTTGTTCTTCTTCTGAGTCAGTTATGTTTGCGGCCACTCGCGCGAACTCTCTGTTAAATGAGATCAGCTCGCCTGTGACTTTGGCGCGAAAACTACTGCCAGTGCTTAATAGGCATATTGCCTCGAGGACAGCCGTTTTCCCACTCGCGTTATCGCCAACTAAAATAGTCGTTGGAGTAGAAAACTCCATTGTGCGACTGGTGTGCAACCGAAAATCTATACATGAAAGTGAGGTTAGCTGCATTAGGTGAACGAAATTTTGAGTTTGCTGTCCAGACCTTCCGCGACGCGTTTGAGAAATTTGAACGAGGGGTTGCCTTCGCCTGATTCGAGGCGAGAAATTGCTGATTGCTTGGTGCCAACCTTTTCTGCAAGCTGTTTTTGGCTCAAGCCTCTTTGTAATCGTTTTCCAATCAATTCACTGATCAACTCGTATTCCGCCTCAAGTTTATCGTATTCAGCCTTGCACTCAGGATCAGAAAGGAATTCATTTTTAAGTTCTTCCCAAGGACGAAAATACTGTTTTTCCTTACTAGTTTTAGGCATACTGTTTTATAACATATATGCTATATTTTTTCAATCTAGTCTTTGCCAGTTGTAGTTCTTTGAGTGGTATTTTTTGGGTTTTCTTTTTAAACCCATGCAACATAACTGCAACGTCTTTCCTTACCGCGAACAAAAATCGTATCTCAACCGAGCCTCGAATACGCAACTCAAACAACTCGCTGTCAATCTTTTTCACAAACGGCATGCCCGTATCTGATCCATACTGTTCTACTAAATCTAAACACCTGTAAATCTTAGCCCGAACATATTTTTGTTGTTTTGCAATAAAGTCTTGAATTGGACTTCTATTGGCTGGTTGGAAATAGATAATTTTATACTTTTTCTCTTTCACGACCACAGCGTACATTCGCTTGATTGCGCGAACTGTAGGGCAAAACCTATACTACTTCCGCTCAATATTAAAAAAGGCAAAACCTTTTTGCGGAATCGACAATCTTCCAGGTGCACGAACGTTAAAGGCAGTTTTAAACTCAGAACCAGAGAGACGAATCTCACCAATATCTGTCTGAAAGACCACTTCGTTGGTTGTTCCATTGCCCTGGATCACTGAAACGCCAGTAACTCGAGAAGGCCCATTGGCTTTTTGGCGCAGCTCCTCATGTGAATACGGATTGCCACCCCAACAAGAGGTTGTGACTGGAGTCACCCGATCATCGCGATAGCGCGCTGCGTTGATAATATCTGCCAATTCTTCTGGCGAAAGCCAAGGATTGCCGCGACCACACTTATCGCTGCTAGAACTATAACCTTCGGTGTACCAAGCCTTGTACAGCCAAGGCGAACCACCAAGCTTTTCGAATGACTTGTCGACAAAATTTCCTCCACCCGACCTATCGGTTGTATCCCAACCTGCAGTAGTGGTGAATGCACCATGAGTAGACGCATAAAACGTCACGACATCCTCAAGCACCTGACCGCGAGTATCTGCCACAGCTTGTTTCCAGGCTTCTGGCGGATTGTTCGATTTTGATTTGGAAAAAACCTGACAAGCTTCGGTTGTGCAGATTTCCTTGCCCTCTACTTTGTAACGATAGGCATACGTTCTTGCCGCCACAGCCTGGGCCTTGAGTGCTTCTGCGTGCCAAGTCGACGGCATCTCAGCAATCCCCCAGAGGTATTGCTCTTCAAAGTTCAACTCACCTTGCCCACTTACTCGAATATTTCCGCCTGTGTCTTTTTCCACTGGCTCTTTGCCGTAGTACGCTTGCAAAATTTGCTTATAATTTTGTCCATTTTGTGCCCTGCCTCTGGCGCCATACTGACTCATGCCCTTGCGATGAGTGTACGCTCCAAAGGAGAAAACACCAAAGTAGCCCGATGGCGCAGATTCACGAAACCCCTTGATAGATGCGTTGAAATCATCTGCCAATTCACTGTCTCCAATACTCGCCGTAAAACTCCCTGATCTAGAACTCAAGATGGCTTGCTGTTTCGCCGAAAGATCTGCAATCTTGCCACTGAGTTCTTTTTGATAATCTTTTGCTTTCAAAATTTCTCCGCGAAAAAACGCTGCTTGTTCATCGAGTTGTGCTTCGAGCGCAGCGAGCTGCGTTTGTTTTTTCTCTAAAGTAATCGTGTCTGCTTCGAGACTCGAGATCACTGTCTCAAGTCCTTGGATTAATTTGTCATCTCTCGCTTTGACCGACGATTGATACGCCAAATCCTTCGTCACACTGGCTGCGTCTTTGCCTGCTAGATAAATCAGAAGTGGATTGAGTGCGCGCGATTTTTTGTACTGCGAGCGTACACGCTCGAGGAAAATCTCATACTGAAGCGCTAGCTCTACCTCACGGTCACTAATGTCGGTCTCAAGATCTGACACCTCTTGCTTTGCCCGTACAATCCCAGCTCGGGCCGCAGCAATTCTGCTGTCAAGATTCTTTACTTCACTCTCAAGCGGCGTGGTTGCATCTTGAGAAAGCTGCAAATCCCTCTTGATCTCATTTATTTGCTGCTCCAGTTCCTGATATTCATCCGCTTGCACCAACGAACCACGCGAAACCACAAATACGGCAAAAGCACACAAAATACTAGCAAGCACGGCAAAACGGATATACGAGGACATTAGCTAGTAGTGTAGCAAATGCGTTCTGCCTTGGGATGGGGTACAATAATGAGATCAATGCGATTTTCTAAAATTCTGCTCACAAGTTTCGTGTTTTTTGTTGTTTTTGGTCTGGCGCCGAAGGGGGTTTGGGCGTTGGATGCAACAGATGTTGCAGACAGCTGTTCTGATTGGACTACAATGTCCGGCTCACTAAAACATGAGTTTGTTCTAGGTGATACCAATACATTTGATTTCATCCTCAATGGCTTAGTGCCAAACTCAACATACAAAATACTTTTCCGCGAGCAACAAGGCAATTATTGGGGCCTCAAGTTACTCGCAGAAGAACAAACCAACTCGGCTGGGAGCGTGCATTTTGTAATAAACGATTCAACTATTTTTCCAGAAACTCCTGGGAATAAAAAACATGAGCTCATCCTCAATGGAGACTTTAGGACCTTAAAAAAACACTGTGTTCTCTGGAATTATTCAGTTACAGCAAAAGGAAACTGTGAAATCACAACTATCAAACAAGAAAGAAATGGACAGGCATGTTTTTATAACAACGTTGCCGATAGCAATAGTTGTATCGATAGAGCTAAAAGTTCTAGTGATGACATGACTGTAATTGTAAAAAATATTCGCAAGGGCAACCAACTTTACACAAACGAAAAAGTTACCATAAGAATCGATGGTCGCGGAGATGATGAGGTGACGACAACAGATGGCGCTGGGTCAGCCTCAACTACACACAAGGTGTCGAGCTCGGGAACCCATACTATTCGTGTGTATCCAGGCAACAGCGTTACGTCAATTGGAAAACCAGTAATGTGTGAAAAATCATTTCGTGTCTCTCTTGACTGTGACAATACTTGCCTAATTGATGAACCAGAAGCATCTCCTCGCTCTGATGAGGTTGTAGGAGCAATGTTTGAACTCTGTACTCAGATCACAGACAAAGATTTACAAGCAGAATGCAACACATGCGCAAGTGAGGGTGAGGGTGGTGACGAAAACCAAGCCGGCATCTGGACCGCCATAGGCTGTATTAAGCGCAGCCCAACCGCTATTATTCAGCGACTAGTAACCCTGGGTCTTGGCATTGGGGGGGGAGTTTCTCTCATCATGACGCTGGCCGGTGGCTTTATCCTAACCACCTCACAAGGCGATCCTAAGCGCACTGGTCAAGCCAAAGAAATGATCACCAATGCTATCATTGGTCTGATTTTTGTGATTTTCTCAGTCACCATTTTGCAATTTATGGGCTACACCGTGCTCAGAATACCAGGGTTTGGAACGCCATGAAAAAACTAATCAGAGCATCGCTCACCGTATTTCTGTTGATGTTTTTATTGGTCACACAGCTTACTCCAGTATTTGCACAGCAAACTATCGCAGACTGTGGCGCAGGAGTTTCTAACCTTTCTATTAATGGACTTAATCAAAGTCTCAATTTTGGTGCTACATCTCATCAAATTTCGATTACTTTTGATTCCAAAAATCCATACTCTGCATACTATCTTGGACTGGCTACTGAGGGCAAAAGCACTATTTATACTGATGAAATTGTAGCGAGCAGAATTGGCTCTACTCAAAGATATACGGCCACATTTATTATCAATGATCCGAATGCTCTATCTGCCTTTTCAGCCACCGACCCACGTACATTCGACGCGACTTTTTTTGCTAAAAGAACAGCATGGTTCGACAAACTTTGCGACATTGGATCATATTCGGTCCAAGCTGAAACAGTTGATCAAAATAATCCAGAGCATTACTGTGGAAATTACGACGATAGGACATCTGAGTGTGTTTCGATTGACGGCACAAGGTATTCAAGCACTCAACTTGATCTCTGTGATGGTTCGGCAAATGCGAATAGTCAATATGATTGTTGTGCTAAAAATTTTCTCAGCGTAACAAACAATGTTTGTCCGTCAGCGCCAATTTCTGGTTGTGGCACATGGCAAGGTACGGCTTGCCGAGATGAGGTTGGCAAATATATTACTAACCCAGAAGCTTGTGCTACAAATAGCACAACGTGTTGCAGCGCCGATGCTTTGCCAAGCTCTTGCACTCTAACCACACCTACTCCGACACCAACGCCTACTCCAGTGCTTACACCTGTATCAAACTGTGGGACAACTCAAGCAATAGGTTCAAATACAGTTTGTAAAATTGGTACCGAACTTCTCTCGAGCGGTCAATATAGCTCATGCCCACTAGTCCAAGGTGAATGCTGTAGAACTAGTGCTCAGTGCACCGCGCCAGTACCTATTGCAGACAAATGTGGAGATGTAGTATTTTCCAACGGACAAAGTCTATGCAAAGTGGGTACTACCAACAACACAAATTTCCAAATTTGCAGCAATAATGCGCTCAAATGTTGTTTACAACCCGGAGGAACTACTTCTTGCAATGCACTATACCCCCCAACTACTGGCGGAGGTGACAACCAAGGAGGTGGAGACGAGGGTGGTGGAAATGACTCCAATCTAGATGGCGGCCTCACACAAGGACCAACCGTCGCAGACTTTGAAGCACTCAATCCTCTCAAGGGCAGCTCGCAAGCAGTTCGTCTTTCCACTCCTGGCGGGATTGTGACCAGATTTTTGCAGTTCGCCTTTCCTATTGCCGGGCTCATCCTATTTGCCATGCTTTCTTGGGCTGGTTTCGAAATCCTCACCGGCGCCACCAACCAAAAATCACTCGATGCTGGCAAGCAACGCGCGACCGCGGCAATCGTCGGTTTTTTACTGCTGTTTGCCTCGTACTGGCTCATGCAAATTGTCGAAGTAATTTTTGGAATCTCGGTACTCTAAAAGCGCGAGTTATTTACCACCAAATCGGCGATCTCTCTTGGCAAAATCTGCTAGAACCTCAGCAAGTTTTTCTGGCGTAAATTCGGGAAAACTAAATTCTGGGAAACTAAACTCCGCATAATTACTCTGCCACGACATAAAGCCGGACAAACGCTGCTCCCCACTCGTACGGACAATCAGATCGGGCTCTGGCATACCTGCGGTATCCAGATGTTCGGCAATAACTTTTTTGGTAATTTGCTCTGGCTTGAGCTTGCCTGCTATTACCTTCTCAGCAATTTTTTGTATCGCGCGCTCAAGCTCATCCTGGCCACCATAATTCATGGCAAATGTCAGCGTTAGCCCCGTATTCGCCTTGGTCAGTTCTACCCCATCGATGATTCGTTTTTGGATATCTTCTGGCAGTCCAGCCAGATTGCCAATGTGCTTAATGCGATAATTTTTTTCGTGTAGGCGTGGCACTTTTTCGTCAAAAACTTTGCGAAACAAGTTCATCAGCGCCGCGATCTCACGCTTTTCTCGATCCCAATTTTCGGTACTAAATACCCAAAAAGTAATGTAACCAATCCCCAGCTTGGCCGCATGATCTGCGAGTGGCTCAAATACCTCGTCGATAGCATACTTGTGCCCCTTGAGCACATCCCAACCGTGGCTCTTGGCCCATCGGCGGTTGCCGTCGCAAATAATTGCTAGGTGGGTAGGAGGAGGATTTGCCATACTTATCAATTAATAGATTTTTGTTCCAATTGCTATGTCTGATATCAGTGCTTGCTGAAGAACACCAGACTTCATTCCAGATATTATTTGAGAAGTAATACCCTGCTTTGCCAATTCTAAAGATTCCTCAATCTTGTGCCACATACCACCAGAAACATCAAAACCTCTAGTATTTGTAATAAGAGAGCGAATACTTTCTTTATTTTGTTGAGAGATTTCTGAAATAATTTTTTTATCTCCATCAAGAACACCAGCAACTTCTCCAACATGAATGATACGAATATGCTCATATGTTTTTTTCTCTAGAAAATGAAGAGCTATGTATCCCAAAACTTTTTCTGTTGACCAGATATTACAACCAAGTTCCGTATCGCTAATTACGTCTCCGGCGGTTACCGGCAACAATCCAGACTTTAAATATTGCTCCAAAACTGCAAGAGAGTTGGAGATGCATTCTCGATTCTTTGTAACTAAGGTACTTGCAAAACGAAAGCTAACTACAGGTAATTCAAATGCTAATAACGCGTCGACAACATGCGAATTAAGCTTGCTTACCAGGTTTTGTGTCAAAGCCATACCAAATTTTCCGGACTGTTGGTTCGAACCAAACCCATCCATCGTGCCATATTTTTTTGCTGGGACGTGCCCAAAGCTACCGTTGCCTTGTCCAATAATAATATCTGTGTATGGCAGTTGCTTGCTGGAATCAAAAATCTCTTTTGCCAAACGATCGAGCATACTCTTTCTCAGTTTCATTGGCACTGCCTTATCGGTCAATATTGAACCACCGAGTTTGATGAGAATGAGGGATTTTTTCATAAAACTTACGAAATCTGCCTTGATAATATGTGTCCGAGTGCAATTGTTGATGGCCTGAGCAAACTTGGTTCTGTCTCGACTAAACGAACAAGTTCTGCAAGTGTCATAAGGCGTACTGAAACACCTTCCTCCACGTGAGTACACATTGTCTCAAACATTCTGTCTGAAACAGAAAATGCCGCCATGTGAGCTCCAACAATTGTCAGCTGTTTACTAGAACCATTTGTTCCTCTGAGTTGAGAAGTAATGGTAGGATCCTCGAGTGTTTGCACTCTCAATGCATCTGGGCCCCCGTCTGAAACACGTACTCCCAATTCTTCCCAAAGCTCTCTATGTGCTGAAGCCTTCGGGTCATCATCGACCACCCCGCTTGGAATCGCAAGCATACATGGTTTAACTGGCAACATTTTCCCATTAAAATAGACCGATTCTGCTTTTCCACCCGCAGATTGCAAATCTGCTACTTGAGGAACAGTCGAAAGGATCACCTTCGTAGCACTAGATAATGGTCTGTGAAAATCTGTTTCAGGGATTGCAGCAAGCCAGACTCCAGAAACTACCTCAGGATTATCTCTCATTTACTGCCTCAGAAATACTATCTAGCACTTCTTTTTTTTCTAGCATAATCACAAACCAAGGTGTCCAATTATATTCGAGGTCGATAAACCTTCCTCTTTGGAGTGATTGCCAGGAAACCCAAGTGGTAGTGGCAACTTCTTCTGGATTTGGCAATACCTCACCGTTGTACCAACCAACGAAAATCTGATCTATTTCATGTTCGCTAAACTCTGCGTTACATGCAACTTGATATTGAAACTTGGCTCCAGGCTGCAATGCAAGTTCTGGATCAACGATGCCCAATTCTTCTCGCAATCGACGGCTCGCGCACTCGAGATAGTTCTCCGTCGGTCGCACATTACCGCAAACCGTGTTTGCCCACTGGCCTGCACCAACAATTTTTTTGGCGCTACGCTTTTGGATGAGCAACTCCATTTTGTCTTCGAATTTGCGAAACAAGAAAACAGAAATAGCTCTATGTAACATGCCTCCATTGCGATGCGCCTCGAGCTTATCCATTGCGCCCAACACATTATCATCTTTGTCTACCAGCGTCACTTGATCGAGACTCTGTTGGTTTTGAATGTCTGCTGTCATCATTTTTTAGTTCTGCCAAAAATTTTAGCACCCCATTCGGTGCACTACTTTGCTCACTCACTCGCAATCCCAAGTTCCACCCTCTCACCCTATATTGGCGAGCGGAGCTTTCATGAGATGACACACTTACTTAGTCGCAAAAACACCCCAAAGTCACGCAAAAAACCTAGTCGCGAAAAGAAATAAAAAAGCGTAGAGCAAGATACATCAACAAAATTTGCCAATAGACACAAAAAAGAACCAACCAATTAGCAAACAGCGGAATAAGTGCGCAACCAAAAAAACTACTTATATGGCAAGAAAATACATATCTCACCAGAGGTACAAGGATAAAAAACCAAATGACTTTTGCCAAAACAAAGACAGCAGATGGCAAAAATGTTAACCATAAGAAAGCCTTTTCTTGTATCAAAGACTGCATGGTCTGGTATGGATGCAACAACAACCCAAGTGTAATTTTCCCACACGAATACAAAAAGGAAGTAATAAATTGCCAGGAAGTCACTTGCCGCCTCCTATCCAGATTTTTGCCAACTCAAGCGAAATTGCAGTGACACACGATGTGCTAGCCAACACTTGCCAAGTGTGTCTGCCGATAAAAGCGGTGATGTCATCAAGTTGGCTGGGCAAGATTTTCTTTGTCTCGAGTTTGGCCTGTAGCGCCGCCTCTCTTTCTAATAATTGCAAAAACTCTTGCTGACTTTTCATACAGTTGTTTCTATTTCTATTTCCACTTCTGCATATGCTGCGCGAAACTCATTTCTGGCCCGAAAAAGCTCTGACTCCATCGCCTTACCAGATTTTCCCAAGCGCTGGGCCATATCTTTTATTTGCAATTTGTCTACATATTTTAGGTGCAAAAGCTCTACCGAGCGGGAGCTCATCCTGGCGAGACACTCTGCAACTTGCTGTGAGACGTGCTCGGTACTTTCTGTTGGGTAAGTCAAGAAAAGCTCGCCAAGTGGCACTGTTTGGAGAGCTTTTTTGGCATATTTTTTTCGATAATAGTCGGCAATTTCATGTCTGGCAATCGCTACTAACCAAGTCCAGAGGGTCGATGAGCCACGAAAAAGCGGCAATTGTTTGAGCGCATGGATGAAGGTTTCTTGCACCAATTCTTCGGCATCTTCTTGCATTTCCAGGCGTGCGATAACAAAACGCAACAACCGATCATGATATGTTTGGAACCACTCGCGCACCGCAGCAGGCTCACCGCGACGGAGTTGATCGATCAAGTGCTTCTCACTAGACATGGGTATATCGTATACTATCTGTATATATGCTTGATTGGTTAGTCACCAAAGTTTACGCAGTAACCGATTGTATCCCTGGTGCAGGTACCGAAGGGATTGATCTGGGCAACTGTCTGCGCCTCAGCAATGATAGTGCGATCAAAGATGTCTACTCCGAGCCAGCTTTTTTGGTCAACTTGATTGTCAAAAATTTGTTTGTTGTGAGCGGCGTTATTTTATTCGTCATGCTTTTTTTCGCCGGCTTCAAATTTGTATCGGCAGGCAAAAAAGGCGTAGAAGATGGCAAAAAAATCTTTACCTCAGTACTCGTTGGTCTCGCGCTTCTTTTTAGCGCCTATTGGATTGTACAAATCGTCCAGCTTTTGACTGGCGTGGACGTAGGACTGTAACGTATGGCAAATGATCTTGGCATCGGCACTATCGAAATTCCTCCTGGGGTAGACAAATATCAGGCCGCTTCTGGCGCTGATATCGGCATTATCTTTTTTATCTCTGTAATGGTAAAACTTGCCCTCATTGCCGCTGGGGTTTGGGCTATGATCAATATTTTCTTGGCTGCGTTCTCTTACTTCTCTAGCAAAGGTGATCCGGGCACCTACCAAAAAACAGCTCAATCTTTGACCAACACAGTCATTGGTTTGGTTTTACTCATCAGTCTGTACACAATAGTAGCAATTGTTGGCTTGGTGTTTTTTGGCGATGCAGGGTATATTTTAAATCCAACGTTGCAACCAGTACCAGGATTATGATGAAGTCATTGCTATATATCTGCGGTATTTTTGGATTTTTATTTCTTGTCTCTGTTCAAAGAGTCTCGGCTGCTGCTTGCACCACTGTTGGTGAATGTGTTGATGGTAGGGTTTGTGTCAAAGACACACAGTCGAATCTGATTTATAAAAGCAGTGAATCATGTGGCGATGCTGTTGGCCAATCTGTAATAGGCGGCGTAACTCCACCAAAATCAATTACAAACCTAAACAATCTTGCCAGAATTAGAGATGGTGAATCTGTCGGCATCGGCCTGGTTATTTTTCTCTCGCGCATTATTCGCCTGATTACCATCGTGGCCGGACTCTTTGTTATTTTTAACATTGTCACCACGGCCTACATGTACATCAGTGAATCTGGTAGTTCCGACGTCATGCAAAAAGCAAAAGACAAATTTACTATGATCATTATTGGGCTAGCAATCATAGTTGGCTCCTATGCACTGGCGGCAATCATCGGCCTGCTTTTCTTTGGTGATGCTGGCTTTATTCTCTCGCCCGATCTTTACTCAGCCCTGAGCATGTAATAAAAGATGTATAATAATTTTGCCATGCTATCCACATTTACCAGACTCGCACAATTTGGTTCATTCGAAGCTCCAGTTGCTAACAAATTTACTACTGGTGCCAACACGCAAGCTGGCGCACTCAATAGCCTAGAACTACTGATATCTCATGCGTTTGGGGTCATGACTGTTTTTGGCGGCCTGTTTTTTATCGTTATTTTTCTCATTGCCGGTATCAACTGGGTAACTGCAGGCGGTGACAAAGGCAAAATCGAAAAAGCTCGCACCAGCATGATTCAAGGCGTGCTCGGTTTGGTAGTCCTCATTGCTGCTTATGCCATCATCGGTGTGGTTGGCTCGATTGTTGGACTTGATCTGCTCAATCCAGCACAAAGCCTGAGCGTGCTTATAAACAACATCAAATAATGAAAAAACTACTCACAGCACTCGTTCTTTTCTCTGCCTCTGCTACCCAGACTTTTGCTGCAGTAACCAATCCTGCTGTTGGTAAACTTGGCGCAGACGCTACCGCAGCCAACAGTGGCGCAACTTTTGCCGTATATTTTGTCATTCTCTGGAGAGCTATCATTATGATCGGTGGCCTAGCAGTGATTATTATGTTTTTGCAAGGTGGGATTGAGTGGGTTACTTCTGGTGGAGATAAGGGCAAGCTTGAATCAGCCAGAAATCGCATGACCCAATCTGCCATCGGTTTGTTTGTTCTCGTCAGCTCTTTTACCTTGATTGCCTACATCAGCAAGCTGTTTTTTGGCGCAGAGTTTCAGTTGCTCCAATTGGTATTTCCATCGGCCACAAAGTAATCATATGCTACACAAACTCTCCACTAGACTCGCCCAAGCAAATATCGACCTGTTTAACCAAGCAAAAACACAGCAACTGCCTGGTAGAAACGAGATCAGTAATATTTTGCAGCCAGAAGTTGGCCTGGGAAATCTTGTGGCGCACATTTTGAATATCATGATGACTGTTGCTGCGCTAGCCGTATTTATTTATTTCCTCTGGGGCGCCATTGGTTGGGTTACCGCTGGCGGAGATAAGGGCAAACTCGAAGAAGCTCGCAATCGCATTACTACCTCAATCATCGGTATCATTGTTTTGGCGTCAATTGTAGCTATTTTCAAAGTCCTCCAACTTGTTCTTGGTATTGAAGTATTAACGTTTGTTTAATAGACTGGTAATTGCATCAAAAAATGCAGGAGTGCTATAATCTTCTGATAGAGGTAAAAGCACGTACTACATAGTAGTAAAAGGAACATCATGACGAATTCATTTTCAAAAATTGCAACCAAGGTAGGTGCTGCAAGTACAATCGCGTATGTTTCTGCTTTTGGAATGGTAAGTAGTGTGTTTGCACAAAAAGTTAGTAACGAGGCTCCAGCTGTTACCGGGGTTGATACAAACGTCAAACTTGGCAAAGGTATTGCTCCCGACATCGGCACGCTTATCACCTCAGTTCTGACTTTCGTTATGTTGATTGCGGCTCTGTTGATTCTCATGTATCTCATTTGGGGTGGTATCCAATGGATTACTTCGGGTGGAGATAAGGGAAAGACTGAGGAAGCACGAAATAAGATTACTTCTGCTGTCATTGGTTTGATTATCTTGGCTGCTGCTTGGGCAGTGTTTCTGATTATTCTGAAATTCTTGGGCTTTTCTAGTTACCAAGATCTGTTCTTAAATATTGTGAACGTGAGTGGAACGTAACTCTTTTGTCCAATTAGGCTTATAATGTTGTATACTACCCAACATGATCAAAGGGTATCAAAAAGCAACATTGTTTCTCACCGCTCTTCTTTTGTCCGCAGCTCCTAGTACTATATTTGCCAGTGGTACCTCGCTTGGCGTTGTGCGATCTGGAGATAGCATGTATTTGTCTACACAAGCAGCGTCAAGCTCAGCGACCAGCAGCGCTTATCCTCAGGGAGATATCGTGCTTTACAAAGGCTACTCTCCCGATATTGGCACCCTGATTACTTCGATTTTGACAATCGTGATGCTTCTCTGCGCTCTGCTCGTATTGCTACAGCTTGTGACTGCGGCTTTTGCCTGGATGACTTCTGGCGGAGACAAGGGCAAAACAGGCGAAGCTCGAAGTAAAATTGTTGCTGCCGTAATCGGCCTTGTTATTGTTGCCGCATCTTGGGCTATTTTTATTATCGTTCTCAAATTCCTCGGATTTACTTCTTACGAAGATTTATTCAACAATGTGCGGCCAATAAGTGGCTAAACTGCTATACTAGCAGTGCATGCTAAAAAGATCAGTAACTGCTGCTACCACACTATTTATACTGAGTGCTCAGCCAGTCTTTGCGCAAACAAGCGAATGGGGTGGTGTTTGTGTAGAAAAAGGCGTGGCTACCATCCAGGGTCTTGAGTGTTTGTTTGCCAACATTTTTACGGTGATTATTCCCCTGATTGGTTTCGCGGCGTTTGTGATGTTTATATACGGCTCATTTCAATGGCTTCTGTCTGGTGGAGACAGCAAACACACGAGTCAGGCCAAAAACGCGCTTACTTACGGAGTAATTGGTATCGTAGTAGCTCTCTCAGCATTCATTATTCTCAACCTGATTTCCAACTTTACAGGGATAACCAAAATCAAAGAGTTCCGCATTCCCCGATCGAACGAAACACAAGACGCTACAACCCCCTGAGTTTCGGTTATACTATCTAGGTGAGAAAATCCTGGCTACTAGCAAGTGTTTTGGTACTTTTTTTTGGATTGTCAGCACTTTTCTACCCTAAAATAAGTAAGGCACAGACAACCTCAGACTTTGATGCCTTCAAGGCAGACCTACAATTTGTTTTGGGTAAAACTAAAGCAGCACTTCTCTTTGACCCCTTTGGCACCAATCCTGATCCTCACTTCAAAAAACACTATTTGCATGACACGCAGGTACTTGATCTCTGTGGCGGTGTACAAGGTAAATGTGGCAATCTCGGAGTCAATTTTGCCACCACGTTTGGGCATGGGACGTACGAAAAAACAGACTCGTTTGGCATGCAGTGGACGCTGGAAATTGCCGAAAAAAATAATCCCGGAGCAGTACTGGCTGCTATAAACGCACACAACAGTACAACAATTGTCAGAATTGGCATCGCAGACTCTGGACTAGGTTTCGACAAGTGGAACGCCAATCCAAATAGAATTGCTGGAGACTACATTGATTTCTTACAAACACTTTCTCGCGGAGCTGCGGGCAAAGAATTTTACGCCATTGCCGGACCAAATGAACCGGATATAGAAAATTGGTTTGCTCCAGAATGCGGCAGATACTCAAGCGGAGCAGGAAATATATATTTTGATTGCATTGGGCCAGCTCTCGCACAGTACATGAATGCTGTTTGTGCAGCCAAACCAAGTAATGTACGCCTGCTCTCTCCTGCATTTAACTTAACTTCCCCGTCTTTTGATGGCATCTATAAAGGTATGCAAAAGGCAGGCGCAAATTTCGACTGCATCGATGCCTTTGCCGGCAATTTGTACCCAGCTGGCCAAAGCATGCAGCAGTACTGGAAAGATCAAAATTTGGACAGATTTTCTAAGCCACTTATCATTACCGAAACTGAACCATGGAATCCCCTCGCAGATCCCGGCTCCAGTGTAGCTGCGCCCAACCTCGCATATAACCCCAGCATTTTTCATCTTTCACCCTTTGCTGGTTTGTATCCCGATCCTGGTAGGCGTGACTATGCACAAATCCAAGCTGATTTGGTCGAACAAGGCTATCAAGCGTATTGCGCTTTTCCCGAACAACAAATCGTTGGCTCAGTGGGTCCAGCAGACATTGTGAAGATGTTTCTGTCTTTCGGGGGTGATGAAGAACTAAACCTCAATCCAATTTTGACACTTGATTACTCCCTCGCGCGTACGCCGCTCTTTCGAGACAGTGAGCGCAAGTACCAAATAAAAAGTGACCTCGAAGAGTACTGGTCGTACCAAGAGCCAACTAGTACCACGTACTCCGAAGCCGAGTTGAGTTCCGCTCCCATCGAATCACTCCTCTCTGAGTCACAACGCTGTGCTGAGGGAGCAAAAAACCTTTGGGCGCAAGACGATATGTGCACCAAGCTCATCAACCCAGATGCGTGTGCGCTCTATAAATTTCTCATCCCAAATACCAGTCACACCGTCAAATCACTCTTAGCAGAGTATCGCTCAGCTGGTGGCCAAGAAAAAAATATGACGGCCATTTGTAAAGAATTAGAACAGAGTTCAGATGCAGCAAAAAAACAAGTATTTACTGACCTGACGCAAGTGCCGCTCACCACTGAGAGTGGATATCGTCTGGCATTTCTGGTCTTGAGTCTCAAAGAGCTCAAACCAGAACCAAATAAGTTATTTAGTTTTTTTGCTCATGGCACACTTCCTAGAGATGAGGTCCTGGTCGTGGCGTTTAAAATCCCCGATGTCATCACCAACAAACCAAGTGTGAATGCTTTTTCTGGTTCCAACTCAAAAGCGTATCCTTTTTTTGCTGATGGTGCCATGCTCGCGAGAGATTCCCTACTTACCGTCAACCAGCAAGCTCTGGCAGCTGACCGAAAAACAGAACTTAAGTCAACTTTAGCCAATACCGTCACCGCTGTGATGGGTCAGGGTCCAAGCAATCCCATTTACTGTCTCGATGGCCAACCACCCAATGGCACTGGCAGTATTGCCTGCAACGACCAACTCGTCAAAGCCCTAACTGATATCGTAAATGCCCAAGACCAAATTGACGGCAAGCAGCTTAATTGCGCCGGACCTGAAGACATCGATCAATCATTCAGCATTGATGAGCCAGCAGCAGCACAACAACAAAACCCCAGAGCAATTTTCCCAGAAACATTTGGCTCAGAACTTGTCACACAATTGTTTTTACAGCTCGCAAGTACAAGTACTGACAAAGTTGCCCGAGAGTTGATTAGCAAATTTATCATCAATAAGATTTCTACCCGAGATGGCACTTTCTTGTCTGACTCTACCTCACTCAAAGCCTATTTGGTCTACCCTGTAGGCTATGAGCTGGCAGAAGTTGAGAATGTTCTGATCAACAGTTTTTTGACCGACAAACAAATTGAGACGATCAACCAAGACCCCAACCTAAACAAACGCTTTGAACTATTTGGCGGCACGACCAAATTAACCAAGAATACTGAGTCATTTACTATTTTTGATCCAGGCAAATGTGTACGTACCAAGGGCAAAGATTGTTGGAGCGCGATTGTAGCTACCATCGATCTACCCAAGCTGCCACAAATTCAATTCCTAGGTGCCAAGTTGGGATACTACTTGCGAGCTATCCAACGAGCATTGGCTAAAGAAGCCAGCTCTGTCCAAACCTACCTTGCAGCATGCAAAACTACCGAGGAATTTTTGCTTGATCGTTGTGCTGGACTCCAGCAAAAAGAACCACAAAAATCACTCAGCTATTGCGGCGCAAAAGAACTTACCCTCACCAACACCACGACTACTTCATTTCGTATCTGCAGAACTGGCGTACCACCAGAAAATTGTGAACCAATTGATCAAGGGAGTGAGGCATATTTTCTTGATCAATCATCTGACTACACCCTGGAGCTTGTCACTAGAATTCTCGATGGCGGCACGCTGATAACAACTGGGAGTATCGTGACAATGAATCCAGGACAATACCAGACAGAGAATGGTGCTATGCCACGCTGTGGCGTGGGTCCTTACGACATCACTGCAGGACAAATTTGGTATCTACCGCCAGACGTGCCTATTGAAGAAGTAATAAAGCCAGAAGCTTGGGACAAGCGAGGATCAAAGCTTGTACCAGCCACGGGAACAAAAGACTGGACAAATGTCATTGCAAGTTTCCGTGTAAAACCTGGGTATTATTTTGTTCCAAGCTATACATTTGGCTGCCTTTCGCGTGGCGCTGTTTGGACTGATAAAAATGGCAACACATCAATCGATCCTTTTTCACAAGGGAGTGCAGCCATCATTCCTGTTGGCGTGGGCATGAATGGTCGAAAATCGTATTGTGCAAAAGCTACCTTCAACTCAAACATGCCGGGCGGACCAGATGGAGCTGATCATGTATTCGTAACAGATAGTTATGGTTGCAGCGTAGCCGGAAAAGGTTACGACATCATGCTCAACTCATCGTGTGGTGGACTCAATGGAGCCGGCAACCTAGAGCTCTGGTCTGAATTATTCAAACCTGATGACGAATCAGGCACAAATAAATTGCCAGGTTTGGCCTTATACGAACAGATTTTTGGTAGGAAATTTGAGTTGCCATACCTTGGTAAAGATGAGGCCATGAGCTGCGACAATCTCTTTCCCAATACCATCAGAGAAGTTGGTTGCGATGAAGTCAGTAACTCCGACGTTGGTAGTATTTCCAAATTTGGCAAAGATATAAAGTTTGATATCCAATACTGGAATAACAGCACGGTGACCTTCACCCCACCATCACAAACCATTTGGGATAGCATCCAAGCAGCATCGCAAAGATATGGCTGCGATCCCCTGCTCGCGCTGGCCGTCGCTCATTCAGAAAGTTCTGTATACAACAATACTACCGAAAGTAGTGCGGGAGCACGCGGCGTCTGGCAATTTACCCCTGGCGCTTGGGGTATTTGGACTACGCCCTACAACACTGGTGCTTCGGCATGTGCCAACCACGAACCAACTAGTTTTACTCCAGAATATATGTCTGGTCTGGGTGTAGACTTTAGTTCGCCCACCAACATCCCTGCTGCTGCCGATGCTGCTTGTCGGCTTGTGTTGTGGACCGGGGCACAAAAATATCCAGACAATCAAAATGCCTTTGCCTCTGCGTTTGCCGTTCGTGGTGAAAATTCATATGGTCAAATTTGGAACGCCCACACTCCACAAGCAAAATACGTCTGGAGTCTCTGGAAAAAACTGCGAGATGAAATGGGACAGCCAGCAAAAACACCGCCTGCAAATTATCCTGATCCTGCGTGTTATTAAATAAATTAGCCGCGCGCTATGTTAGCGTAATCCGCAGTTGTTTGCCCAAAGCAGTAGCCATTGTCATCAGTGTACTAAGTGTTGGGTTATAACTTCCTGACTCAACCTTAGTAATGGTTGTTCTCGGCATGCTTGCCCTAATTGCTAACTCTGCTTGTGTTAAACCAAGCTGTTTTCTAGTTTTTTTTAAGGATTGTAGTGCATCATAATACGCAATTTCATTCTGAATAATTTTATGTTGCTCATTGGTAAAGTCTATATTGAACTCATTCCAAGGAATTGTACTCATCTGCATCTGCTGTATGCTAGTTTTTTTCATATGTATTCCTCCAGTCGCTTACGAGCTTTTTGTAATTCATTTGTAGGTGTTTTCTGAGTTTTCTTCAAAAAAACTGTCAATAGCACAACGTAGTTGTTAAAAACATATGCATACAACACTCGCCACTGACCACCAACTCTCAATCTCATTTCAAATAGTTTGTCATCGATTTTCTTACCATATGGCTCAGTTAGTTTTCCATCCCTTGCTAAGATTTGTGCTCGAGCATCTATCTTTGCACGGACATTTTGTGATAATTTTTTAAATTCTTTTTGCGCTGATTTGGCAACAACAATTTTCTTCCTCACCAACATATTGTTCTTTAAAATGAACATTTTGTCAATAGAAAGAAATGAGGGTCAAAAAAGTAACTGGACACTATAATTTAGCCGCGCGCTATCGGCATGCTCTTCTTGATCGAGGTGGTTTCATTTTTAGCTGATTTCACTTCTTTGGTGACCTCAATCGATTTTTGCTCAAACCCAATCCTGCGCGCGCCTTGTCGCAGCAACTGCCCGACAGTTTCAAACGTCTCAGCCGTAACACTGCGAGAAGCAAGCCCTTGGGTCACCATTTCAATTCCATACAATAATTGAGTAGCTGCGTCTTGAGAAATCGTAAACCCGAGGTCAGCAATCAGTCGCGCTACTTCTTGACTCAAGCTAGGACTACTTCCGGCATTGATCGCCAGCGTGGCAAATTGTGGCTCAAAGTTTGTGATCGAAACAATCGGCACACTACTATAAACATCTTCGTAACTCATGTAGAGCTGCTCGAGTTCTGCAAGTTCCTTGACGCCAACGGCAAAAATGAGGTCGGCCTCTGCCCCAGTGTAGGAAAACTCAACCGAAGCAGGATCAAGCGGTTTTTGGCCTTTCTGCGGCTTAATAGTCAAGTAAAAACGTCCCGTTTCTTCGCCAATATGGTAATTCACATTGTCCACCTGCTCTGGCTCATACGAAAAACTGAGCACCAAATTTTGATTGCCAAGCTCTGTGGTAACCGCAACTTCGCTCGACTCCGGATAGCGAGATGACTCTGGAGTACGGGGCGACAATAATCGAATGTCTTTGCCTGCTTGAGATAAACTTGCCGCAAGTGCCTCGGCAGCAGCGCGATTGTCCGGCGATGCAGTAGCAGGGAAAATAACAAAAATAGATTTGGCTTGGGCGATCAGATCGGTCAATTGTGTTAATTTAGCAGCATCTATCATAACTATATCAGTGGTATACCATGTAATTCAGAGTGTATCAACGGGGAAGTGTCTACAGATTGCTTGAGCATCTTTGAGGGAGAGAACCAGAATAGTTTTACTCATCGGTGATGGTAAAAAGCCAAGATGCTGATAAAAAGCGGCAGCTTGTTCGTGCAAAGCATGAACTAAAATAGCTCTGATACCAATCTTTTCTGCTACCTGCAGAGTGCGTAAAATGGCGTCTCGAAGCAATGCCTTGCCAAGTCCTTTGCCTTGCCATGCCTCTGTAACAGCCAATCTACCTAAAATTACCACTGGAATCGGATCGGGCATATTACGTCGAATCCGACCTGGAGCTTCTTGCGGCATAACAGAACCGCTTGCCAACGCATAGTAGGCAACTACTTTATTTTTAACTACTACAACATAGGTGCGAGAGGCGCCAGAAAGTTGATTTTGTAGTGCTCTACGCCTCAACCAATCGTCCAGCTCTGGTTCACTAGAGGAAAAATCTGACAAATCATGTGATCTGGTGAGTGGGGTTGGTCTCAATCCCATGGAGCTGGAGTAGCTAGCAATGTCTGTAGAGTTTTTGGTTGACGGACAGGAGCATCAAGAATTGCAGCAAACGCCTCCCACTTTGTGTCGTCTAATAAAAATAACTGCTGATCTAACAACGTATTCTCTGCTTCTCGAGCCGCCACATCTAGAATAAATTCCGAACGTGTTTTGCCCCGTACTTGAGCAGCCTGATCGATCAGGTCTCGCTGAACTGGTGCTATCCGAATATTGATGTGAGTGCTTTTTGCAGCAGGCGATTTCTGTGTTTTCATACTCTTATCTTACAGAATAATTGTCATATGTCAACACATTGTATGTACAAGACACTGAATCTACGAATCCTCCCATTCTCCCTCGCCTCTCTCTCCTGTTATAATAACGGAATGCTCAAGCGGGTTCTCACTACCGTTTTATTTTTGTTGATTCTCTCGGCACGACCCGTTTTTGCTCAAAACGACTACAATTACACCGTCCCCCAAGAGGAATACGACGCCTACAAAACAGCTGTCGAAAACTGCGACAGCCCTTCGCTCGAATGTTTGGTCAAAAACACTACTCGGTTTGTAGCTATGGAGTGGGTGCTCGACATTGTTGGTTCAAAAAAAACTGAAGGTCTAGACACAGGTACACAAGGCTCCTATGTTGGTAGTAACAAGCAGCTAGCAAAAAGCACTAGTCTGGTTGGCAACATGACCAACCTCATCGCAGGCATGTATGCCTATCCGCCAGCCCGAACGAATCGATTTTTGGCCGACGTCTCCCGCTCCGCTGGTATTGCGCCAGCGCAAGCGCAAGGTCTTGGCTTTGCTGCGCTCGACCCAGTCCTGGAGCTTTGGAAAAAATTCCGCAATATCTCCTACTTTTTCTTTATTATTCTATTTATCGTCATCGGCTTTATGATTATGTTTCGCGCCAAAATTGGTGGCCAAGCTGCCATCACTGCCCAACAAGCAATTCCTTCTATTTTGATCAGCCTGATTCTTGTGACTTTTTCGTATGCCATTTCTGGCTTTTTGATAGACATGATGTATTTGTCGATGTATATGATTATCGGGATATTTGCAGATGTAAATACTGCGGGTACTTCCTCCACGCTTATTACCATGAATATTTTCCAGTTGGGCGGGACGTTTCTAAAATCAATAGGATCAAAGCTCGGCGAAACGACAGATTTGGTAAATGGACTAATTACGGCTATGGCAGGAGTCGAAAACTCCGTCACTGGCCTGCTTGCCATTATCTCTGGCCTTACACTCTCGCTTGTACTAGCAGTTGCTATCGTTATCGCGGTTTTTCGCTTATTTTTTGAATTACTGAAATCGTATGCCAGTATTATTGTTGGTGTCGTCACTGCTCCCGTTGTACTTATGATTGGAGCCATTCCAGGTAAAAATGTTTTCAGTGGCTGGATAAAAAGCATGATTGGCAACCTTGCAGCCTTCCCCGCCGTGCTACTCGTTACCGTACTTTTTTATGAATTTACCAAAGCTGGAGCTGCTGGTGCTACCGTAAAATCGGGTGGATTTATGCCACCATTTTTGGTCGGCAATGGTGTGTCTGGGGTAGCAAGTCCGCTACTCGGGTTTGCTTTACTACTCGCACTACCCGAAGTCGTAAAGAAAATTAAAGAAACATTGGGTGCCAAGGCTGGCTTGGGCGAACAGATTGCTGGGTGGGCAGGAAAGAATATTGGCTCTGCACTCAATAAGACTGAAAATATGATTCCCGTTGCAACTGGTGGAGTAAATTCTCTGGCAGGCGGATATTATGCTGGTAGAATGGGATGGAATGCAGGTCACAGAGGCACAAAACTGCTCAAATCAATTAGAAGTGGTGCTGATGTAGATGGAACGACCTATGGTGGAATGGCTCCTGGTCTTAAATCTGGTGCTCAACTTGGCCTTAATATTCGAAAGCAGATAGATCGTATCAAAGATGGTAGATTCCTCGATGCTGAAGATCCCACTATTCTTCTCAGCAAAATACTTGAAGGTCAAAAATCTGGTGGTGATGAACATGCCAAAGTTAGCGCAGCAAAAAAACGAAACAGACAACCAAGCTAAAACGATTTTATTAAGACTCTTTTCCGGCTTTTTTGTCAACTATCTCAACATTCCTATCTATCTGCGGCGCAATTGAAGCCTCCCATTTTGCTTGTGCAATAAGATGCTCCTGATCTTTATCTAGCGGTTGATATTTCAGCTTTTCACCCAATCTCCAAATTCCTTGTTTTATTGACACTCCAACGGCAGTAGATATGGGTGGAATTGGCTTACTTGGATGCTCTTCAACAAAAATTTCCGTTATTGCCTGATGAAGCTCTTTCTCTCGATGATTCTCGTAAAAATTAACAGATGGGGCAAGATTAATTGTCTTGTCGCCAGTAATTCCATATGGGCCCCAGGTAGTAACCGTTACATTTTTAAACTGATTTATTGGTTGGATATGATTTTGATCTTCTTCCAACATTCGCAAAACACCATCGACCTGCAATCTTAAGTTCTCATAACCCAAACCCCCATACGTTGACGCTCTTCCTAGTTGGCTGAATATGCCCTTTACCAGCTCTACTCTGTCTCGCGGCATTTCCTTTTCGAATGCCGCAATAAGTCTCATGAGATAATGACCCAGCAATGGCGCCAACAATCTGTCTAAGTTCTCCCAAGGGAACACCTTTGCCATACCCCATGCAGACAAACACTCGTTGAGCAACCCCGCCTTTCCAGCACCAAAACTTTCTAATATATCCCTATAACTCAATTCTGCGGGAAGAGAGCCAAAGGTCAACTCAAGAACCCTTTCAAACCCTTTCTCTGCTATAAAATACAAATCCTTACCTTTGGGCTTGCCAACTACTCCAAAACTTCTGTTTTCAAATGTCACTTTTGCAGTACTGGTGTCTACTGAGTTTCGATTCGGCAAAATAAAGCGACCGTATGAGATCTCATCCGCTGAATTAAGCGTAGTAGTTCTCAGTGAACGTGGGTTTTCAAACCTGCCCAAAAAATCACTGCCTCGATCATTTCTAGCATCATTTGGAGACCACACACTACCTTCGCTGTCTTGGACAGCAAGCAAGTTATTGTTATGATCAACCAACCACTGATCAGTTTCATTTTCGCTCACTTCCGAAGCTGAAACCCACATAGTTTCTCCCTTCTGCATTTCAACAAGTGACCTAACACTAGGAAATAACAGCTCTAGGTATTTTGGGAAAGGCAGTACGTGGAAAAACTGATCTGTATCAAATAGCACTTTTTGAGTGATTTCAAATAAGTGCACTGTGTGTAAAATTTGGTGCTTAACATCATCGGATTCAAAGTAATAACTTGGCATGTTTTCAAGATCAAAATATGGAAAAATTAGCTGTGACCAATCTTTTGGGCGAGCATATCGAGCAACTCTGTGAGGAGAAATTGCCAAACATTTATTTATACTTAGGGTATCAGGCTCGCTAGCCATTGCATTGTGAGCTCTTGTCTTTGTTGCAGCTTGTAGTTCTAAAAACGAATCGTCCAAGAGGGAGTGTGTAATATATGCTAAATTTGCAAATTCAATAGCCATTGGGTGAGCATGTCTTCTTACTTCCTGAGAATCTTGCGCATTAGCTATAATAAAATTTCGAAAAAATCTATCTAAGGCAGCTCTGCCACTTTGCTCATCAGCAAGAGACTCATAAGACATTGCAGAAGAATATTTGTAAATTCTTCCATCTACCAACACCATCTGCCCCTCACTTGTCATGATAGGTTCGCGCCTAATGCCTTCGTCACGCAACCTACGCTCAGTGTCTGCTGGTGATGGATATCGTGAACGTACATGTCCTGGAGGAACATCGCGCAAACCTGCCTGCGCAATTGCGGCAGCTATTAATATCTTAAAATCATTACCCCATCGAACATCATGAGCCATAACTCTCATAACCTCGTCTCTTGAAACCACATGTGAGTTGAGAGCATCTTCTAGCGCGCTAGTCTTGTCTTTTGAATCAACAATTGTTCTTCTTTTTGACGAAGCTTTTTCGGCCTCATTTTGCAACTTTGCTTCCATATATTTATATTGCAACCAAACTTTCCATGTCTCTCGCTCTCTATTTTCTGCCGGAGAATCTCCTTCCCTCCAAGAACCAAGTAGTCTATTTTGCGCTGCCAATGCTATCGCCTTATCATATGGATCCATATTTGATTCTCGAATATTGCTAAAAAGAAATGGGTCTGCATTTCTAGACTTACTCAGTCTTGCTAGTTGCTCTATTGGCATATAACGCAACTGCTCAACCCTGTAAAAATCTTTGTATTCACCTAAAAGTGGGGTTATGTTCGCCAAACGTCTCTCTAATACCTTAATTTCTGATTCAAACAAACCAGAATATCTTTCAAAATCAGGTGCATTTAAAATCCGTCTTTCTCTAGAAGTTTCATCGATCATAGCCTGAATATCACTTTCAAGCAGCTCATCAGTTTCTTTGTTTATTGCCTCAGCTCTATTAAGCAGCTCTCGCAATTGTTCAGTAGCCTCATTAAATTCCTGCAACAGTCGTTGTCTTGAGGACTCCCGATCTTCTGCTACGTCAGGAACCACCTCTTCTTCCAAAGCTTGATCAAGCAGCTCATCAATTGTGCTCAAAAGAACTTGTGCTTCGGCAGGATTTACAAACAAGTTGCGATTCGCGCGCACTCTAGCCTCAAGTGCTCGAACAGCTTGTGTTACTACATCTGAAATACCATGATCGGCAATTAATTGCCTTAATTGTTCAATGTTGGCAGTAAAAATCTTAACTGCGAGTCGCGCAACATCATTTCGCTCGGTAGGACTTACCTCAACTGCAAAACGACCTACAATGAGTGGCTGCAAAATATTCCATGCCGCATCTAGATCTGTGGCTGCAATAGCATTCCTAACAGCTTGAGTCTGGTCAGTAAATGAGTTTTCCGCCCTAGCTCTTGGAGGCTCCTGAGAAACTCCCACACCAACGGGAAAAAGAGCGAGTATTTTAGAGGTCAAGCCGGTTATTTCGTCTTGTTCTTCTGGCGAAAAATTAGCAAAATCTCCGATCAATCTGGTTCTGATCGCAAATTGAGCATCTGCTCTACTCGTAATTGCTCCCATTTGAGCCTCATGCAATATCGTATTTAGTGTCCGACGATCTTGGTCAAAATTTGATGAATCTACCTCTGACGTAGCTTCGGATACGGCCTCTATGTTTCTCGCCAAAAAATCTGAGGCCAGGCCAGCCAATTCAGTCAATCTTGTATAAATCAGGTAATCATCAGCTAATTCTTGAACAGCATCGTCGTCAGGAATCTGTGCCAATAGTGCTACAACTTGATCGCGATGTTTTGCATTAATTGCCGCTTCTAATTGATCGGCGACCCGAACACCAGAAAGTTTCTCTTCTTTTTTTGGCTCTTGCGAGCTTATGTCTGATTCTTGTGGCACCATAACACCCCAAATTATACCCCAGACCTGCCGAGTATGAGAAGCGGGTATAATGAGCGTGTGAACAAACAACCGACAACCTGGATATCTGGCTTAGTCCTACACGGTGATCAAACTGGTCGCACTATTAACTTCCCCAGTCTCAATCTTGAGCCTTCGCTTTGGCCAGCAAACCTGCGAACAAGCCCTGGCGTATATGCTGCCAAAGTGCGTGTGGGGGGAAATGAATACATGGGAGCGCTCTACTACGGGCCTCGTTTGGTCAAAGGCGAGACACACAATGTGCTCGAGATCCACGTGCTTGATTTTACTGCAGATGTGTACGACCAGTTTGTAGAGTTTCAAGTTGGTGCATTTGTCCGCCCACCAATGGATTTTATTTCGCTACTTGCACTCAAGGAACAATTGGCGAGCGATGTATCAATAGTCAAATCCAAGCTTTTACGCTAAACTATCAGTCTTGTGACAAAAAAAATCCTCCCTCTCGGCTCACTGCTCATTATAGTCGCCGCCTCACTTTGGGCACTCGATGGATTATTGCGCAGAAGCCTCTACTCACTGCCACCAATTACCATAGTATTTTTAGAACACCTGATTGGTAGTATTCTGCTCGTGCCTTTGTTTGTGCGCCAACTCAGAAAAGAATCCATTACCAAGCGCGGGCTCATGCAAGCTGCGGCCGTTGCCATGCTCAGCGGGCTACTGGGTACACTGATGTTTACCGCTGCACTCGTCAAAGTCAGCTTTATTTCGCTTAGTGTTGTCTTCTTGCTGCAAAAACTCCAGCCACTCTTTGCAATTTCGACTGCTCATATTTTTCTCAAAGAGCGGTTGCCAAAATCGTTTGTGCTTTGGGCAGCGGTGGCACTCATAGCGGCATATTTTGTTACCTTCCCGAGTGGGGTTGTTAATCTCAACACTGGAGCAGGGACTTTGCTCGCCGCCCTACTCGCCTTTGGTGCTGCGGTTGCTTGGGGATCGGGCACAACGCTATCTAAGTCGCTGCTCAACAAACAATCGACCGCAATGAGTACTAGTTTGCGATTTTTCTTCACCAGTATATTTGCAGGTCTGGCAGTAGCGATGTTTGGTCAAATGGCTAGTTTTGCCCAAGTGACGAGCGGACAGTTGGGTACACTTTTTGTTATCGCTCTGTCTACCGGCATGGTTGCACTGTACATTTATTATCAAGGACTCAAGCGGGTTGAAGCCAAAGTTTCAACCATGTTGGAGCTTACCTTTCCGCTTTTGGCCGTAGTACTTGATGCCTTTGTCTATCACGTGTTTTTGAGTCCCCCGCAAATTGTGGCGGCGGTTGTTTTGCTGTTTGCGATTGTGCAAATTGGCAAAAAGCAAGCTTAGTCGAACTTAGTAAAATCTTTATCAAACGTGTAGACACCTGCGCCCGCTTTTCGTGAGCGCACGTACAACAAACAATCTGCTAAATCAGCGTTTATATCTTTCAAAAGTTCCAAAGCTCCTATAAAGATATCTTTCTCAGATACAAAAAAAGTGGGTGATTTCACTACCGCCAATAGCTTTTGTGCAATCTCTTGGCGCGAAAGGTTGTAGCGCTTGAGCACGAAAGAAGCTTCGAGGAGTACTTCTGAGGTAATAAATAGTTGCAATTCATTCTCATTTGCTTCTTGAAACGTTTTTACTATCTCCAAGGTTTGTTCTAAGTTTCTTTGGGTCAAATAACTAATGATGACATTGGTGTCGACAAATAACTTTTGCATACGGCTACACAATAATCGGCGTATTTGACAGGCGTTTTTCTGTTCTTTTGTATTCTTTCAAAACCTCTTCTTCGACTATTTCACTAATCGATTTGCTTGTGGTTGCTTTTACCGACCCCAACAATGACATAATATCTGGCTCTGGCTCTATTTCAATGGTTCCTGCATTAGTCTGAGTAATAATCACCTTGGCTCGATCCAGCTTGAGCGCTCGACGCAGCGCAATGGGAATAGTGATTTGCCCTTGGGCAGTGACTGTTGCTGTGTACATCCAGTAATTTTATAAAATTGCATTAGATTTGTCAACTCCCAGTAGATTTCGCATTTCCCGTCACCCCCCTAAACCACGTATAATCACAGGGTATGGCGGATACCGACACAGATCAGCAACAACCAACAACCACCCAAGATACTGGTTTGCGCGACCAAGCGCGGGCTGCATTTGGCTCAATTTTTTCGGCTGACAACCTTATTCCCCTCGATCAAGTCAAGCGTCTGGGTGTTTACACTCCAGAAGAACGACCGCAACTTGTTCAGTTGTTTGACGATTTAACCAAACTGATTGACTCCAAGTACCAATTGATCGACAACCAAGAAATAATTATTAAACTGCTGAGCCAGGGAGTGGTAAAACTGACCACAGAGGGCAAGAAGCAATTTGGCAACACAGGGGAAATTGAGAGACCAAAGCTACTATTTCTTCCTGATTGGGCGCAAATAATTACCGATATCTCGCGATTATTTTGGAGTTGGGATCACAGCCCACATCTCATTTTTTTTGAATCAATGGATCCGCAATACTGGCTAAAACGCCTAGGAAAAGAGACTGCGGGTCGCATTTCAAGCATATTTTCTGACACTGACATTGAAGAATTTCGCAAGGGAATAATTGTTCCTACCAGTGCCGCGATTGCAGAACATGCGGCAGTATCGACTCCTTCGGACAGCGCCACAAGTGCTCTAGCTAGCGACGTTTCTAGCGCCAAAGTAGACGGCGAAGCCATCTCTGCTGCAGTGACTGCTTACAGCGCTGGCTCTTCCGATCAGAGTGATGCGGGTGAAGGACAAGACCAAAGCGAACCTACTGATTCACAACAGCTAGAGACTAGCGAAGATTTTCAGAAATTCTTACAATCACATACAAGAGAATTTCAGATTGAGCGCCAAAACCTTTTGTCGATGCTCGAATTTGAGTTTTACAACAACATTCGAGGTGATCACGCCAGCGCAGAACTTGACCAAATTTGGAGTGATCTTGCAGCAAATTTCAACGAAGAACTATACCACTTCTTGATCTCTCACCCAACACGTACCCAACAATTATTGAGCGGAGAAGATGGAAAACTTCGCCTTACTATTTTTGGTCAATTTATCCATACCATTGGCACCACACCAAAATTAGTTGCTGGAATCACACATTTATACACAGAACTTGGTGACGAGCTTGCGGCAGTCAGCCCAGTGCGTGCTGAGGAATTCGCTGAAAAACTGGCAAAATTGGAAATTGATAATCTATCGCTGGCAGAAATCATTGGCGAATTGCCAAAACAGGAAGTTGTTTCTGCCATTAAACAACACGCAGTCATCGAAGCAATTCCAAAAGAACGACCAGAACAAGTTGTGACACAAACAACCTCCGAAAGCGAGTTGCAAAAAACTGCTGCAGAGTACCTCGCCACCCACGCAGAGTATGAGATTTTTCGCAAAACGAGAATTTTCTTGTATAAACTATCGCCAGAACTTGATCTCTCGGCACAAAATATTCGCCGAGATCTTGCGGAGTTTGCCCGAAGAGAAATTCTCAATCTCACCGACACCCAACTACGCTTGGCCCAAAGCGACCCAACGTATCTACTTTCTCTCTATCAACGTTTTGCAATCAACCTACCGTCACAGTATCCACAAATAACTAGTTTCCTCATTGAGTATGGAAGATTCATACAACAAACAGATGCTACAGAAGCAGCGCAGTTTGAGGCTGTATATCGAAATGGCATTCTCGGGAGATCTGTGGGCGCAAAAGATGCGTTGGCTGCCGACCTACAAGCCTCACTCGGGGGCGGAGCAACTCCCATTGTTGTTGCAAACACCGCGGCGACTATCGACGCAATGATTTTGGAGTTTGGCGATGCAGCACCTGAGTTTGTCAAGAAGATCTCAGCCAATCGACTCGAGCTTGCATTTGGTCTTGCCGCAGGCACACTTACTGCCGCCACTGCTCCTATTTTTATAGCTACACTCCAAAGCCAAATCAGCCTTCGTTTGAGCGATCTTAAAATGGGTGGTGGGCAACAATTTTTGCAATCTGGCGGGCTACAAGGCGCCATCCCAAGTGACCCAGCCTCCGTACAACGAGCGCTTTCGGCCATCCCCCAGTCGAGACAAATGCTGACGAGCTTTGGCGCAGAAACAACAATCGCCGCACTCACAACTCCCGTTACTCCCGTGGAAAAAAACCACGCTGCTTGGTGGAGTTCTTTGCCCAAAGATGTGCAATCACAGCTCTATGACAAGATTGAAGGTGTTGGCTCTTCTAGTCAGTTTGCAGGATTTAGCTCACTCCCCATTCCGCCCAAGCTTAACACCTACAACAGCACAGAAATTCGTAAATTCCTGGTAGGTATCGGGACAGAAAATATACATGTAATTGATCCAATTCTGGATATCCAAGATCGAATTGCAATTCAACAAGTCAAGGTCGCCAAACTACGCGAACAAGTGCTTGCTGAGGTAATCCAAAACATCAAAGATGAACAAGCAGCCATGATTGCCGCCCAAATGGGACTGGCGGTAGCAGAAGGAGAGTCCAATCAAAACGCAATTCAAATCGCGATGACCTCCGGAGCAGCTCCGCTCGCAATCACCCAACTAGCTGGGATGAACGTCGGCACTGATCCCTACACCTATGACTACGGCCAAGGTTCCTCTAGTGCTAAATCGCAGATAGCCAGCTCTATTCGTAGTGCACTAATGAAAAAAGCTGGCAAGGCATTAGCAGGAAAGTTTGCCCAAGGTGCAGCGTTAAAAGCTGGGTTGGCAGCTACCGGCGTTGGCGTAGTTCCAGCAGCCGCACTAGCAATTTGGCAGAACAAAACATTGCGACAAATCGCCCTTGCTGGCGGAGCACTCGCTGTCGGCAAAACACTGTATGCGCTCACAACAGTTGGTGGTGCAGCTGGGGGAGCAATCGGCGCATTCCTCGGAGCAGCACTAGGACCAGTTGGTGCAGTAGCCGGTGGCATGATTGGGGCAAATGTTGGTGCAGCAATCCCTGGGTTGGGAGGACAATGGACGGGCCTAATGGGTTGGACTCCCCACGCGCCCATCTCTCCATTCGGCACCGCAGGTAGTTCGCTCAGCTCGGGTAGTGGAGCAGGCCAATCAATGTCGGCCATGCGGGCTGCAAACACTGGTGCGACCCAACCACTCAGCTATAGCCAACAAACTGCGCTCACCAGCGCACCAGAAACGAGTGCTGTTGCGGGAGATGCGTTCGCCCAAGCTAGCCCCACCACAACCGCTGCTGGCAGTTCGTCGCTCACTGGCTTTCTCGGTGCAACTGCTGCGGCTGTCACCGCGACTGCCGCTCCACTCATCGGCATTGGTATTGGATTATTTTTATCCATCCAAGTGTTGTTTATTATTTACAGCGCATTTTTAATCAAAGTCCCGTCGGAAGGAGTGGTTGGAAAAACCGAAGAATTATCCAAATATGCCACACTCGAAAAAACAGCCTCGCCGGAGAGCATTGACGACAGCGTTAGTCCTATTTCAACCGATGTCACCTATGCCATCAAATTCGAGCCAAAAAAAGAGTATCGACTTCAGGTTACACAAGTAAAAGATGCCTTTTCATATCAAGGTTGTGATAAAAAACAAGAACACAGCTGTGATCTTAGCCTCAAATCTCCACTAACACTCAATAGTTTTCCTCCAGAAATCATGACGGGCCCTGCCGAACCAACCTACTCCCTCACCATCTCTGCAGTAGATGTTATGGTGATTAACACACTTACTATTACTTTTGATGTGTTTGACACCGCCGGTAACAAACTTTCTACCAACGAAACCATCACCGCACTTGCGGCAGTTGTCATTGGAAATCCAACCATTGGTTGTTTTACCCCAGGAACTGCTGGAATTAATCTCGGCACAGAAAAAGATCCCTACATTACGATTACCACAACCGATGCTGACATGAGTAAAGTTCGTGCAGCATACAGCGCCTCAATTTTGGAAAACCCGAAGTTTACCTCGCTTGTCTGTGCTAAAGGTCCCATTACTATTTACCGACTCGCAAGCAATGCGAGTGGATACTACGGCTGGACAACTTCCAGTGACTCTATTGCCCTGTATACACCCACCTTTTCGAGTACAATTTCTACCGAGTACACACTTATTCACGAACTTGGACACATCGTCGACAATCGCAATGCTGGGCTGCGCGCAACTTTTGTAGCAACATTGCCAAGTAATCTGTATAGTTGTTTTAATTATCCCTTTCCCGATCGGTGCGCAGACGGTGAGGCTTTTGCCGAAGCAATAGCGCGTTATGTTACCAACTATAGGGTGTATAACCTAAAACAAGTGCATCCCAAAGAACACGCTTGGTTAAAAAATAATGTATTTGGAGGGGTAGAATACTAATATGCAACAGCCATCCCAACCCCACTGGATTTTTGCTCGCTGGTATCACACACTGGCCGTCTCGGCATTTGCATTACTTATCGCTGCTATTGCGTTGCAGGCAATCACACCCAAACCAGAAGAGGCTGCCCCAACTTTTGGCGCGGCGCGACCAGGGGATGTTTTTTCCACCAACAAACAAAAAGAGCTTGGTCAGCCGCTAGAGTCAATTAAAACAGAAAAAGGCGACACAGAGTATCTCTATGCTTCTGATTTTGCCGTCCACCCCAATCAAGTCCACGTAGATACCGAAAATAAAGTGCAATTTGTCAAAGAATTTATCAGTTTTGACCCCAAACACACACTATCTCGGTATGTATCCGAGTATGGCCAACCAACCTTTGTGCTTTATGACACGAGTTCGCCAGACTCTGTTCGAGTACATGTATTTTTAGAGAACGGCCTTGCGGTCGTTGCGCACGTCGATGGCGATGTGGTCGAACAAAAGTGGTTTTTTGTCCCTACCACAAAAGAAGAATTTTTGGCAGGTTACGGTGAATCTCTGTCTGAATCTGGCGCTGGGCCAGAGTCTCTAACGGAATAGACGACAAACCCATCATTGAACTTGGCTCTTTGCTCCATTACCTCTACAATGGAAGAGCTTATATGCGAGAACATCCGATCCCACAAGATATAACTGGTTACCGATTTCACATCGTCGGGAGTATGACGCTCAAACAGTTTGGCGAAGTAGCACTCGGCGCAATTATTGCGTTTGTCATATACAGCACTAACCTCTTCCCAATCATAAAGTGGCCACTTATGTTCGTTGCTTTCGGGCTTGGTGCTGCAGCAGCGTTTGTCCCAATTGCCGAGCGACCGATCGATCACTGGATCATTACGTTTTTTAGAGTGCTATACAAACCAACACAGTATTACTGGAAACGAAAAGTGAAAATTCCTGACGCATTTTTGTTTCAGCAGGGGAAAATCAGCAGAACACCAGAGCAAGAAATCGATCTCTCGCCTATTCGCCGACAACGAATTAAAGAGTATTTGACGTCCACTCAATACGAAATCCCCAGCGATGGTTTGCTCGCAGAAGAACGCCAACAAATTCAAGACATAAACGCTTTGTTTGACACAACCAAAGTGCGGGCGAAAAATATATCGACTACACCACCACGCGTAACCCAAAAACCAATGCTTAAAACTCGGGTGCGGGATTTGCGACAAACAAGCTCGTTTGAGCAAGTTTTTACCAGTTTTTCTCAGGGAGAAGACGCTGTCGCACAACCTATTGAAGCAGCAACCACCGTAGAAACACTCCTTCATGCCGCAACCGATCGCACAAAAAAAAGTGAGTATCTAACAACCGAACAAGTAGCACAAAACATTTCCATCCCAAAGACACGAGCCATTTCTATCGAAATAGATACGTCAAATGACGGTGTTTTGCAGAAACTACCAGTAATAGCGCCAAAAGAACAAGTTTTTATTGCAGACCAAGGTGCTGTTGCTGCAGAGGCAACGGCCGCTACAAGCAAAGCAGTGTTCAACGACAACCTTCCATTTCCTGACAAGCCAAATACCCCTAACAAGCTTGTTGGCATGGTGCTTTCGGCACAAAACGAACTTATACCCGATGCCATTGTAGAAATTCGCAAATCTAACGGCTCAATAGAGCGCGCCGTTAAAAGCAATGCCCTGGGTCAATTCTTTATCACCACTCCTCTCGCTAATGGCGAATATGTCGTGGAGGCGGAAAAAGACCAACTACAATTTCCTAGTCAAAGTATTATTTTAACTGGTCAGTTGGTCGATCCTATCGAGATTCGCAGCACCGCATAACTTGCTGAGCTACTTGAAACAAGCTACGATGAGAACTACAAAATAACAATCATGCCCGACACAGTAACCACAACCCAATCATTCCTCGATATTTACGACATCACCAACGATTTATTGCTCATGAAGGACGGCACCACTTCGCTCATTATGATAGTTGATGCGATGAATTTTGGTTTGTTGGCAGAAGCAGAGCAAGATGCCATCATGTATGCCTACGCAGGCCTCTTAAATTCGCTGAATTATCCTATTCAAATAGTGATTAATTCGCGCACTAAAGACGTCACCACATATCTCAAACTTCTCGAACAACAAGAGTCAGAAACTTCCTCCCCCATCATGCAAGGAAGAATTCGCAAATATCGAGAATTTGTTAGCAATCTCATTCACGATCGCAACGTGCTCGACAAAAAATTCTATGTCGTCATCCCTGCCTCTCCTCTAGAGCTCGGTATGATTGCACCCTCAAGTGTATTGCCTGGCAAACAATCTCCGGGGATCGAAAGTATGGAGAGATCTGTTATTATTGAAAAAGCGATACAGTTGCTTGAGCCAAAGCGAGATCACTTAGCCGCCCAATTTGCGCGTATTGGACTGTTTTCTCGCCAACTCACAACTCAGGAAATTATCGAGTTGTTCTATATTAAGTACAACCCTGAGGCGGCTGAAGGTCAACATATCGCTGAAAGTAGTAGTTATAGTGCGCCGCTCGTGCGCGCACGTATACAAGGAGAGCATATGGACGCTCAAATACCAACCAACCCGGCTCCCGCAGCCACACCAGAACCAATGGCTCCCGTTGTGCCGATGGCTCCAATGCCACCAGCTGCGCCTGCAATGCCTGCGCCAACCATGCCAGAACCAATGGTTCCAACTGCCGATGAATCCACAACGCAGGCAGACCTCAATGCAACCGTACAAGAACTAGGACAGGCTCCTATTACACCAATCCCACCAGGAGGTATGGCTGCCCCAACAGCACCAGCACCTACGGAGACTCCAGTGGCGACGCCAGCTGCACCTCCAATGCCGGAGATTTAGGATACTCGATGCCCAGCCTGAGTTCTTTACTACCATTCGGAAAAAAGCCAAAAGCTGATACCACCCCCACCAAGGATGACGCTCAGGCTCGATCACTTGAAAAAATTCAAGAGTTTTCGCGTGGCTTAGTAACAATTCAGGATATTATTGCTCCTGAGGCAATTGAGGTTGATTTTACCTATCAAAAAATTAACTCGACTTATACGCGCACGCTTTTTGTGGCTGGTTACCCCAGAAGCGTGCCAGCCAACTGGCTTGGCCCACTTATCAACTTTCCGCACCAAATGCATGTTTCAATGTTTATTTTTCCAGTTGATTCTGGAGAGGTGCTCGACAACCTAAAGCGAAAAATTACTGAGATGGAAGCCGAAATCCAATCAGATCTGCGCAATGGCAAAATCAGCAATATCAACACCGAGGTAAAACTCGAAGACGCACGATTTATCCGCGAAGAACTTGCCAAAGGCTCAGAACGATTTTTTCAATTTGGTCTCTATGTCACTGCAACAGCGCAATCACTTGAGGAACTCAATCGCGTAACCAAGAGCATTCAGTCGTCACTCGGCTCGTTATTAATAGTTTCCAAAAACGCCACCTTGCAAATGGACGAGGGATTTAAAACAACGTTGCCGATGGGTGTCGATAAACTGCTTGTAACCCGCAACATGGACACCACTTCACTTGCCACCACTTTTCCTTTTACCTCTTCGGAGTTGACGATGGAGAGCGGCATTATGTATGGCATCAACGAACACAATGATTCGTTGGTTATTTTTGACCGCTTCCAAATGGAAAACGCCAACATGATTATCTTTGCCAAATCTGGTGCAGGAAAATCATATACTGTCAAACTCGAGATACTCCGCCAACTTATGTTTGGGATAGAGGTTATTGTGCTTGATCCTGAGCATGAGTACGAAGATTTATCAAAGGCAGTTGGGGGCGAATATCTCAATTTCACTTTTAGTTCAAAAGCGCGCATTAATCCCTTTGATCTTTCTAATATCTACGAAGAGGGTGAAAACGAGCTTGGTCAAAAAATAATTTCACTCCATGGTTTGCTCAAAGTCATGCTGGGTGAAATGACCCCGCAGCAAGATGCGCTCCTCGATCGTGCGCTCGTGGCCGCCTACAAAGCCAAGGGTATTACGCCAGATCCAGCCACCCAAACTCTTGAGCCGCCACTCATGGAAGATGTGTATAAAGCGCTGATTGGCATGGAAACCGAAGACGCCAATAACATCGCGGCTCGTTTGGAAAAATTTATCACTGGCTCATTCCGCGGCATTTTTGACCAACCTTCCAATTTTGATATTACCAATCAACTAACAGTTTTTTCCGTCAAAGAAATGGAAGAGGGTCTGAGACCAATTGCTATGTATATTATCCTCGACTACATCTGGACACGGGTGAAGAAAAAACTCAAGAAACGTATTCTTGTTATTGATGAGGCTTGGTACTTTATGAAGACGAAGGATTCGGCCTCCTTTATCTATTCAATGGTCAAGCGTGCGCGGAAATATTACCTTGGTATTACCACAATTACTCAGGATGTAGAAGATTTTGTTTCCAATGAGTATGGCAAAGCCATTATCTCAAACGCCTCAATTCAGTTTTTAATGAAACAATCGACCGCATCTATTCCTGTTTTAGCGGAAACGTTTTATCTTTCGCAAGGAGAGCGGCAATTATTAGTAACCGCCGATGTTGGCGAAGGCATCTTTTTTGCTGGACAGAATCACGTTGCGCTCCGCGTTGTAGCAAGTCCGGAGGAACATGGCATTATCACTACGGATCCAGAAGAAATTTTGCAGAAAAACAAACAAAGAGCGCTGGAAACTGCAGTAGTACCCCAAGTACCAAAAGCTACTCGAGAATCACTCACAAGCACGATCGACGACTACCAACCTCCGTCCCAATAACAACAATCTCTCCCTTGCCAAGTGTGGAAAAGACTGTGTATAACTAACTCTCTGCCCCACATATTATGGAATCCAAAATTCTCTCACCAGAAGAAGTTTCTCGTGTTTGGCAGCAATGCTGTGCGCAGCTCAAAACCGAATTAAGCTCGGCTGTTTTTAATACGTGGATTGTCGCCAACCCACTCACAAGTCTTGAATATATTGATACACAGCACGCGCAGGCTACCATTACTAGTCCAACCGCATTTCATTCAACTAACGTCAAAAAGAATTTTCACTCAAAGTTTATCCAATCTCTGAGCGACCTCACCAAACATCAGGTAGAAGTTGTTTATTTTATCGGTTCGCTCCCAACGGTCTCCAAAGAAGAAAAAAGAATACATGCGCCAGACAAAAATCAGACATTCAATTCGCTGCTTACTCGACCAGAGTACTCTCCATCCCCTCGAGTTGAAGAGTTATTTTCTCCCGCCACACTTGAGACCGCCTCCATTGATCGCAGGCTTTTGCGCAGTAAACAGATTGGTTTGCGCCCAGACTTCACTTTTGAAACATTTGCGGTCTCAACCAGTAATGAGATGGCTCATGCGGCAGCCACAGCGGTGTCAAATCAGCCCGGCAGCTCATATAATCCACTCTTTCTATATGGAGGGGTTGGGGTCGGCAAAACGCACCTTATGCACGCGATTGCCAATAATATTTTGCGAGCCAATCCTCAGAGTCAGATGATTTACTGTACCGGCGAAGAGTTTACTAATGAAATTGTCCAGGCCATTCAGACAAAACGAGCCAGTCAATTCAAAGATCGCTATCGTTCGGCACAAGTACTTCTCATTGACGACATTCAATTTATTGCAGGAAAAAATGCGGTGCAAGAAGAATTTTTTCATACTTTCAATGCACTAACTAAAAAGAATTGTCAGGTTGTACTCACTTCAGATCGACCGCCACAAGAAATTCGTCTTCTCGAAGATCGTTTGCGTTCTCGGTTTGAAGCAGGACTTATGATTGATATTCAAGAACCGTCGTTTGAACTGAGAACCGCAATTATTCTTCTCAAAAGCCAAGCTCAAAATCTCGCCATCACAATTGATCTCGCGAAACGCATTGCTGAAACTGTTGATTCAGCTCGAAGGATTGAGGGTATTATTACTCTTCTCCGTTCTGCGGTGGAACTTCAGGGTCGAGAAATTAACGAAGAATTAATCGAACAACTCATCTCCAATTCTCAGCCGTTGGAGCAACGTCTCTCACAACGTACTTCCCCGAGTGAAATTATTAAAACCGTTGCCACACATTTTTCGGTCAAACAAATTGCTATCAAAGGAAAAAGTCGCGTAAAAAATCTGGTTACTGCACGACATATCGCGATGTATCTCCTCAAACAAGAGCTTTCGTTGCCGCTTATAGAAATTGGTCGCTGGTTTGCCAATCGAGATCACACGAGTGTTTTACACGCCGTAAAGAAAATTGAAAAAGAAGTGCTACTCGACCAACAATTGCAACGAGAAATAGCTTTTATTCGCAAATCTCTCCAGGCCTAATTGTTGGTGATAACAAGTGCATTGCATGTGGGTAGCTGTGTAAAGCTTTTTGTTCTTTGTGTAATTGCTACAAAAGTTATCACCTACAATCCCCGATAATTCACATATTATTCACGCTTTTTTACCTTGATTTTTACAATACTTATTCACGGCTTATTTCTTGAGTAAAAAGCATGTTTATACCCACTTCTTATACAGCCTACTACTACAACAACTACTAATTGATACTTAAGTAAATACAGTACAATGCACACATGCAATTCTCGGTTTCTAAAAAATATTTTCTTTCTGCATTACAAAAACTTCAACGTGTACTACCAACAAAGCCGCAACTCCCCGTTTTAGCCGCAGTCCATATTTCGGTGAATCAAGATGCGCTCCTTTTAACCGCAACAGACTTATATCTTGGTATGCAAGTGCCGGTACAGGCAAACATAGTTGCTTCTGGAACCATAGTTGTCCCAGGAAAACTATTGCTTTCGACAATTGCTTCGTTTCCAGAGGGAGAAATAATTGTAGAGGAAAAAAATGGTGCACTCAGTTTGGTTTCTACCGCGACGAAGGTGACACTACAAACACTCGCTATCGATGAATATCCAGAATTTCCCGAGGTAACTGGAGAAAAAACTATTTTAGCTACGAGTGATTTGTTGGCTGTCGAACAATATATTCTTCCGAGTGTCTCAAAAGATGTAACTCGTCCAGTTTTAACCGCTGTACAACTAGAACTTTCTACAACTGCTTTTAGAGCAGTGGGTACTGACGGCTTTAGACTTTCTGTGTTTGGTATGCCTCCTGAGCCAGAAGCAAAAAAACTACTTGTGCCTGCTCGCACTATTTCTGAGTATGTACGCCTCGCACAATCAGAAGACGTCTCACAAATAGAGCTGCTAATTTCTAACGAATTACAGCAAATACTCGCACATATCGGTGATAGTGTTATTTTCTCTCGCCTAGTCGAGGGAGAGTATCCTCCCTTTGAGCAAATAATTCCGAGTGATGCAACTACCACAGTGCTCTGTGACGCAGACGAATTACTCGAACAAATCCGCAGAGCACATGTACTTACGAGTGCTTCGTCGCATATTGTGCAGTTTTCGTTTAGCGAAGTTGGTGTTGAAATCACGACGCCAACTACCACTGAAGGCTCATTTGTTGGTTCACTCACCTCAGCAAAAGTTACTGGCAATGCACTTGTTGTCGCTTTCAATGCACTATATCTACTCGATATGTTAAAACAGTTTTCCTCTCTGGAGGTGCAATTGAGTATGACCGAACCCCTCAAGCCAGTTTTATTTCGCTCTATTGAACTTCCCTCATTTCTCTACGTCGTGATGCCATTTCGAGTGGTATAATACCGCCTCTATGTCACGAAGAACTTGGCAACCAAAACAAAAAAAACGCATTCGCAAACATGGCTTCTTGGCTCGCATGAGATCTTTAGGTGGTCAAATGATGATCAAGCGTCGTCGCGCAAAAGGCAGAACAAGCCTGGCAGTTTCATAATTTTGTATGCTTAAAAAAATTAACCGCTTACAGTTGCGGGGTGAGAAAAACTTTTTTTCTCAGGCCACGCGGCTTTCTGGAAGTGGATTTACCACCTTTATTCGCAAACAGATTCATCCTGAAGCTCAAATTACTTGTATGGCCCCAAAAAAATCTACACGACTAGCGGTAGAACGAAATAAATTAAAACGTCGCGCCAGAGCATTCTGTGCAGAATTACTACAACAAAACGTTCTCGCTCCCCTAGAATATGTTTTGGTTTTGCAAAAAAACTTTCTCTCACAGGACAAAACACACATACTTCGGGAGTTGCAAGACAGAGGTAACAAGGTATACTCCTCGACAGGAAAATAATGTTACTTGCGCTCTACTCTTTTTCTCGGGCTGTTCGTCAGGTGTTGCTTGCAAGCGTGTTTGGTATTGCAATTCCTTGTAAACACACACCAACCTGTGGAGAAATCACACTAACCGCAGTGCAAACAAAAGATTGGAAAACATTTTTTCGAGCTGGAAAGCAATTAATTACTTGTATTTAGGTTGATATATGCAATGGATTACACAGTTATTTACACTTGGTATCGTTGAGCTCCACACTCTTACGGGCAATTTGGGTTGGGCGATTATCATTTTTACTTTACTCCTCCGCTCGTTATTATTTCCTCTTAGCCTGCAGTCACAGCGCGCAATGACAAAGATGCGAGATCTTCAACCAGAACTCGACAAACTAAAAGGTAAGCACGGAAAAGACAAAAAAGCGATGCAGCAGGCTCAACTTGAGCTATATCAAAAAAACAAAGTCAATCCAGTCGCAGGTTGTATTCCTCAAATTATTCAACTAGTAATTTTAATTGTGTTATACCAATTTTTACTCAAATTTCTTTCTCAAGAAGTGGTGAATGGTGTGGTTATTAATCCACATTTTTTTTGGCTCGATTTACGACATCCTGACTCACTCTATGTTTTGCCAGTGCTGGCCGGATTAACACAACTCGTTTTGTCACTCATGATGGCGCCAGTCAAAACAGCACCTGATAAGAAGTCGACTGCAAAAAAAGTTGAGAAAGCCCCAGAAGGCATTGGAGATATGGCACAAACAATGCAAAAACAAATGATTTTTATGATGCCGCTTTTTACCGCTTTTATTGCACTGAGATTTCCTTCCGGACTTGCGTTATATTGGGTAATTACAACAGTTTTTAGTGTTATTCAGCAGTATTATGTTTCCGGCTTTGGCGGGATGAAACAACAGGTAGTAGGAGTACTGCAAAAAATTCGAGGAGAACGAGTATGACCATTCAAGCTTTTTTAACCCAGATGTGCGAACACTGTGGCCTAGAGGCAGACTCTATCGGCTATGCAGAAGAACAACTCGACAAAACAAAACAAATTACCCTCTCTGTTCCAGAGGATGATTCTGGTTTGTTTATTGGTTTTCATGGCGAAACCCTCGAATCAATTCAACGCCTAACACGCATTATTTTCCAGGAAACAGCAGAAGACAAAATTGTTCTCAACATCAACGATTATCGACAGCAACGAGCAGACAAACTTACAGAACTCACAAAAGAAGCAGTCGAACGCGTCTTGTCTGGTGAGTCGGTCTATACCTTTCACTCTTTCTTACCTGCATACGAGCGATTTATTATTCACACCGCATTGAGCGAAATGCCCGAAGCCGCAGAGCTTGAGAGTATTTCGACCGGCGATGGTCGAGATCGTAGATTGCAAATCCAGCGTAAGCAAGCATGAAGCTGACGCTTTTTTCAGATGGTGGTGCGCGTGGAAATCCTGGCCCAGCGGCTGTTGGAGTTGTTTGTTTCAATGACAAAAGCGTTGTGTTTGAGTTTGGAAAATACCTTGGCGAGACAACCAATAATGTGGCTGAATACACCGCTGTTATTCTTGGGCTAGAGCAGCTACAAAAAACACTCAAAACCCTTCCCGATGTACAAGAAATTACTTGGAAACTCGACTCAAAACTGGTTGTTGAACAACTTGCTCGTCGCTGGAAAATTAAAGAACCTCGCCTGCGCAATCTAGCGCAACAGTGTTGGCAGTTGTTAGCACAGCTATCATTACCTTGCAATTTTCAACATGTTCCTCGAGAAGAAAATGCGCATGCTGACGCGCTGGTGAATACCACACTCGACGCAATCTAACTCCCCGACTATACTTTTGTAGTATGTCTGCCCTTTTGACCCAAGCGATCAACGATCAGCCTGAAGTGGTTTTTTTTACCGATGAAAATTCTCACACAAAGCAAATTGTGGCGGCCCTCAACACGCAGGGCGTGACGATTAGTTGTTTTGCGCAAGACAAATTGCAAGACAAACACGTGCAAGAATTGTGTCAGCGAGCCTATCGGGTGCTGCTTTGGCTTGATCCAACACAAACTACGGATTTGAGACAAATAGCTGCAACGCTTGGCAGATTTCCCCAACTGCAGTTTTTGATTCCACTCATAACACCGTGTAACACACCTGCTCTGCAACTCAGACTTTGGCAAGAGGTGTCAAATCGACAAGCACATTTTCTTTCGGAACTGACCGCGCTATTTCCAGAAACACAGCTTATTTTTATACGCGATTTACTCGATGGCGGCGCTCTTTCCCCGCTCGCACAAGTGTTTGCGCAATTACCAGCAACAGAGCTGCTTTCGCCAGAGCTCGAGATTGCGCCCTGCTCGCTGCAAACTGCGCTCGAACACCTGCAGCACGTTGTGTTTCATCCCTCTCGATTGAGTGTTGTAATTCAGGGCCCAGATATTGCCTGCAGCGAATTACTCATCCAAGCAAAAACGCTGTATGAAAATATTCATCAGACACAGCTTGCTCTAAACCCAATTCAAGTCGAAACAACAAAATTAATTTCTTTTCATGTATCGGTAAAAAAAGTGCTCTTTTCTTTGTCAGACTTTGTAAAAAACTACATAAAAACCTTACCTTCGCCACAACAGTGGCAACCGTTGTTTGTGCTCCCAACTGTCACCGCCGAACAACCAGTAGAGGAAGTTGCTGAGGAAATGGAGATTTCAGCGATAGAACCAGAAGTGATTGCGCCACCCAAAAAAGAAGTGATGGATGTGGTGGGAGACATCACCTCGCTTTTTGCCAACTCATATCGAGAGCACAAAACAACTCGAACAAAAAAAGTTGTTGCGGTAGAAACAGTCATAACAAAAAAGAAGCGCAAAAACACCGCGTTGTTTCTGGTTGGTTTGATTTCAACAGGCATAACACTTGGCATGCTTTTTTTGGCATTGTTTTTTTGGCTCAGTGTGACACTCACTCAACGTACTGTTTTGGCAGAGTTGCCAAGTTTATTGCAGGACGATGCCCCGCCTCCAACCCAAAGCGTTTGGCAACAACGGTGGTATTCACTACTCGCGTTACAGGCTGATAGCTATGGATCAATGATTGATATACCAATGATATCTAAGGCTGAAAAAATCATTTCACTCGCCAAAATTCTCAGAGAATATACGGAGACCTTGCCTCAAGCCCGCCAAACAGAGCAAACACTCATGCAACACTTCTTTGGCCAAACAGACAGCGATATTAGTTTGCTAGCCCAAAACGCTACGACTCAGTCGCAAACAGCCTATGAATTACTCGCAACCCTCGAATCAGAACTCTTTAACATTCTAGGCGAGTCGAGCGAAGACCAAGAGTTACAGACAGCACTCTCGATTAAACTTACTGACCTGCGGAGCGCAGTTGGCTTACAACAACAAATTGTTCCTCTTCTCCCCGCTCTTAGTGGCATTGCGAGCAAGCAAACGTATGCCATTTTGTTTCAAAATAGTCAAGAGCTGCGGCCAACCGGTGGTTTTTTACAAAGCATGGCGTTTGTTACCCTGGTCCAGGGCTCAGTAATTGACGTGCAGACGATTGGCAGTGACGAACTTGATGCGGGTATTGGTGGTGCGGTGACTCCACCCCAAGACATAGAGCGGTTGTTGGGAGAAAAAAATTGGTATGCGCGTGACGCAAATTGGGATCCAGATTTTCCTACTACCGCCACTACTCTGCGTTGGTTTGTTGATCGATCACGCAATGTGCAGCTTGCTGGTGTGCTCGCAATCGACACCCAAGGTCTGGCGGATATTATTGAGTCATTGGGACCAATTGATGTGCCGGAATATAACGAAGTATTGACACACAAAAATCTTTTTGAACGCCTCGAGTATCACTCCGAAGCAGTCTTGGTTCCCGAGAGCGGAACGAAGGATTACTCCGCGGTTGTTCTCGAGAGAGTGTTGCAAAAACTCCTGACTGCGCCAGTTGAAAAGTTTCCCGCCATACTACAAAGCACCAGGCAAGCGGCCGAGCAACAACACTTATTGTTTGCACTGACTGATGAGTCTCAGCAAGCAACGTTTCAAGCGCTTGGTTGGAGTGGCAGTGTTTTGCAGCCACCCTGCCCTTCTCAACTCGCATCAGATAACTGTGTGGTTGAGCCGTTTTATCAGGTCGAGGCCAACATTGGCATTAATAAAGCAAATTACTACCTGACAAAAGACCTTACGCACGAGATAACACTTTCTACTACACTCGCACAACACGCAAGAACCACGGTGTATAAAAACACCGCGCAGTCAAGTTCTTGGCCAAAAGGACCATATCACGCCTTTGTGCGGTACTATTTGGCTCGAGGCTCACAGTACGAACAATTACTCATCAATGGCTCCCCTATTTCAATTCAAGATCTTTCTCTGACAACTGAACACGAGCGGACCTTGGTTGGCGCGGTTATCACCGTTCCAGTTGGGGGCACATTGACCACAGAACTTTCTTACTCCACCCCACTTTCGCTTGCCACTACCTCGTCATCTTACGTCTTTTTTAACCAGAAGCAGCCAGGTTCAAACGCCGCTCCACTGAGTGTTTCTCTAAGCTATCCACCAGAGCTGCAGCCAGAGAGAATTGCTCCGCAAGCAGAATTAAACGATACAACAATTAATTTCACTGATAAAGAAGAGAAAAGTCGTTTGTATGGAGCTAAATTCTTTTGACCTCATTTTTCGGTTATAGAGTTGTGCTACAATGCTCGAGTAAACTCGTCTAAAGAAAGAATTATGACATCAACTGTAGCGCCGTACAAATTTCACGTCTCATCTCGAGATTTTAAAATTGACTCAATTGGGAAAATGTTGAAAAATGGTGATATACCAGCAAATATCTTTGGTTTGTCAAAACCATCGGTTTCAATAAAATGCTCCAAAAGAGTGGTACAAAAGCAACAAGAAGACATCGAATCCGGTCTTATATATGTCGTTGTAGATAACAAAGATGAATATCCGGTTTTATTGGAAGAAATCCAAGTAAATCCAGTTACTAAAGAACCCCTACACGTGGTGTTTAAGCGCGTGAATTTGGCAGAGAAGATTGAAGCAGAAGTTCCACTCGAGATAGTCGGCGAGTGTGTGGTTAAGAATGCTAATATTTTACTCGTGCGAGATACTTTGTTAATTGAAGCGTTACCATCTAATATTCCAGAGAGAATCACTGTAGACATTTCTGTTCTGACAGAAATCGGGCAATCCCTAGGTGTGGCAGAGCTCCAATTCGATAGAGCGGTGGTAGAACTTAAGCTTTCTGAAGAAGAACTCGAGGCTCCGCTTGTCATTGTCCAAGAGGTTAAAGAAGAAAAAGAGGAAGAGGTTGTTGCTGTTGTAGATGCTGCTGCAGGAGAAGAAACAACAGAATCAAAAGAAGCGGGTTCCTCCGAGACAGAGAAGAGCGATCCAGCAAAAGAATAGATTATTTTTCAATTCCGCGAATAATGTGTGGAGTGGTGCGATTACTTTTGGCCGCAAGGTCGAAGTATCGTTCGGCCTCTCGAGTGTTTTCAAGTGTTTCGTAAAGTATGCCGATATTGAGGAGAATTTCGCGATGCGTGGGTTGTAGCTCGTATAACTTAAGGAAGTACGAAAGCTGTTCTTCGGCTTCTGCTGGGGTGAGTCGATAGGTTGCACTGAGTGGCTCGGTACTGATGGCTAACTCGAGTGGAGTGGGGGGAGTGATGGTTGTTTCTACTGCTTTTACTACCTGTAAAAGCGCGATGGCGCTGAGGAGTATGACTGCGGTAGTAGAGATGAGCGCGAGCTTGCGTTGTGTGAGCTCAGATAACGCTATACGGGCCAAAAAAAGTCCGATCGACCAGATCAGGCGGATGTGTAAAACGAGTGAATGTAACCAAGCCATACTTTAGTATAGCAGTCTTGAGGTTGCGATTATGTGGGCCAAGCGTGTTCGATAAGTAGTGACTCAGGGTGCAGCTCTTGCCAGCAAGCTTCGGTGACAAACGGCATATAGGGGTGGAGGAGTTGGAGGAATGTTTCGAGCGTTTTACGCAAGCAGGCGAGCGAGATAGTGGTTTGTTTGTGTGACTCGATGCACTCATCACAAAACCAATGCCAAAATGCACCATATGTGTTGTCTGCTGCGACTCCGATTTTTCTTTTCTCGAGGAGTTTGGCAATATCTTTGCTCAGCGTTGCAACTTTTTTTGACACAACTGTATCTCCGGGTAGAGCAGAAGTATCTGTTATTTCTTGCATCGAAACATAGCGAGTAGCATTCCAAATTTTGTTGGTCAAATTGCGCATCGCGATAAAATCTCGTTCGCCAACGGACTTATCGATGCCAGGAGTGGAGCGAATTATGAGTGACATTCGAACTGCGTCGGCACCATACTTACTCACCATATCGAGAGGATTGACGACATTTCCCTTGCTTTTACTCATCTTTTTGCCGTGTTCGTCGCGAACGAGACCGTGCAAATAGACTTCGCTAAACGGGGATTTGTTGGTCAAATAAATCCCAAGCAGCATCATACGCATAACCCAAAATGGCAAAATATCGTAGCCTGTTTCCATCACTGTAGTCGGGTAGAATCGCGCAAAATCACCTTTATTTGTAGTCTTGAGCGTGTTGACTGGCCACTGGGCCGAGGAAAACCAGGTGTCAAATGTGTCGGTTTCTGGTAAGTACTCATGTCTGTTCGCGGGTGTAGAGTCGCCAACTATGTACGGAACCTCAGCGTCAGCAGAGAGACTTTGGAGGCCTTTGGCAATAGTTTTGAGTGAGTGTTTTTTGAGTAATTCTGTAAGTGTTCCAGATGTGTACTCGCCGGCGGTATTCAAAAACGAGGCCGAAATTGCATCTTCGTGTCCGTCGATTTGATACCACACAGGAATACGAATACCCCAAACGATTTGGCGACTAATGTTCCAATCGTTCAAATTAGTCAGCCAGTGTTTGAGAATTTTTTCTCTACCAGCGCCGTAGATTTTTGTTTCTTTTTTGGCAAGTGTTTGGAGAACTGCTTCGGTCAAACTTTTGCCCGGTTTGTTGACTGCTACGAAGAATTGGGGCAGGGGAAGTGGTTCGATAATCCGAGCGCATTTATAACAAGTCTTTATTGTATTTTTGTATGCTATATCAATTTTTTCTATCAATCCTTGTTTGTCTAGATCGGCAATAATTTGCTCGCGTGCTGTCGCAACCTTAAGTCCTGCGTACTTGCCCGCCAGCGCAGTTAATTTGCCTTCGCGGGTGATGGCGATGTTCATGGGCAACTTGTGTTTTTGGGCAACAGCAAAGTCGTTCGCGTCATGGGCGGGGGTTAGTTTTACGACTCCAGTGCCAAACTTGGGGTCGACAAACTCGTCGGCGATAATAGTCATTGGCTGTTTGGTGAGGGGATTAATTACTTGTGTGCCGATGAGATGTTGGTGTTTTTTGTCCTTGGGGTGGACGGCGAGGTGGGTGTCGGCAAAAATAGGTTCTGGTCTGGTGGTGGCAACCACAATGTGTTCGTCTGGCGTCTCGAAGAGGGGATAGCGCAGGTAGTAGAGGTTGGTAGTTTGCTCAACCGATTGGATTTCGAGCTCTGAGTAGCTGGTGCCACATTTGGTGCAGTAGTTAACCAAGCGAATATCGCGATATATCAATCCATCTTTCTGCATTTTGGCAAACGTTTCTTTGGTTAGTCGCACCACATCTTCGTCGAGCATAAACTTGAAACGTGACCAGTCGCAACTGGCCCCAAGTTTCTTAATCTGGTCAACCGCGGTGTCAGAATTTTCTTGGACATACTCCCAGATCATGTTGTAGAGCGCATCTCGATCAAATTGGAAGCGCGATTTGCCTTGTTTCTGTAGCTTCTTCTCAAACACAAACTGAGTTTCGATGCCTGCGTGATCGGTGCCAGGGAGCCAAAGTGTGTCGTCGCCCCGCATACGATGAAAGCGCGTCAGCGTATCTTCGAGTGCCACAAACATGGCGTGGCCGATGTGCAAAGGATCGTTGGCATTTGGCGGCGGCATGATAATGGAAAAAGGCTTGGTTTGTCCGCTTTTTTTACCTTTATAATGATCGGGATTGAAGGCATCATGTTTCTGCCACAATTTGTAGATTTTGTCTTCGTGTTCCTCTGGGGCGTAGCGTGGTTGCATGAGTTTGATTGTAGCAGACGGGAGAGAGCTTTAGATTTTTACCAGCCGAAGTTTGGAAATTTGAGAAAAATGCTTGTTATTTAGGGTTGCAAGCACGCAGTGGTTTTCCAGGGCAGTAGCTGCTATTGCAGCGTCTGCAAAAGTAATTAGAGCGGTGAGGTCTCGAGCAAGCTCGCCAGCAAGTTTTGCTACCTGTGTGGAATATTCCAACACGCGCAACGGTCTGATGGTTTTGAGCAATAAGGTTGCTTTGTTTGGATCCTTCGTACTTTGGCCTGCAAAGAGCTCTTGAATTGAAATAACTGAGAGGCCAAGGTCGTCGTCTGGCAGTTTTTTCACCAGCATTTCTAATTGGGATGGCTGTGTGCCGCTGAGTCGAAGATGGTCAATAATAATATTGGTATCAAGAATTACCACGACTGTTTCCGATCCTCGGCAGCGGCAAGCTCATTTTTTTCTCTTGCTTTTTCGGTCTCCAACCAAGGGTCGCCAGCCCACGAACCCTTAGTTTCTGCCAGAACATCTGCATACGTTTGTGTCTCAGCTATTTTTGGAAATTCTTGATCATCTAGAAGAGTAATGATGAGTGAGGTGCCTGAGGTGATGAGATGTAACTGACTTTTGCTATCTATACCCAATTGTTTTCTCACTGCTTTTGGAATGACAATTTGCCCTTTTTGATTTGGTCGAATTATAGTTTGAATTTTCATACTAGTAGTAATTTTAGTATAAAATTATGGCTCTTGCAAGTGCGCTATACTACTTATAGTGTCAGCAAATTAAGGATCACCATGGGCAGCCTCATTTTTTTCGGAGCAGTAATAGTTTTCTTTCTGTCTTTTCTCAAGCAGATCAATCAATACGAGCGGGGAGTGGTGTACACCATGGGTCGTTTTACCAGCATTATTCAGCCCGGTTGGCGCTTTATTTGGCCGATATTTCAAACCTTTCGCAAAGTAGACATCCGTACTAAGGCGGTTGATGTGCCAAAGCAAGAGACCATTACGCGCGATAACGTTTCGTGCAAAATGAACGCAGTGATTTATTACAAAATTGCTGATGCGGCCAAGTCAATTAACGAGGTGGAAGATGTGCTTTGGGCAGTGTCTCAGCTGGCACAAACAACCATGCGCAGAGTCGCTGGCGAGGCGACACTCGATGAACTGTTGAGTAATCGCGAAAAAATTGCTGAGCAAATTCTCGAATCGGTCGACAAAACTACTGATCAATGGGGTGTCGATGTCGAGGCAGTGGAGCTTAAAGATATCGAGTTGCCAGAGACCATGGTGCGTACGATGGCGAAGCAGGCTGAGGCCGAACGAGAAAAGCGCGCTACTATTATTAGTAGTGAGGGTGAGGTGCTCGCGGCAGAAAATCTGATGAAGGCGGCTAGCATGATGGCATCAACACCTGGCGCTCTGCATCTGCGTACTCTTAACTCGATCAATGACATTTCTTCTGATCAATCAAATACCGTTATTTTTGCGGTTCCACTTGAGGTGCTGCGCGCAGTTGAGGGGATGGGGAATATGATGAGTAAAAGATGATTATTTCTATCTAAATATCAGCCAAAAATCATTTTGTTGAAGTCAACAATATGGTGAGTGTTAACCAATGATGAATAACCTTGAAACTCAATTAGAAGTCAAAAACACCGCACTTTCTGAAGTATACGCAGATCCAAATTACATTACCCTTTATAGATTTGAAAATCCTAATAAGCCATTTAATCAAGCTAGAGTAGGTGAGGTATCTGAGCTGAGCATAGTAGGTATGTGGTTTACAGACTCAATTGAGGCGCTAGCTACCTACTGCAGACAAAGAATTAGTGGTCAACCTGGAGGAAGATTTCTAGTTTGTCGAGTAAAAAGAGAAGATCTTGAACAGCACAGAGCATCAGCTCATCCCGAAGCAAAAACTCTTGACATAGAGTCTGACAATTTTATTATTCCACCAGAAATTGCATCACTCACTCAACTCATTATTGCTGCTCCATGGAAACCTGAGTGGGAGGGAACAAAAAACCTACCACTATCAGATTATGGTTTGGTTAGTGAATTCGTTATAGAAAAACTATCGCCCGAGGCACTAATTAGAAGTTGCCAGAAAATAGAGTAAGTAGTTGCACCTCTCGTTTACTCAGCTTCTGACTTAGGTTCAGATGACTCACTGTCATCTTCCTCAACAGGTACTGTTTCGTCGGGATCTCCATTTTGGATAGCTGCCAGCAGACGAGCACTTCCTGACTTCAGTTGTTTTTCAGAAATAGTTTGAGCGGCAGCTTCAGTAAGTGCTTTTAATCTAGCTTCTTCTTCTGGCGAGAGTGATTGTTCATTTTCATGCATACGGAGTTCTCCTCTAGATGTACTACTGATAGTGTATCACGGGTATGTATGTATTTTTATACCCCCTGCAAAAACTTGGCTGCCCACGGTCGATAGACAGAAGTGTAGGTGTCGTTGTGGAGTTCATTACCATTTTTATCTTTTACAATATTGGTGAATTTGGCACTGATGCCTGGTGCCGACCAATCGACTTGCTGCAGTTTTCCCGCTGGAAGCGCAGTGGTTGGGATGTATTGAGCGGGCAGTGGCGGGCGTGGATTCCAGGTGACGTGATCAACAATTTCGCTCGTACGACCGTCGCTAGTGCCGTACAGCTCGATTTTCATACTGAGGTTGTCGCTATTTGCTTCGCCATACACCAGAATATAATTTCCAGTATCATTAATAAAGCGAAAGTCAGTGTCGCCCGCATAGACGGTTGCATCAATTCCTGGTTTGTTGTCTAGCTCGTAGTAGCTAACCCGGTAGCTATGGGGGAGGCGTCGAGTGACCTCGAGTCCAGCGTTGAGCACAGCCCGAAACAAGGTGGTGCTTACCTGGCAAACGCCCCCACCATCGCCAAGCTCAGTTTGACCATTTTTGATCACGTAGGCAGAGCGAAATCCTGTTTTGGCGGAAACTTCGCCGAGTGTTTTGTTGAAAGAAAATTCTTTGCCTGGTGGAATAATATGTAAGGAGATTTTGCCAGTGGTAAGTGCGACATTCAAAATACGATTGGGAATAGAGTGGGCGTATTCACTTGTGCCGAGGCCAATACGCTCTTTGATGCCAAGCGAGTTGGTTTCGCCAAGTGAGCGCGTAGGAGGGCTGCGGCGCAGTGGAAGTTCTGCTCGTTGTATCTCTGTCTCGTCTCCAGATTCAATGCGCGTCATTGCCTCAAGCAAATTTGTGCGTGCCTCACCCACAGAAAGCTTGGTGCCATCTTGAGGTGCCACAAAAGAAGCAACGATAAGCGTGTGTTCATCGTACTCAAAAACAGGTTCTTTTGCTTCTCGATAATATGTACTTTCCCAATTGGTAAGCAACTCCGTAACCGCATGTTCGTTGACACCAGTAGGGAAGGCAAGCAACTGAACGAGCTTTTGATCTCGCAGGGTTACGCTTTGGTCTTCGTTTTTCAGTGTAATTTTTTTGCCAACAAATTTTGCGGCCCTCTCTTGGGCGGCCAATGCTTCAAACTCACTCAGTTCGCCGGAGGTCGAAGCGACGACAGCAGTAATTTCAAATGTACCTTGATTTGCAGCGCGCACGGCTGCTTCACGAGTAGCTGCTTGATTCACTTTTCTGCCAAATGAGCCTGGATCAATTTTGAGCGACCGTACGCTCCCGCTGTATTTGAGTGTTGCTTGTGGTTCGATGCCAGGATAATCAACTTGAGTTGCAAGTTTGGTAATGAGATCTGTGAGCGGTTGTTTTTGATACGCGAGTCTAGTAGTAAAGGACTGTTTTTTGAAGAGCGCTGTGACAAACGCGTTCACTCGATGCAAAAGAGAACCTTGCCGACCGATCGCGAAGGCTTTTTCTAGTTCTTGATCAATCATGCGAGACAGCCCAAGTTCACTCGAGCTGCTTGCGACTGCAATGTCGTCTACGACGATAGTAAATTTGTGCTCTGCTACTTGGCCTGCATGTGCTATGAGTAGCTCGCGGGTTTCGAGCGCGGTGTAGCCGCCGACCAATTGGTCATCTATATATATGTTGGGTAGCATACGATGGTGGTAGCGAACAAAAAGTCCAACAACGACTAAGCCGCAGAGCAGAGCAATAATTGCAGCCAAATGGATGAGAATTCTGGAGTGCGACTGAAAAAAAGTTGGCGACAATGGCATGTGTGCGTGCTATGATAAATACTGTCTAGTTACTCTATTGTGGCAAATTGCCGCCTTGATGACTAGAGCACAATTTCTGCCATGCCTGATACTGTACTACCAAAACCAACACCACCGAGCTCACCAGTTCCAAGTACGACACCACAAGTAGTTCCGCCAAAGCCAACAATCCCCGCGCCCCGGCCACTGAGTTCAGCACCTACTTCTGCGCTGCCTCCATCAAGATTCCAACCAGTTGCTACAAAGACAGCTCCTGTCTTGCCCCCGAGCACGCTGACCGCTCTTTCTTCAATGTCAAGTTCTCAGGTACCAAATACAAAATTGTCACAAAATGTTCCTGACCTCGAGAATAAAACAGCGCCTACGTCCCCACAATCGGTTTCTGACATGATCAAGGTAGTGCCAGAAAAAACGAAGGGTGCTACTGCACCAGCGGCTAAGCTGGCAAGCTTAAAGAAATCACCCTTGCGATTTTTGCCATTTGCGCTCATAGCCTTGGTTGTGGTCGGTGGTATTTTTATGGCAATTAAAACATTTTCTGGTGGCAAAAGTACTTCTGTCACACCGCCAAGTTCTTCGGGTTCCAGTTCTGGTGCGGGGAGCAAAACTGCGGCGCCTGCGGCACAAACTGCACAAGCGACGACGATTGAGTACTGGGGTTTGTGGGAGCCAGCGGAGGTAATGACACAGGTTTTGGCAGATTTTGAAAAGGAAAATCCTGGTGTTTCTGTTCGTTACACAAAGCAGTCGTATCGAGATTATCGCCAGCGATTGCAAACAGCAATTGCTTCGGGCAATGGGCCAGACGTATTTCGATTTCACGCATCATGGACTCCGTCGCTTTCTGCTGAGCTCGCTCGCATGCCGTCCTCAGTTTACTCAGCTTCTGAGTTTCAGAAGACGTTTTATCCTGCTGCAGCAAGCCAATTGCAAGTACAAGGCCAGTTGGTTGGCATTCCACTCATGTACGATGGACTCGCGCTTTTTTATAACAAAGAAGCATTGACTACAGCGGCGGTCGATCCACCAAAGACTTGGTCAGAGTTGCGCACGTTGGCTGCAAAACTCACGATTAAATCTGGCTCCACAATTCAACGTGGTGGTGTCGCCCTTGGCAATGCGGTCAATGTTGACCACTTTTCTGATATTGTTGCACTCCTCATGTTGCAAAATGGTGCTGACCTAGCTAAACCAAACTCTGCTGAGGCGCGAGATGCGCTGTTGTTTTACACCAACTTTCAAAAAGCTGATGGTGTGTGGAACAGTACGCTGCCAAGTTCAACAACGGCTTTTGCTCGAGGTGAAACGGCCATGTTTTTCGCCCCTTCCTGGAGGGCGCATGACATTGCAGCAATTAACCCTGATCTTAAATTTGGCGTTGCTCCGGTGCCACAATTGAGTGACACGAGAATTGCTTGGGCATCGTACTGGGCAGAAGGAGTGAGTCAGCAGAGTAAACAGCAAGATATAGCCTGGAAGTTACTGAAGTATTTGAGCAGCAAAGAAGTTCAGTTGAAACTGTATTCTGATCAGGCTGCTGTTCGTCCGTTTGGTGAAATTTACTCGAGAACAGATTTGGCTGATCAAGCGGCTAGCAATGAGCTTGTTCGACCATTTTTGCAAGATGCTCCGTTTGCGAGCGGTTGGTACCTAAGCTCCAATACATTTGACGCTGGTATCAACGATCAGATGATCGGCTACTATGAAAATGCAGTAACGGGCCTCCTTGGTAGCAGTAGCATGAGTTCTGTGTTAACAGAAGTTGAGCAGGGTACAGCCCAAACACTGCAGCAATTTTCAGCAAAATAAGCGTTTTTCACCAAGTATAATGCGGGTATGACTTATCGATCAGCCATCATTTTGACGGTGGCGTACTCGGCGCAATTTTCATATCCATTGCAGGTTAGCGAACTTTGGCTTCGCTTGTTGACGCGTCAGAATGCTGCTTTTTCAAAAGCCGTATTTGTTGCGGAATTACTGTGGCTGGTTGAGCGTGGTCGTCTTGAGTACCAAGCGGGATATGTATTTTTACCAGGACGTGTGACAGATATACAGCTTCGACTCACCAGCGAACAGCGTGCTCAGCAAAAACGAGAGCAGTTGGATGAAGTGGTAACACTTTGTCGATTTATCCCTTGGATTACTGGCGTGGCGGTGACAGGATCGGTCGCAATGCGGCAGGCGCGCAACAATGATGATCTCGATTTTTTGCTCATTACCATGCCACAAACACTTTGGATTTCTCGAGCGATTCTAGTTTTCCTTAGCTTGTTGCTCGGCAAGTATCGCTCTCGCAAAAATGCCCACACCAGCGGTTGGTGTTTTAATATGTGGCTTGAGAGCCACGATCTTTCTTTGCCAAGCGAAAAACACAGTGTCTATACAGCATTTGAAGTGCTACAGGCTGATTGGATTTTTGATAGAGGGAACACTAAACAATTATTTTTGCTCGCCAACGCATGGGTTGGTCGAGTGATTCCCAATGCATATAGAAATGTTTTGAGCTTGACGCAGTACTCGGACCGCAATTCTTTTGCACCCTCACCGGTGGTTTTTAATGCAGGAGCTTACGCACTCCAGCGTTGGTATATGCGATCGGCTATGACGAGAGAGTTGGTGAGTTATTCGTCTGCCTATTTCCATCCTAGAGATACACATACTAGTATTACCGCTCGTTGGCGGGAGTTGTTGCAAGCACTTGCATGACAGAAAAAAAAGTTGTGGTACTGGTGACCGGCGTGTTTGACCACCTGCATAAGGAACATGTTGCGTTTTTGCGTAAGGCAAAAGAGTGTGGAGATGTATTGCTCGTTGGTATCGAAAGTGACGTGAGAGTTCGTCAGATAAAGGGAGAAATGAGACCATATCATTCTCAAACTGAACGACTACGGGCGGTGGAGGCGATTGGTATCGCAGAACAAGTTTTTGTGTTGCCAGAACAATTTTCGGATCCAAATGAGCATCGCGCATTGTTGCAAAAAATTCATCCCGACATTCTTGCGGTTTCATCCCACTCTCCACATTTGGCAGAGAAGCAACAGTTGCTGCAAGAAATAGGTGGTAGAGTAGTGGTAGTGCATCAACACAATCCCGCAATATCCAGTACGATCATTTTAGAAAAAAAACGAAGGAATTCTCGTGGCACGATCTGAAACAGTTTTTGTCTGTCAGGAATGTGGGTGGCAAGCTAGTCGTTGGCAGGGGCAGTGTGCACAGTGTCATACCTGGAACTCACTTGTCGAAGAGCCGCTTGCTGGCCCATCTGTTGTGGCAAAGAAAGTAAACTCGACAATTTCTAGTCTCACACTACCAGAGGTCGAGCGCCTGAGCCGTTCATTTTCGCGTTTTTCTAGCGGTTATGATGAGTTAGACAGAGTTTTGGGTGGAAATGACAAAGACGTGGGGATTGTGCGGGGAGCGGTTTTGTTGGTTTCCGGCGAGCCGGGAATTGGAAAATCTACCCTGTTAACGCAAATCGGACTCAAAACTGTGATGGGTACAAAAGATACTCAAAAACAGGCAGTTATTGCGTACTTGTGCGGTGAAGAGAACCCAGAACAAATACTCCTACGAATCAATCGATTACAAGCTTTTGAAGCCAAAGAAAACTCGAAACAGAAAAAAACTGACCCGTCTTGGCATTTTTTTACTACTCAGAGTATTGATAAGGCATTAGTTGCTTTGAGTAAGTTGCAGCCCGATCTCGTGATTGTTGATAGCGTGCAAAGTTTTCGTAGTGAGGAGTTGACAGGCGCAGCTGGGTCGGTCGGTCAGGTTCGTGCGGTGACCAGCGTTGTCACGCAGTGGGCGAAAGAGCACACAACGCCAGTCTTTATTGTTGGTCATGTCACAAAAGATGGCGGCATCGCAGGGCCAAAAGTGCTCGAGCACATAGTAGATGTTGTTATAGAGATTTCTGGTGAGCGAACAAGCGACTTGCGCCTCGTCCGTACCTATAAAAACCGATTTGGAGCAACTGACGAGGTTGGTGTTTTTCGCATGATGGAGCAAGGTTTTGTGGAGGTTTCCAACCCGACTGACGTTTTGGTACAACAGGGCACGAGTGGCACACCTGGTTCGGTGTTGGCTGGTATCTTGGAGGGAACTCGCCCACTTTTAATAGAGTTGCAAGCACTTGTTGTGCGTTCTAACCTGGCAATGCCGAGAAGAGTTGGTCGTGGGGTGGGGCTTTCGCGCATTCAAGTACTCGCAGCTGTGCTCGAAAAACACTGTAAGCTGCAAGTCTCGCAATATGACGTTTTTTTGAGCGTAGCAGGCGGCATTGTTGTCCATGAGCCCGCGATAGATCTGGGATTTGCCGTTGCCATCGCTAGTTCTTTGGCCAATAAGCCAGTGCCACGTTCGTATGCTTTTATTGGTGAAGTTGGTTTACTCGGCGAAGTTCGCTCGGTACCATACGCTGACTCTAGAGCCCGTTCTGCGCAACGCTTGGGAGTAGAGAAGATCTTCTCTCATCAGAGTCACAAAACTGTGGCTGCAGTTTTGCAAGAACTTGGTATTCGGTAATCTTTTCCACACCCTATACAATCACAATATTGTTGTTGAAAACTTTTGTAATTAGTCAAGTAATGTATAGTTAAAATAACTATAAGATAGTCATACACAAAACTATAGGTTGACTGAAAATTGGGAGAGAGTTATACTGCCATCACTCTGTGTGCGAAGGCTAACAAAGCACTCAAAAGTGTTCTTTAAAAGTAGATAGACTGAATTTAGAGATAGGGAATAGTGTTTGGGAAAGAAAAAAGCATTATTACCGCTGGACAGACCACGAGTAATAATGCCTTTATCATACGTTGTCTTCACCTTTGATAAAATCAAGAATGCGAAGACAATAACTTGAACACAATACCAGTATCGCTATAGTTTTGTAAATTCTATCTTTCTACTTACAACTATATCAATTTTCAGTGGAGGTTCGGCGAGTTGGGCAGGCAGCCGAGCTTCCACTAAGGATTGAAGAGTTTTTTTGACAGATTCTCATTTTTCTGGCATACTACTCACAATTCATTCCCTTCGGACTCTACAGATTGGCAAATAATTTCAAACTATAAGGACTTTTTTTATGAAAGCAGATGAGAAAATAGACGTGGTTCAAACACCAAAAGTGGTACCAATTGTGCCGCTACAGCAGAAAAAACAGGCAGAAAATACTTTGACTGGTGTGCTCGATACTTCTCGAGATGGTCATGGTGTTGTGCGTGCCAGCATGTGTGGGTTTGACGAGCGAGATGCCTATATTGCTGCTTCGATGATTCGCAGGTTTAACCTTAGACCTGGTGACACGCTTACTGGACCAGTTCGTGAACCAAAAGAAAACGAGCGCTATTGGGGTTTCATGCAGGTAGAGACAGTAAATGGTAGACCAGTGGCGGAACACCAAACGCTTTTTCGCAACAAATTTCAGTCATTTACACCCGTCTATCCAGATAAGCAAATCAAGTTGGAATCTGGCGATGATTTAATTTCACTTCGTATTATTGATCTAGTAGCTCCAATCGGAAAAGGCCAACGTAGTTTAATTGTTTCTCCGCCAAAAGCTGGAAAAACTACGTTGCTGAAAGATATTGCGACTGGTACAGCCAGTAATCACCCAGAAATTCATATCATTGCTGTTTTAGTTGGTGAACGACCAGAGGAAGTTACCGACATTAAGCGTCACATCGAGCGAATCACTAATGGTGATGGCGAAGTTGCAGCAAGTAATTTTGACGAGTCTGCGACTGATCAATGTCAGGTAGCAGAGCTAGCGCTAGAAAAAGCGAAGCGCATGGTAGAAGAGGGCAAAGATGTCATGATTTTGCTTGATTCCATTACTCGACTAGCGCGAGCATACAATCTTTCTATACCAACCTCAGGCAGAACGCTTTCAGGTGGTTTTGATCCTGCGGCATTATTTCCTCCAAAGAAGTTCTTTGGCGCAGCGCGTAACCTCGAGACCCCGGGAAGTCTTACCATTATCGGTACGGCCCTCGTGGACACTGGCTCACGCATGGATGATCTGGTATACGAAGAGTTCAAGGGAACAGGGAATCAAGAAATTCACTTAGATCGCAAGTTGGCCGAACGAAGAGTGCACCCAGCTATCGACGTCCAACGCTCTGGCACCAGAAGAGATGATCTGCTGTTTGACTCGGTAGAGTACCAATCGATCACCACTTTGCATCGAATGCTCGACATGCTCGATAGAGAAGAGCGCACGACAACGCTAATCAATCGCTTGCGACGCACCAAGACCAACAAAGAATTTTTGGCCTCATTGAAGTCCTAACCGCTTCTTTGTTAGAATGCGAGCGAACATGAGCATCACTAGAGAGTTTTTACCGTTTTTTTACTCATTGCGGGCGTATATCAGGTTTCGTGGCTATCGATTATTTACCCATTTTGAAGTTGTAAAGAGTACGCTAGTTGACGCGTTGTATAAAAAACGCGGTCGATACGTCCGCCCATTTTTACACGTCGGCACGGTCGGCCTGATTTTTTTTACGATTATCATTGGGCCGAAGGTCATCTCATATGCAGATCAGGGCGAAGAACTCCAAACTGAATCTGGAGTGCTCAATGGTGGTGGCTATAGTACAAGTTTTTATACGCAGCAGGCTGAAGAAGTGCGTCAGTTTCGTGGCGGCGAGGTGCTTTTGCACTCTGTAGTAGAGGGAGAGACGCTTTCTAGTATTGCCGAACGCTATGGCCTCCAAGTAAATACTTTGTTGTGGGAAAACGACTTGACCGAGAAAAGTAAGTTGCAGCCTGGCCAGGAATTGCGTATTTTACCCGTCGATGGCATACGGCACAAAGTGGCTCGAGGTGAAACAATTTACTCAATTGGAAAAAAGTATGGTCTCGAGGGCTCAGAAGTCCAGGTGTTGGTTGACTATCCCTTTAATGATTTCCTGAATGACGAAACGTTTGAGCTCGCCACAGGGCAGTTTTTGGTTGTGCCAAATGGTGTCAGGGTTGCAGTTTCGAGCACTGGTATTCGTCAAACAACCACAGCTCGTTTGACACCAGACGCTGGTTCGGTCACCGCATTTGGCTCCTTTGTTTGGCCAGCTGCTGGCAGAATCACACAGAGCTACAGTTTCTATCACAAGGCAATTGATATTGCGAACGGTTCTGGCGGTCCAATTGTGGCAGCAGACTCTGGTGTTGTGACACAGGCAGGTTGGCTCGATGGTTTCGGTTACGGCAATCGAATCATGGTGGATCATGGCAACGGCTCACAAACACTCTACGCCCATTTATCTGTAATCCAGGTTCAACCAGGTCAACGCGTCAACAGAGGAGACGTCATAGGGCAAATGGGAAATACTGGTCGCTCGACAGGCACACATCTCCATTTTGAGATCAGACAGGGTGGTGTGCTCCTAAATCCACAGAGTTCTCTCAGGTAAGGTACAATGCGCGCATGATTGATATTGTTGCACTTCAACTACAGGCAGGCTCAGGCGGCATAGGGCGCGTCTCATTTCATCGATCCAAGTATATTCTCAAGGGTGGACCAGATGGTGGCACCGGAGGCAATGGTGGCTCAATTATTTTGCGGGCTGACGCCGGCCAAAGCACCCTCAAGCGTTACTCTGGCCTCAATGCAATCTCGGCAGAGCCAGGCAAAGCAGGTGGTGCAAAAAATTGTACTGGAGCTGCAGCAGAAAACGTCGTGGTCTCGGTGCCAGTCGGTACCTGCGTTTGGCAAGTGAGTGAAAATACTCCAGCTCAGAAACGGCGTCTTTCCATAGGATTAGAAAAAAAAATTCCGAGCAAATTGGTCGAAAGATCACAGTTTTTGCTCGAGAAAGAAGGAGCGCCAATCCCTCCAGCTCTCCAAGATGCAGCAGAGGAACCAAACAACCTCACAACAAAAGTGTTGGCCAATTTGGATCTCGCATCTTCGGGCTACAAATTGGTTGCGACCCTGAGTGAACCTGGCCAAGAAGTGATTATTTGTCAGGGCGGATTTGGCGGTCGAGGAAATCAGTTGTTCAAAAGTTCTCGTGAGACGACGCCGCTGCGCGCCGAGTATGGTACGCCTGGTGAAGATCGTTGGGTGATTCTCGAGCAACAATTGCTGGCAGATGTTGGATTGATTGGTTTGCCAAATGTGGGCAAGAGCACGCTTTTGTCTGTACTTACTCAGGCGACACCAGCCATTGGAGCGTATCCATTTACCACCCTCGAGCCACAGCTTGGTATGTTGGTGAGTGAAGATCGTTCTCAAGAGTGCGTGGTGGCAGATATTCCCGGCTTAATCTCTGGGGCGAGTGAGGGCAGAGGCCTCGGTCTTTCGTTCTTGCGTCATGTCCGCCATTGCCGCGGTCTTATCTATGTGCTTTCAGTAGCCGACGAGCTACTGACGACCCCTGTTTCAGAGCAAATTACAGCTCTGCACGAGCAATTTTCGATCGTACGTAATGAATTACTTGCGTATGACAAAACATTGTTGGATATAGAGACTGCAGTTTGTATCGCGAAAACTGACTTATACTCGGAAGAATTGCTTAGCTTACTTGAGAAAGAAACGTTCGCAGACATTACACCAGTGTTGGTCAGTGCCGCAACGCACGATAACTTGGAGTTACTCCACAATACGTGTTTGCGTCTATTGAGCGGGGGCTAAATCAGCTCCTGCTGGAAACTGTACGTCATCTCCAGATGGTTGCGATAAGCTTTGTCCAGCACGAGACACATTTTGGTCGGTAATACTTGGTGCATTTGGATCTTGTCCTTCAGCTGGTGCTTGTTCTCCTTGTTGTTTTGCTTGTTCTGCCAGCGCAGTCTCAAGCTTCTCAAGCTCTGTATTTACCGTAGTGTAATCTTCTGAGGCTGGGTCAAGGAGCGCTAGCACTTGTTGATAAGAAGTTCTGGCAGCCTCAAGCTGATTGAGCTTGATAAGCGCAACAGCCAAGTTATAGTGGCCGTTTGGCATATCTGGTTTCAGCTCTGTTGCCTGTTGAAAGAGTGTAGCTGCCTGCTCAAACTTTTCTCCGTTGAGAAATAATCCACCTAAGCTGATGCGCAGCGTAGGATTGGTTGGATCGTTCTCAATCGTTGTAATGTAGGATTGGATCGCAAACTCACTTGCTTGATCGGAGATACCAATCATGTTTTGATAAATTTGTGCAAGTACTCCCCAGTTTTGTGCGTCAGTTGGGTCGAGAGTGGTGGCAGATTGCGCTTCCCGTACCGCCTGTTGCATCAGTTCTCCAACTTGGGTTTTTTCCTCTTCTGTTGCATCTGTTTTGTTTGATAGCGCGGCTGCAATCAGCATATTGGTAAGCGCATATTGTCTGCGCAAATCATCGAGGTAGGGATTTAAAGTCACCGCTTTTTGATGATTGCTGTAGACCGCAAGACCATCGTTGTTTTGTGCAGCGAGTGTTCCCTGGTGGATTGCAAGCTCTGCAGCATAGGCTTTGCCGACGAAAAAGAGGAGCGCGCCAAACCCAACGGCAACGACCAACGCCATGAGGTAGATGGGAGCCACTGCCTTGGAAGTCTCTACATTTTGTCCATTTTCGCTGGTAATGGAAAGCGAAGGGGCCTTGAGATTAAACAGGGTGTATCGATCGGCCTCACCTGCTAGAAATGCAGTCAGCAATATGAACTGCAGGCCAATGAGAACTACGTTTGTTGGCACAAAGAATTGGAGCAGACCACAAACAAGTGCTGTAAGAATCACGGCACGAGAATCTTTGCGACTTTGTTTGTTTACGGCGAACATTCGGACGAGTAAAAACAACCAAGAACCAAGACCGATGAAACCACCAATTGTGAGCATATACAGTGGTACGTTTGCAGCCTGAGAGAATTGAAGATTCCAGCTTGGTGTTGTATTGACCCAAAGTGGTTTAAACTTGAGGTAGACATTGCCATACGCAGCAGGACCGACACCGATAAGAGCAGCACGAGGCTCACGAATAGTATCGAGTGCAACCGACCAGCTGGCTTTGAGCGAAGGTAAGAGGAGTGCGCTTGGTTTGCCGGGCAGTAATGTCCAGCCGTGCAGCGCAATGCCAATGATAAGGATTGGCAGCACCACCGCAGAAAACTTTGAAATGTGTTTGTTTTGTAGTATGGTTGCTACGAGTCCAACAGCTGCAACCAACAGCACCTGTAAAGCAACGAAAGATGAGCCAGTCAGGTTGAAATCTACCGTGTGTGGCAAAGCTAGACCAAAGATTGGTTCGAGTAGTTTGCTTGGACCAAATCCAAGCAATTGGAGGGCGGTGCTTGCAGTCAGGAGTACGCCTGCAACAGCAATTGTCTTGAGGAGCACAGAGCCAGCGGTTTTTGGCAGGATGGTTCCACCAAGAAGCGCAATGATACTACCAGCGATAAATACGCCACCCATGGTGAGCAGGCTTTCTTGAGGATACGAGTTGGTGAGTAAGCTCGAGGCGAGCATGCTGGTGCCAAACAACAAAATTGGCAGCGAAAGTGGTGACCAGAGAATTGAGATGGCTTGTTTGCGCATCGATCTTACTGCAAAAAGTAGACCGATAAGACCAGTAAAACCAAACAGAAAGTATGTTTTACTCTGGAAAACGAAGTTGTCGGTAAATGGAAAAAGTCCAATGACTAAGATGACGAGCGCTACAGCAAAAACACCGAGTGTTATTTTTGAAATCATGTCTGATTGCTGCATTTTTTCTTTCCTTTTAGCGAGTCTCATTTAAGCAAGAATGAACAGCTTTGTAAACAGGCAAGCCAGACCGAAAAATGATACACTGGTGCATATATGAGAAAGGGTTTTTCACTGATTGAGGTGCTTATCATAGTGGCTATCTTGGGCCTCCTACTGATCGCGGGTTACTTTTTTATGGCTCCCCAGATCTCTCGGGGAAGAGATAGCAAGCGGCTCAGCGACTTGAGCAAACTGAAAGTGGTATTTGAGGATTACTATAATGATCACTCGTGTTATCCCCCCACAGATACACTCGAGCTGTACTGCGGTGGGGGAGGCAGCACCATTTTGGACGACTATATAGGCAGTGTACCCTGCGATCCGCTCACGAAAGGTCCTTATTTATATAGTGTGCTTGGCGGAGACGCTCCTGCCTGTCCAGTACTCGGCTATAGAATACTTACCGATCTGGAGCGAGACCATAGCGACGCTAGCATAGCGATCAACTGTGGTGGCGAGAATGGCTGTGGAATTGTGGATGGTGAGGTTATCTATGATTACGGGGTTGCACAAGGAGCGGCAGTTTCACTCGAGGGTTTGGTTCTTGGGTTAGGTGGCGTTGCCGAAGGCGAAGGTGGCGCTGAAGGTGGTGGTGAGCCAGGACCAGGACTTGATTGGTGCTGTGTGCTGAGTAATCAGTCTTGCACAGAAATAATTAATGGTTTCCCAAATACATGCAACAGAGACTATCACGGCGCGAACTCACAAGGCGCATGTATAGCTAATTGTTATAACTAAGGTATATGATGAATATTGTGTCGTCAAAACATTCATTTTTCTCCCGTGGATTCACGCTCATGGAGCTGTTGGTCGTGATTGCGATTCTTGGTATTTTGGCGACAATTGGTCTTGGTGCTTTTGCCTCCAGTCAGACAAAATCACGAGATTCTCGGAGAAAAACTGATCTCAAGAATATCGCAGTTGCTCTGGAGACGTACTATAACGACAATGCTGCTTATCCAGTAAGTGCTGCAGGTAAGATTGTGGGTTGCGCTGCTGCTGCTTGTGAGTGGGGAAGTGAATGGAAAACTGGTACTACGATTTATATGGCAACGCTACCAATTGATAAAACTGCCTATAATTACTACTATTATAGTGATGGATCGCGCTATGTTTTGTATGCAAGGCTTGAGAACTCTAATGATCTGCAAGCGGCCAAAACAAGCGAGGGCGCTCCAGGGGAGTATGGAGGTTCAGTTTGTGCAGATGGGGTAAAGTGTAATTTTGCTATTACAAGCACTAACTCCCCAGCACCAACTGTTACTGGGGTAGGAGAAGAAGATGCATTCTAGAAATATTCGTTATCTAAGGGCCTTTACGCTCATTGAATTACTCGTTGTGATCTCAATTATTGCAGTTTTGACTGCTATTTTATTACCTAATTTAGTGGGTATTCGTGGCCGAGCTGCCGATGCGCGCAAGAAGGCGGATCTCAAGGACTTTCAGTCGGCGTTGCGCCTGTATTATAATGATCATCAGGCGTATCCAGCTGACCTTTCTTCACATGATGAGTTCACAAATGGAACATACTCAACTGATACACCCGCAGACGCTGTATATATTCAGAATAGTGAGGATTCCTACAATCTGTACGTTTTGCTCAACAACACTGACGACCCAGATATTACAGAATCCCGAGCAAAGTGCGATGGAGTAGTTGCAAATGTGTACTACGTTTGCGGGCGGTAACTTCTATCTAATTGATCCACCCCACAAAAAATTTGTAAAATTTGCTGAAGGCTGACGCCCAATGACACTGATAGTAGGTATCCGGAGCTTTGCTGCCCGCTTTGTTAGTGTTGTGTAGTCAGTTTTTGTTGGAGTCTCTTTAACCTCAAGTGCTATTTTTTTTGAACCATCATCTAGAATAAAGTCAATTTCCCCATTCCTATCGGAAAAGTACTGAATTTTTCCCAAGAACTGTAATTGGTGTCGGATAGTATTTTCAAATTTACTGCCACTAGATAGGTCCGCATTGATGTTGGCAATTCCCGTGTCTACAAAATAGAGCTTTTTTTGCAAGCGCGTTTTGACATCTTCTGAAGTTGAAAAAACAGACACAGTAGAAATGAGATATGTTTGCTCTAAAAATTCAATATAATTTTCTACAGTGATTCTGCTTAGTCCAGCAATATTGCCTATTTCTGAGATATTTAGTTTATTGCCAATACGAGTAGCCAGAAGCTTGATGACGTTTCTTAGGTCCTTGGTTGATTTAAAATCTGCCATAGAGTTGACATCTATATTGATATACGAGCTAAAAATTTCTTCGAGTAGTTGTTGTTTTCTCCCTACGCTAGAGGTAAGTACTACCTGGGGTAGTCCGCCAAACTCCACAAACTCTTGGTAATGGATGTACAGTTTTTGATAGGCAGGTTCTGAAAATGAGTTTTTCTCAAAAATATTTGTATCAATTTTATACTCAACGTCTTTGAAATCCAAAAACTCTTGGAATGAAAGCGGAAACATCTCGTACACAATTTTTCTGCCAGCCATCGATTCTGTAAATCTATTCTTTATATAATATGAGCTTGATCCGGAGAGAAAAAATTTTATGTTGTAGTGATCATATAAATACTTGACTATGCTCGGGAGGTTGGGTAGGAGTTGTATTTCATCGAGTGCAATATACATTTTTCGGTCAGTCGTGAGGCCTCGACTTTCGAGTTCTGAGATGACTGTGTTGTAGTCCTTAATCTCAAATAGTTCTCTATCTGCTAGGTTTTCTAAGTCAAGATATATTTTATTTGTATCCTTGATCTGTTCTAGTAACCATAGCAGGGTGGTGGTTTTCCCGACCTGTCGTGGTCCGGTAATAACTAAGATTTCTTTGGTAGATATCTCTGGCAGCAATTTTTTCCAAATGTGTCTTTTTTGCATAGTAATACTATACAACTTATGGTGTTTTTTGTAAAGTAACCAAAATGGGCCCCTTGCTAAAAAAACGATTTGAGTCATAATAGTTCAATCGAAGTTAACAAAAACAGGGTTTTACTATGAACAAGCAAGTAGCTGACCAACTGCAAAAAACTCTTCGTATCCCCTTAGAACAAATCGTGCGCGAGGAGTATGAAATGATTGTTTTGAAAAGGTTGTTTGAGAGCGAGATAGGCAGCTCATTTGTGTTCAAGGGTGGCACAGCACTGCGGTTGGCATATGGCTGCCCACGTTTTTCAGAGGATCTCGATTTCTCCATGATTGGTGATTTTGACAAAGAGTCGTGTGACCGAGTGCTGAGATCGATAGAGCACGAATACGATACCATTACCATTACAGAATGTATTCAAAAGCAAAACACTTATTTTGTCAGGATTCAGGTCAAAGAGTCATTTTTGGTGCAAAACTTTTCAATCAAGTTTGAGGCATCGACTCGTCGCATTGATGGGCAGTGGAAGAGGGGAGACGATTTTGAATTGGTCGTACTCAACAGTCGCGTGACCTCACTCACTGTCCTAGCCCAGGTTGCAACACTTGAGCGTATAGAAAGAGAAATGCATAAATTCCTACCAGAGAGTGAAAGGAAAATCTTGGAATCATGGCTACCATAAGAATAAGCGATTACCAATTTATTCAAGAACTTGAGAAGGTTTCTCAGGCGTACTTTACAATGGCAGATTTGGAAAAAATCTTTAATCGTTCCAGAAAAAGTCTGACCGTTTCTATCCACCGCCTGGTAAAGAGGGGCGCACTAGTACGTCTCTCTAGGGGAATATTTCAAACTAAATCACAAACAGCTCAACTCGAGCATGTGGCCAACCAAATGTATTATCCGTCATATCTCTCTTTCGAATCAGCACTAGCCCGCCACGGTATTTTGAGTCAGCAACCATACGCTCTCACCTTTGCCACGACCAAGAGATCAAAGAAACTACTTCTCGGCGATCAAGAAGTACAATTTCGCCAACTTGACCAAAAGTATTATTTTGGCTACACACAAACCCCACTGGGTGCCTTAGCAGAGCCAGAGAAGGCCATCATTGATCAGCTCTATCTTGTAGATAGGGGCTTGGCATACTCAGAAGTAGGCGAGTGGTCTTTGGTAGGTATTAGTACAGAGAAACTACTAAGCTATGCCCAGGCTTTCTCAAAATCTCTCCAAAGAAGAGTTGAGGCACTTGAGCGTTATTATATGATTCCATTTGCACATAATAATGTGTGCATTGTGAAATAGTGTCAAGTTGCCCGTTTTTTGTCTATCTACTAGAGTAGATGACGCCAGTAGTTACCTCTATCTACTTGCTCGACAGTACTGCCTGGGTAGGTATCCAGGAATTCCTTGGGTACCCTCATGCTGCGCTTTGGATTCCACTTGAACTCGAAACCAGAGAGAATCCCATCACGCTCCTCGATGTAGTCGATTTCCTTCTTGTCATAGGTGCGCCAGAAGTAGCGATTATTGGTAAGTCCGGTGTTGTTGGCTTTTTTGAGGCGCTCTACAATACAGAAGTTTTCCCAGAGTGCGCCCACGTCGTTGCGCAGGGAGAGGGGCGCAAAAGCCTGCAAAAGAGCATTGCGAACTCCCATGTCATAGAAATAAATTTTTTGGGTTTTACTGACTTCTTTTCTCAGGTTACGACTGAAGCCACTCAAGGTAAAGACAACAAATGATTGTTCTAGAATGTCAATGTAGGAGAGAACTGTTCTGCGATCTAGACCTAAGATTGTTCCCAGTTCTGGGTAGGATACTTCATTACCAACTTGGAGCGCCAAGAGTCGTAAGAGGTCGCTTACCATTTTGGAGCGTTTGACGCCGATGTATGCAAGCACATCTCGATAAAGATAGCTTGAAACCAACTCCTGCAGTTGGATCTGAGCGTCTCGTTCTGAGAGGTCAATAATACTTGGGTAGAGACCAAAGCGTAGGAAGTTATTCAGTTGTGGCTCGATGATACTGTAACCACTTTTGCCTGCTAACTCCTGTAAAGAAACAGGATAGAGTCGCAGGGGATAGGCGCGCCCAGTGAGTGGCTCGCCAGTACTATTTGCTAGATCAAATGAGGAAGAGCCTGTAGCGATAATTTGCATCTGTGGGTACGTGTCCACCAGTATTTTTAGTATTTTGCCCACATCAGGGATATTTTGGGCTTCGTCTAGCACAACCAGATCATATTCACCTAAGTAAGACTTGAGCGGTTTGGCTTCTTTGATACTGAGTGCAGTCTGCACTGATTGTAGGTCACAGTTGAGGTAGCGGGTGCGCTTGTCCGGGTGATTTTGCAGAACTTTCTTGACGAGTGTTGTTTTGCCAACTCTACGTGCGCCGTAAATTGTGATAACGCGCCCGCGAAAGAGATACTGTTCAATGTCCTTTTCAAGAACTCGGTCGATCATACTGCCTTCTTTCTTTGTGATATTGTAACACATTTTATAAAATTGCGACAATGAAATGTCTCAATTTATATAAATTGCGACAAAATTAGTTAATTTACCACCCACTAGTTGAACGGTACAGCAATGTTAGTAGTATTTAGCCAGTTATCAGCGTCCACGGTATGGCGATAATGCGCTCGTCCAAGTACCGGATCTCTTTGCCTGCGTGGAGCAAAACACCACCTTGTGCGCTTTTATGTGTTTCCAGAAAGGAGCGCAGTCCTGCGGTATCTTGGTAGTGAGGATTTTTGGTCAATTTGACTTCGATAGCCAAAAGTTTTTTTCCCTGTTCTACAACAAAATCTACCTCTTGCCCCGTGCGGGTGCGCCAGAAGTAGAGACGGGCTTTGGGCACCATCAACTCGGACAATACCCGCAGATGTTGGTACACAAGTGCTTCAAAAAATGATCCAAATTCACGAGAAGTTCTGAGACTCTCTTCATCGAAATAACCAGACAAAAAGACTGGCAAGGCAGGATCTGTCCAGAATACTTTGGACGATTTCACTAGTCGCTGGATACGACCCGCAGTATAGGGAGCAAGGCGCTCCAGAAGGTGTGTGGTTTCCAGTAGATTGATGTAGCGATGGGCGGTCGGTTGTGTGAGGCCAGCATCGCGGCCTATCTCAGATTGATTGAGTAACTGGCCAGTATGTAAGGCCAAGAGTTCCATCAATCGGCGATAGTCAAGCAGGGCATCGATTTGGGCAATCTGTCTGAGGTCTCGCTCAAGATACGTGAGGATATAGCCTTCCCACCAGCGCAACCAGGCTGCCGGTGCCGTGAGAGCCACCAACCCGGGCATTGCTCCGCGCAGGAGAAAGCTACCTGGCTCTGGGGGCTGTGTAGCAACCAGCGACTCACTGGGCCACTGGGCGCTCAGAAGGTCTGTCAGCAAAGGGGGGGGAGGCTGTCGATGCTGTTCACCCAAGGTGAGCGGGTGCAAGACAAAGTAGACGGCGCGCCCCGCCAGGCTCTCGCTGACCTGCTGCATGAGCAGTAAGTTTGCTGAACCGGAAAGCACAAAGCGGTACTTCTTCGGATGAGTGTCTATAGCTTGTTTGACAGCCAAGAGTACTTCTGGTGCTCGCTGCACCTCATCGAGTACGATGTTTTCTGTTCCGGCCCAGAGGCTGGTTGGGTTGGTTCGCGCTTGCTCCAAAGTTTCGAGATCGTCGAAGGTGTGGTAACGCCAGGAACGGAACGGTTCCTCGTTGCGCAAAAGAGTGCTTTTGCCTACTTGCCGCGCGCCGGTGAGGACAATGACCGCATGGGTTTCCAGCGCGTCTTTGAGATGTTCTGTGAGCCAGCGAGAGTAATATAATTCATCTTGTGAATAACTTTTATTCATACTGTGAATTATATTGCAAGAATTGCTCTCTGTCAATTCACCACCCACCAGTTGAACGGCACAGCGACATTTGTTCTGGTACATATACCGAATATTTAATGTGTCAAGTTAAAAATTCGGGAACAACATTACAATTTAAGAGCAATTTTTCTGCTGGTAAACTGATGAATGAGGGTTGAGAGTAACGTTTGATAGGGCAATCCCGCTTCTTCGGCACGCGACTTAAGCTCGTTGAGTACCGGCTCTGAAATTCTGAAAGAAATAGTTTTCTTTTTGGCGAGTGTTGCCTTTGCATAACTGGCGTAGCGTTTGCTTTCTGATTTAAGATTGGGAACAGATTGTAATAATCCGCTATCAAAGTCTTGTAGTATTTTTTTCTCCTCGCTCCAATCGATTTGCTTCACGAACTAATAATATTGCATTGTATATACAATGTCAATGTGGTATTTAATTTACCACCCACCAATTGAATGACACGTTGCTTGTTGTCGCGCTGTCAAATCCAACCACAAATTGATCTGCTTGCTGGCTCTTGACGTAGAGAACTTTATTTCCCGTACTGCCACCCGGAGTGACGTAGATCAGGCTGTCCTCGCTCAGGACGGTAGAGTGGATGACAAGCTCGCTGGTGCCAGCTGCGATCGTGGCCTTACCAGAAGTTTTGTCGGTATTTATTTCGCTGCTACCAGTTGCTACTTGGGTATCGCTGCCAACCCCAATGCCGCCAGCAAAATCTGCCTTGCCTTGGGCGGAGATGGTCGCCACTGGCGTACCAAGCTCATTGATAATCTCAAAGCGCGACTGCTTGACCTGGCCAGATTCTGTCGAGATACCAGCCACTTGCACTTGGAATGGATTGCCAAAGTCGGCTGGTTGCAACAAGTTGGAGAGTAGAGTATCGGTCTTGAGGGTGCCGGCGACGTTTAAGTCTCCGTTGATCGCGACTGTCCCATCATCGGACAACGTCATCAGACCAGCAAGCAGCGAGATGGAACCCATACCAGATGGCTGGATGTAGAGAGTAGGGTGCTCAACTCCGGTTGGGTTATACGCAATCATGCCATCAGAGAACTCGAGGCCGTCACCAACATAGAGTTTGTTGCCAATGCCGAGGGAGTCTGCAATGTAGCCGGTGCCGTTGACAGAGAAGTATTGGTCGACAAACAGCGCAGCGCTCGAGAGGACAACATCACCCTCGCTGAGTTGCAGCTCTGCTAGTGTCGCTTGGAGCGCAGCCGATGGGGTGGCTTGGAAGCCAGCGAGTTCTGCCGCTGCAATCGCGTCAGCACTGCCTGGGGCAGCTGTTTGTTGGCCAAGGAGTGTCTCGAGGAGAGTCGGTTCTCTCAGACTGGTAGCTAGTTTTTCCTCAAAGCCGTAAATGTTGTTGGCGTAGAGCGTACCAGAGATAGTGGCATCAACGATCTCGGCAGTCTGGGCGCGGACCGACTCGAGTTGCGCCATACCGACCTCGAGTGCGGCAATCCGCGCTGAGGTGGCTTCGATCTGGCTGGCCACGAGGGTAGGGGTGGTAATTTCTTGGGCGACCAAGGCACCAAGTTTGGTTTCGCCCGAGACAGTGAGCGATTGCGTAGTGGTGCTACCAGAAACAGTTGCAGTTTGGGTAGTAATCGAATCGAGATTGGCCACAGGACTGACGAGTGTTTGGGCGGGGAGTGTTTGTGAATTGTTTTGTAGAGCAGTGGCTACGATTTGCTCAACATAGGTTTGGATGGATTGTTCACCTATTCTTAGAGTAGTGACCGAGAGATCGGCAATAATGGCAGATTTGGTGACAACGAGGTCTTGGGTGGTGATAAGGCCAGCGCGGAGTTTGCCAATCGCGGATTCTGCGAGAACTGCGATTTTGGTAACGAGCGAATCGTCGATGCCAGCAGTGACTTGATAATTATCTAGTTGCCCCGCGATGAGGACTTCTCCGGTGGAAGAGAAGGAGAGCTCGCCGTTGGTGGCGAGGGTGGCGATCAGGACTTGCTGTTCTTGAATGGCGTTGGTGAGCAGTGCTGTTAAAGATGCATAATCCATTGAGTATAGATCGGCTCTTAGATCGTAGTGAACTACCTCTGGAACAATGGGCAAGACTTCTTGGGCTATAAAGCCAATTTGCAAGTTTGTTGAGCCGTCATCGGTGCGGTAAAAACTGACTCCACGCAAGCTAGTAACTTTGTCGAGAGCGTTTGTTATTTTTGTGATGTTGCGTTTTACTCTTGCGTCAGAAGTATTTGTCCACACTTGATTTCCTCCACAGCGATTAGTGGTGCCCGATTGTGCCAAACAATACACTCCATAATTAGTTGAGGTTCCTTGAGCTAGTCCATAAACACCATAGTTGGTTCCCTCAACACTTGCAACACCGAATACTCCATGGCCTTCATAAGTCGCAGCGCCTGAGACAGTAGCCCTCATACCCACTGGGTTAACGCTATATCCACTAACGGTTCTTGTTACATCAATAGTGCCTTCTTGATAAACAGTTGTTCCGTTTCCCTCAACAATTTCTAGTTTTGTACTCGGCTCCGTCGTCCCAATGCCGACGTTGCCGTTTTGATCGAGAGTGATGGATTTTGCAGCGGTTCCAATAGCGTCACCAGCATATGTGTTTGTGATATAAAAATTTGAGCTTGATGCTGCGTGACCAATTAAAGCGGCTGCTTGACCACTTTCCCAAAATCCAATCGAAGCTTCACTGGCTCCAGCACTAAGAATCTGTAATTTAGAGTTGGCATGTGCAAACGAAGACTGGGTGGTCGTTCCAACATTCATTCTGCCAACTATCTGTAGGTTGGTAAAGGGCCCCGTCGTCCCGATGCCGACGTTGCCAGTGCCATTTGGCATGAGCGCGAGGTGTTGGTTGGTGCCCGTAGTTATGTCAGTTGTGACCCCAGAGAAGGTGAGGGTGCCAGTACTGGTGCCACCGACAAAATCTGCGCTGCCAACTATAGTGGTGTTGTGGGCCAAAATACCATTGCCGACAAAGTTGCGCGTATTGGCGACTTCAATATCCCAAACCTGCTCGCTACCAACCGGCTTTATAGACACTATTTCGTCCCAATCGAGCTTGCTGTTTTCTTCGATAGCGATCTGCATCCCGGTTGTCAGTTGATTGACTTTTTTCCACACGGCTTTCTTTTTACCGAGATTAAAGATCCGACCAATGGGATGGGTGTCGATGAAGTTGGTTATGTTATTTAACATGCTCTGTATATTCTTTAGCAAATTTTTGCCATGACTTTTGTAGATGTAAAATTTTTTGTCTGGTGGATAGAATATTTTTTATTTGCTCCTCAAAAAATTCTGGTTCAATATCTTTGTTCTCAAGATCCCGGTATTGCTCCAGATAGACGATGAGTATATTGCACGCCAGCATAATCTCTTCCAAAATTTGGATTGCTTGTTTTTTATCGCCGAATCGCAGTGAGTGGGCAGTGGCGATCTTGACCGGCAAATCTAGGGCACTGGCAATTGCTTTCTCGGACTTGACTCGTTTGGCGACAGCGACTGAGATAGCCAGTAGCTTCTGATAAACCTCCAAGTCCTGAAAGCTTTTTATTGGTTTTTTTGGATAGTATGTGCTGGTGTATGTCATAGTGTTATTTTTTTATCTGTTTGGTTGATCGTATACACGCCTTCCCTAGTATAAACTTTTCTCCGGCGCCTATTTTTTTTGGGTTTATAGAGCACATGCAGTGGAAAGAACTCAAAATAATTTTCTTCATCAAACCAGGCACACTTGAACTCAAAAAGCCTGAGACCCGTCAGCCTTGACAGGGCCATGGCGTAGAGTGTTAATTGCTCGATGGGTTGTTCTTTTTTGGCGTTTGGCTTGTAGTCCAGAATATGAATTTGGCCGTTGCGGATTTGTAGAACGTCGATGTGACCAGTGATCAGTTTTAGCAGTTCCGCCTGCGGCTCCCCATAGATTTCAAACCCCAGCTGTGTCTGCAGATGCTCTATATCATCTTTGGTGATATAGACCGGCACTTCGGTAGCTACCGTAACCGAGTCATTGGCGATCATAAATTTTTGTAGGGCTTCGTGCCGTTGTCTTCTGTTAGTAACAGACTGCAAGACAAAGGTGGCCAACCTGGTAGCGTAGTTTTGTTTGGCGCGGACAATCATCTGTCTTTTGGAAAAAGTCATGGGAGCTTCGCTGGCGCGCTGGTTATCCTGAAAATATTGATGCGGACATTCACTCGGCACCATTTGCAAGAATTCCTGCAGTGGTCCAAACCGGCGATGCTTGAAGTCGTCTCCAATAATGAGATCACACTTGGCGCGGTGGAAGCGGAAACGGTAGAGTTGGCGGTGGGCGAGTGTAGCGTGGATGATCATATCTCTGGGCCTGTATTTTTTGAGGGCATACGGACGCATGCGCTCAAACCGGCAAAGTTCTTTGGTTTCGAGCAGCCAACGGGAGACTGAGGTGGGTTGGAGGTGTTGACCATTTCTTTGCTGCAAAATTTGGCAGACTTGTTCCAGAGAATAGCCAAGATTATAGAGGCTGATCGCGTTGAGCATGATTGCCAGTGGATAATGCTTTCCTTTGGTGATCTGTAGGGTAAATGTTTTTTTGCAATCTTTGCAAAGATATAGTTGTACTTGTTCCAGTTTCTTTTGCCGGAAACCTCTTTTTTGGAAGCTGGTGGAGAAGCAATAAGGGCATTTGATGGAATCAGTCATGGGTTTGACCTCACGAATGGGAGAGGGAGAAACAACACGAGTTTGTGATATTTTGGAGTTTCCTCCAAAATGTGTGAGGTTTTTACTGATTGCTTGTTTGATG
>Ga0210043_1000087_pt1 | contig 102483 bp, 98 predicted proteins | sample CryGeymet201501t_FD_183990 | JGI IMG/M metagenome (GOLD analysis project Ga0210043, IMG submission 183990) | Groundwater microbial communities from Crystal Geyser aquifers in Utah, USA - Crystal Geyser metaG 2015-01t (SPAdes) (version 2) | ecosystem: Environmental > Aquatic > Deep subsurface >...
CTCTTCAAATATTCGCAACTGATATTGATAAAATAGCAATTGAAAAAGGAAGAAAAGGATTGTATCCAGAATTTATTATTTCTGATATTCCAAAACCAATTCTAAAGAAATATTTTATTAATAATGAGAGTGGATACCAAATCAATTCCGAGATTCGGGAAATGGTAACTTTTGCTACACATGATATTATCCAAGATCCACCTTTTACGAAATTAGATATTATATCATGTCGAAATATGCTAATTTTTATGGAACCCGATTTACAATCTAAGATTCTATCTCTATTTCACTATTGTCTTAATCTTAATGGAACTTTAGTTCTTGGAATATCTGAATCTATTGGCAGCCAATCTAGCTTATATTCAAATATAAATTCAAAAATGCGAATTTTTCGAAAGAACCAAAACTCCAAACCAAATTTAACTTTAGAACTTCCTTCCTTCGCACCTAAGAAACTAACGAAAGATTTAGTTTCATCAAGTTTTTTTCATGAGAAGGATGCCTTTCAAGAAAGTGTAAATTCTTATCTTTTAGAAAACTTTGCTCCTCCGGGCATTATAGTAAATGAGATTGGGGATATACTATTTATTTCTGGGAAGATAGGAAATTTCTTAGAGCCATCTTTTGGTAAGGCATCTATGAATCTTTTCTCAATGATAAAACCTGGATTAAAGAATGACTTAGCTACTGGCTTTCGCAAAGCTAAGCTCTCATCCCAAGATATATTTTTAAATAATCTTAAGATCAATAAAACATCCAAGAATCATCTTGTAGATATCCATATACAAAAAATTGATAAACCAGAAAATTTATCTGGAATGTTTATGATAACTTTTATAAACGAAAAAACTGTCCAAGCTCCAAAGTCGAATTCTAAGGGCAAGATAGACAACAAAATTATTAAAAAAATACCAGTATCAAAGCTTGCAGCAATCGAGTTAGAATTAGAAAATACACGATCTGAATTAGATGTTGCTATGCAAGATATGCAAATCTCTCAGGAAGAATTGAAGTCCGCAAATGAAGAAATGCAATCATCGAATGAAGAGTTGCAATCAACTAACGAAGAACTAACTACATCAAAAGAAGAAATGCAAAGTCTAAATGAAGAATTGCAAACAGTAAATACAGAACTTCAAAGTAGGGTAGATGAATATATTGCAATCAATAACGACTTTAAGAATTTATTAGATAGCACGGATATAGCGACTTTATTTCTCGATAAGGATCTAAATATACGAAGGTATACTAAGCAGACATCGACCTTATTTAAAATTATTAAAACAGACTTAGGACGTCCATTCACAGATATAGTAAGCCAATTGAACTATGCTGATATTTCTAAGGATGCACACACTGTTCTTGATACATTGGTAACAGTAGAAAAGGAAATATCAACTTCTGAAGGATTATGGTATTCTGTAAAGATTATGCCGTATAGAACTACTGAGGATAAGATCGATGGCTTAGTAATTACCTTCAATGAAATTACTGAAACCAAAAATTTAGAATTTCAATTAAGAAAGACTAACGATATATTAGATGAGAAATTAATAGAGGTGAATCGTTTTCTCGAAGAGAAGGAGACTATTCTAAAAGAGGTGCACCACCGCATAAAGAATAATATGGGAACTATTCTAAGTATAATCTCCATACAATCAGATGAGAGCAAGAATCCTGAAATTCAAGCAAATCTTCAAGATATTTACGGTAGAATCTATAGTATGATGGTACTCTATGAAAAATTATACAACTCTAATGATTTAGAGTTTATTTCTATAAAAGAATATATGGATATCTTAGTAAAAGAGGTTATTGGAATTTTTCCAAATTCCGAAGCCGTGCAAGTAAATTCGGAGATTCAGGATTTTAAATTTCCTGCTAAGAAACTTTCATCCTTTGGAATAATTGTCAATGAACTTATAACAAATTCAATGAAGTATGGTTTTGTAAATCGAAAGTCTGGAATTATAACAATTCGCTTAAAAGAAATAAATGCTCAAGTACTATTCGAATATGAAGATGATGGTCCTGGATTTAAAATTGAAAACTTATCAAACCAAGCAAAGGGCTTTGGCTTACAGCTAATACGAATTCTCGTAAAACAAATCAAAGGCGAATTAAATATGAATACAGCCAAGGAATCAAAATTTACGATAACCTTTGGAATTTAAGGTTAAAGTTTCCTTATTTATCAAAAATCATTTTAAATCGAAAAAGATGAAAGGGAGCTGAGGACTTGATATGCTCTTTTGATTGTAAGGCAATATTAGGTATATCACTGTCAGCAATATACATATAACCATCTGAGCCTATGCTAAGACCATCAGGCCATCTGAATTTCTCACTTTGAATTAAATTCACCATTTCTCGTTTCTTATTAATCATAGCAATGGATTGGTGCTCCACATCTGTAAGATATATGTTGTCCTTCTTATCTAGAATTATGCCATCTGAAAGAATCTTATCAGAGTATTTTTCTACATAAGTTTCTATTGCATCTTCATTTAAGGTAAAATCAGATAAAATTTTTGTAGGAATTCTAAATAGATTTCTATGGTTCATTGGTCCGTAGTATAACCATTCACTTTTAGAATCTATTGCGATGGAATCTGCGCCTGCCTTAAGTACAATCAGTCCACCTAATCTATCCATCGGGCCATTATAGGCTTGAATTCTCCAGTTTTCGGCGACTACTGATGGATGATTTTCTAGAACACGTCGTGATGTATTATTGAGTGAATCATAAATAACAAGAGCGGGTTTCTTTCCAAAGAAATTCACATCAGCTATATAATAGAATCGTGATTCAGAATCTATAGCCAAGTCTTGAAGATAGGAAAGAAAAGGTGCTACCTCTCTTGGAAAAGTATAATCAATTTCGACCATTTTCGTATCTATCTGTACACAAACTAATTTTGCTTGGGCAATTCCATTATCACCATGATCTATTGTGCAGACTCTATTCTTGCTATCGATTCGAATTCCTTGTGGATGAGAATATAAATTTGATTGAGAAATAGAATCTGGGAATGGTTTAAACTCTCCATTAATAATTTCTACTACCTTATTTATTTCAGGTTTAGATTCAGGATGGATAGTTATAAAGATTCGATTGTCTTTATTTACTGCTATATTCCCAGGTGGGAAAGGTAGACTGGCTATAACTTCTAATTTTGACTCTTCCATTAATGGTTTAGAAATTTGAAATTCCCATTTATCTCCACCACCATATCTTGAATATAAAATGGTTACTAAGGCTAACACTAGAACGACGAGAGATAGAGAAATAATTTTTAGAATTTTCATGAAATCATCCTTTAACTAATACTTTTTTTGGTTTAAATAAATTATAAGATACTAAGGGAGCAATTCGTCTAGGTGTAAATCTTATATTCCAAGCTAAGAACCAATTCATAAAGCCAGGTATAGTTGATGGTTTTTTCCCTAACATTGAGAAACATCTTTTAACAACATCCTTTGGCTCAGACCAGCCACCTAAAGGCTTTTGACCATATGCTCCTGCATTTTCTTGGAATTCAGTTTTCGTATAACCAGGGCTTAAACAAATAACATCTACTCCTTCCTTCCTCACTTCTGCCCATAAAGACTCAGCAAACATAAGATTCCATGCTTTTGTCGCACTGTAATTTGAAAAGAAAGGAGTAGGTTGGTAGGATCCAACACTGCCAAGAAATACAATGGCACCTTTTTTATTTTGAACCATTTTAGGCAAAAAGGCAGAAGTTAACATTACAGGTGATTTTATATTCACATCAATCATCTTTGCTTCATTCTTACCGTCTAGATCATGGAAAAAGCCAAAGCTTCCAAAACCAGCATTATTAATTAAAAGGGAGATGTCTAATTGCTCTTTTTTAACTTCGTCAATTAGTTTTTGTGTATCAGACGAATCACTTAGGTCTGCAATTTTTACCCATACCTTTACACCATACTTTGATTTTAGAGTATTGGAAAGATTTTCAAGTTTATCTTTTGACCTTGCTACTAAAATTAAATCTAAGCCTTGCTCGGCAAGTTGAATTGCAAACTCTTCTCCTAATCCACCAGATGCACCTGTTATCATTGCTATATTGCCATACTGTTCTTTAAGGTTTTTCATTCATTCCAATCCTTATATCTTTAATTTACAGGAATGAACGTTCATTCCGTTATGCCAATCTATTTTCCTTTAATGAATAAAAATTTTTCATATCAATTGCAATTATTTTAACATTGACAATGCAAATCTATGACTCGCAATTTAGTATATGAAATTTCTTAAAGAAATACCTTCACCATCAAAGAAGGAACAAATTATCCTAACTGCAATGAATCTATTCTCAGAGCAAGGTTTTGATGCAACACCAATGCCCAAACTCGCTGAAATAGCAGGTGTTGGAACTGGCACTATCTATAGATATTTCCCGAGTAAAGAAATTCTTCTAAATGAAATATATAGACTTTATAAGTTAAAAGTAGAGGAATATGTTCTTGCTGATTTTGATAAAAATAAATCAGTTGAGAAAAAATTTAAGTATCTCTGTAACAGATGGATTGATATATCCATACAAGATCCTAAGTTATTTAGCTTTTTAGAATTACAAAATTATTTCCCTTACTTAGATGAAGATAGCTTGCGGATTGAAGAAAATTTTATGAAGGTTATTGTAAAATTTATTAAAGATGGTCAAAAGGAAAATAAATTAGTAAACGGTGACCCTATTTTAATTTTTGGAATGGTTACAGGAGCAATAACTAAAGTATTTAAGACGAAACTTATATGGACAGAAATATCTATTAAATCTTGTGTTGATTTATGTTGGAAGATGGTATCAAAGAATTAATTTTAATCGTTCTAATTAAGTTATTAAACTAAGGAAAATAAAATATGGAAGGTGGCTTAAGTAGCAAAGAAGTTTCAGAAAAGATAAAAAAGTTCGGCTACAATGAATTGCCCTCATCTCAACCAAAAAATCTTTTTACTATAGCATTCGAAGTAATGAAAGAACCTATGTTTCTTCTTCTCTTGAGTTGCGGATTTCTTTATTTAATATTAGGTGACTATACTGAAGGGATCATTCTTTTATGTACAATTTTCTTAATCATTGGAACAACTTTTTATCAATACAGAAAGACTGAACGAGCCTTGGAAGCTATGCAAAAATTGTCTTCGCCAAGAGTTCTTGTACAAAGAGATGAGAGGCAATATAAGGTTGCTGGAAGAGAAATCGTTCCAGGTGACCTAATATTTTTATATGAAGGGGATAGAGTTCCCGCGGATTGTCTATTGTTAACAGCTTCCAATTTTACAGTAGATGAATCTTTGCTAACGGGAGAATCTATTCCTGTTCAAAAGTCAATCGAAAAAGATGAGAATCGAATCTTTAGTGGAACACTAGTTGTCCAAGGAAGAGCTGAGGCAAGGGTAGAGCATACTGGTAGAACTGCGGAGTTAGGAAAGATAGCCACTTCTTTAAGCGAGCTTGAACAACAAGAAACTCAATTGCAGAAGGAAATGAAAGTTCTAATTACAAGATTAGGAATATTGGGAGGATTCATAAGTATCTCGATCATTTTACTTTTTTACTTCTCTAGAGGTAATTTCGTACAATCAGTACTGAATGGCTTGTCTGCTGCTATTGCAATTTTGCCTGAAGAATTTCCAGTAGTTTTAACTGTTTTTTTAGCCTTGGGCTCTTGGAGACTTTCCAAAAAAAATGTATTAACCCGAAAGCCATCTGCAATCGAAAATTTGGGATCAGCAACTGTTCTTTGTAGTGATAAGACTGGAACCATAACCCAGAATAAAATGCAAGTCGTAGTTATTGCTAATAATCAGTCAAAGGTTGGAAGGGAAGAATTTTCTACTCGTTTAGAAGAAATAAATTCTATTCTTGAATCTGCAATTTTTGCAACTCCATTCGATTCGATCGATCCAATGGAGAAGGCAATCCTCGAGTTAAAAAAGATAAATAATTTTACATATTTATCTCCTGGTGAAGTTATCAAACAGTACACAATGTCCAAAGAAATGCTAGCCATGACTATGGTTTATCCTGATCTTTCTCCTACTTCTTCCATGCTAGATGATTCATTCAATCTCTATTCAAAAGGTGCCCCAGAGGCTATCCTTAATGCCTGCAATCTAGAAGCAAGTGAATATGATAAACATATGAAGATAGTTCATGAACTTGCTGCTTTAGGCTATAGAGTATTAGGTGTCGCCTCTTCAAAAATGACAACAAAATCTAGCGAACTACCTTCATTGCAAAAAGATCTTTCTTTCAACTTCCAAGGTTTTCTTGCTCTTGAAGATCCCATACGAAAGGAAGTCCCACAAGCAATTCAGGATTGTAAAAGGGCAGGTGTGAAAGTTGTAATGATAACAGGGGATTACCCTATAACTGCCAAAAGCATAGGGAATCAAATTGGAATTCAGGATCCAACCATTCTAACAGGTCAAGAATTAGATGCACTGACTGAGGAAGAATTTGTAAAGAAAATAGAGCTTATAGACATATTTGCAAGGGTAGTTCCCGAACAAAAGTTACGCATAGTAAACGCATTCACCCAAAAAGGCGAAATTGTTGCCATGACTGGTGATGGGGTCAATGATGCACCTGCCTTAAAGGCTGCTCAGATTGGAATTGCAATGGGCAATAAAGGAACCGATGTTGCACGTGAGGCTTCATCCTTAGTGTTGTTAGATGATAATTTTGCATCAATAGTTGCTGCTATTAGACAGGGAAGAAAGATATATGATAATTTGCAGAAAGCTATGTCTTACATAATCGCAATTCATATACCAATCATTGGACTTACTCTTCTTCCAGCTTTTTTCTCTTTCTTACCACTACTTCTTTTACCTCTTCATATTGTCTTTATGGAATTGATTATAGATCCTGTCTGTTCTATCGCATTTGAATCAGAGCAAGAAGAGAAAAATATAATGAACAGGAAACCCAGAAATTCTAAGCAAAAATTCTTTGGTTTTGATAAAATATCGTTTTCTGTCTTCCAAGGTCTTCTTCTTTTAGCCTGTGTAGTTTTCGTCTACTTTCTTTCGATAGAGGAGGGACATACAGATGGAGAAGTTCGTGCTATTGCTTTTTCTTCTTTAATTATTGGAAATATATTTTTGATTCTGACTAATCTATCTAAAACAAGAAGTTTCTTGTCTGTATTCTTAGAAAAAAACTATCCTATTTATTTTATTTTATTTCTAGCGCTTCTCATGTTGATTCTTATATTGAATGTGCCTTATCTTCAATCAGTGTTTAGCTTTGAATCACCAGGTAGTAAGCATTATATTAGTGCTATTGTATCTGCAGTCGTAATGTTAGCAGTTCTAGAAGCTTGGAAGTTCTTTTCAATTCGATTGAAGTTCGCTAAGTTCTAAGAAGTCAGTTTCGATATTTTTAAGGTCTTCAATATTTTGTGAGATTAAGTAGATTTGGATATTACCCTCATAGATAGATATTAATTTTCTTGATAAAGTTTTTACATTTACCTTTGTTCCTAAATATTTTTTTTTCTTACACATTTCAAAGTATTCTGTTATTAGTTCTAACCATTCTTGAAGTACTGAAATTAAATCGGATGTAAATTCATGCTTAGAATCAATTGTTTGTGTATTAAAGTTAGCAAAAGGACATCCATGAAACTCACTTCTCTTTGCTTGTCGTATCAATATTTTAACCCAACTTTGAATCATCTCTTTCGGATCTTCCTTTTGTCTAAAAAGGGAATTAAGTAAGTTTAGGATAGAATCCTTTTGTATTCCCAAATAGGCTCTTCCAAGGTCTGTCTTGGATGGATAGTATTTGTATAGACTTAATTTATGTGCCCCTGATTCAGAAAGTACCTGATTAATACCTGTTGTATTGTAGCCTTGTTCGTAAAATAACTTATTGGCTGTTTCCAGTATCCTATCTTTAGGATTTTTCTTCTGCATAGAGATAGATTTCAAAAATAGACAATTTTGTCTAATAATTTATTGCAAAGATTTCCTAACTCCTTAAAATAGACAAATCTGTCTATTGAGGTGTGAAAATGAGAAGACTAGTTTTTCAAAAAAAATCTATCATTGATTGGGAAGAAGTTCCCAATCCTAAGATTATGGGAATTAACCAAGCTATTGTTAAACCAATTACTATAGCAAGATGTGATCTTGATCTACCTATATTGAAAGGGCAAACGCTCTTTAGGCCTCCTTTTGCAATAGGCCATGAATTCATTGGTGAAATAACTGAAATTTCAGAAGATATTGCAGAAGAATTCCCAATTGGAACCAGAGTCGCTGTAAGTTTTCAAGTTTCCTGCGGACATTGTGTACAATGCCAGAAAGGTATATCCAATAGTTGTGATACTGTTCCAATGACTTCAGGATTTGGAATGCCACCAGGAGCAGCTCACTTTGGCGGAGCTTTAGCTGACTTTGTTCTTATCCCTTATGCTTCACAGATGCTACTTAAAATTCCACCTCATATAGATTCTATAGCTGTAGCTAGTTTAAGTGATAATATTTCCGAAGCTTGGAAGTTAGCTGGTTAATATATAAAATCTGTAAAATCAGGTTCTTCCCTTGTTGTAGGAGGGGAGGCATCCAGCATCGGTTTATATACTGCCTTATTCCTTCACCAAACCAAAGAAATGTCGGTAGTCTATTGGGATACTAATCGAGAACGAGTAGATTTTGCAGCTTCCTTAGGCATTCCTGTTGAATGGAAGGAGACCTTCCCTAAGAGTGCAGGAAGATTCAACCTTGTCTGTGATGCGAGTGCTTCTGAATCAGGTTGGAATTTAGCAACTAGGTCTCTTGCTCCTAGGGGAATTCTTACTTCTGCATCCATATTTTGGACGAATAAGCTCAATATTCCTTATTTAGAATTTTACAACCAAGGAGTCGAATTGCAAATTCAAAGAGTCGAATCCAAGGAATCTATGCCAGAGATAATGAAATTTATTGAATCGGGTATTTTTACTCCTGGACAAATTGTAACAAGTACTGCTAGCTTCCAAGATGCAAAGGATGCTTGGATGGAGCCAAGTATAAAATTAGTAATTACAAATTAAGATTCAGCGGTAGAAATTATTATTAACTACTGCACGATCCATACCCAGATCATTGAAGAAATAAAAGCTACTATAGGTCCAGTTACTATAAAGAATAGACCACCAAGACGAAATTCTTTTTGTTCAATAAGTCCTGTGGCATAAGCTATAGCATTGGACGGAGTTGAAACAGGAAGTAGTAGCGCACAGGAGCAACTTATCGCTACCATAATCGGTGTGGCTATTCCGTAGGGAAGTGGTAGAGATATAGCAAGTGGAATTAAGATCGAGGTTGCTGCTGTATTACTCATAACATTGGAAATCATCACTCCTAGGAAACAAAAAATCAGAGCAATTATCATGGAGCCTAAAGGAAGATTATTCACCTTTTCCATAATTATGTTAGATAAACCTACATCAACAATCGCAATGCCTAAGGCGAGTCCACCAGCGACTAACATCAAAGTATCCCAAGGTAAGGAGCGAACTTGTTCGGAGGTAATTACTTGTGTCATTGTTAAAAATAAAATAGGAACAGCAGAAGTCGCCGCAACAGGTATTCCATGAATTGGCTCAGTCGCCCAAAGAACTATTGTTAGAACTAAAACGAAAAGTACTGTATACTTTTTAAATTTGTCTATTTTCTTATTACTTTTCTGTAAATCAGGAATATGAATCTCACTTCCTTTTATATCCAATTTATAAATTAATACTAAATAAAATGAATATAGAAGGATCATAGCAGCAGGAAATCCAATTAGCATCCACTCTAGAAAATTAATATTGATCCCTTTTTCCTGCAAGGCTCCCACTGCAATTGCATTCGGTGTAGAACCTATTATCGTCCCAATTCCTCCGATAGTTGCAGCGCTTGGGATCCCTATAAGCAGTGCCTTAGAGAAATTCGATTTCGTACCTAAAATCCGAATCAAAGGTGTAATGGAAGATATCATCATAGCCGTCATAGCAGTGTTAGACATGATCATACTCCCCAGAGCAGTAACAAAAAATAAACCTAGTAAGAGCTTCTCTGGCTGATTCCCAAAACGATTCATAGTGAAAGAAAATAATTGAGTATCTAGCTCTACTTCCTTCATAGCTTCTGCCAAAAAAAATCCACCTAATAGCAACCAAATTACATTGCTTGTCCAAGTTCCAGTATAGATTTCAACGGGAGTTGATTCGTCCAGTATGAAATCAGTACCAAATCCAAATAACATCATACAAACAATGAATATTCCTACAGCAAAAGGCGGTACTGCTTCTGTTATCCAAAGACCTATAGAAAGAATTGTAATTAAAAATACATAATCTACAGCATTCCCATATCCAAGTTTTCTAAAGAAATAAGTTATTAACAAAGAGAGAAGTAAATTACCAAAAAAGGTGGATGTATTGAATATCCATCCTAGATTTAATTTATTATAAATTCTTAGGGCAGCTGATCTTGAATCTATTGATGACATATATTTAAACCTAAATATATTTATTTGTAAGTCGAGAATTTATTAAATCAAACCATGATTTCGAGTAAGGTTTAGGGAAAAGAAATCCCTTCAACATAAGCTGTATTCAAAACCCGAATCGATTTCATATCTACATCAAGCACTGTTTTCTTTTCTGGAAATTGGATCACTTTAAGCTGACTTTGCCAACCATTTTTCCGATCATAATTACTTTTTATGAAAACTGCAAATGGATCTAAAGTTGTCACATCTGAATTATTGGTGTCCGTGTGATAACTGACCGGCAACATGGGTGCCCAATGGTAGCCATCTGGCAATTTAAAATCTTCGATTAATCCTGATTCTACGTTCACAAGTTTCCAATTCTGTATACTGTTCTCATCCTTTGATAATTCTGTAGTAAAAAATACTAAACTCGAGTTATTTAAAACTCTAAATTTAGGATTCCCTCGATTGAAGTATCCTTCGGGGGATTTTAAGTCTACTTCAAAGCTAAAAAGTACATTTCGTTTTTTATTGATTCTATCATATGATTCTAAATTATATCGTTTTTTATTTTTAGTTTTTGAAACATATGTTAAGAAAACAATTTGTTTTCCCTTGTTCACGATTCGCGCACTGGTAATAACTTTATCTCTTGCGATTTCTTCTGGTTTACAATCTAAGCTATTGCAATAGAATAATTTCTGAGAGAAGCCTTCTTGTGCACTTGCCATAATATCTTCCAATCCTTTAACAGATTTGTCTTTGATAGATATTCTAAATATATGCTCACCAGTAGGTAGAAAATCATCTATTTGAGCTGTTTTGCGATACGTATCAAAATGTGGGTAAAAAACTTGTTTATCCCCATCCAATCGGAAGATTCTTTGATCTCCTGATTGGTGTATTTCACCAAATATAGGGAGATTTAACTCATCCAGGAAAGCATACATTTGCCTTAAAATTTTAATCCCAGTATCTTGTGGATATTTCATCTCGGACACAAGCCCAGACTGCCATTCATAAATAAATAATTTTCTTTCTGATTTGGAGAATTGATCCATCGCAAGGATTCTTTTCTTGGAGATTTCAATTCGGTTCGGGAAGGTAAGCCCTTGGGTTTTGAATTTCTCAGGGAAGGAGAGAATCGCCTGGGAGTCATGGGTGAGCGATAAAAGATTTAAAGTATTGTCAGAATTGCTTGTCACAACCAATAACTTACCCGACTCCGCGGAAATATTAAAATGAAACAAATATAACCAAATCAATAAAAGCGATTTCCATAGGTGTGAAAATTTCATAATCTAATCAAATTCTACACAAATGCATTCGTCAATGATTTTAATGTAAGTTTTGATTTTCGTATCTTAGTTGAAGATTTTGCTACTAACTTTTTTATTTTTGCAAGAAACTTTATATAAAGGAAGTTTTGTCTTCTTTTTTCTGTGATTTGTATTGAGTAAGAAGGACTATATGATTCCATTCGACTGGCAAAGTTTACAGCATCGTCTTAGTTTCTACAAATAGAAAACAAACTTTCATAAAAATTACCTTGTCTGTAGGTATAGCACTCATTATATGAAAAATTCAAACCAAAATAAGTTTATGTTATTCGAAAAAAGAAAATATTCATCACTCAATAAATTAAATGGAAGTATTGATAATATTTTTCTTACCACTTGAATAGGATGGTATCACATTAGTAAATCAACGATGTACCCACAGTACATGTAAATGTTCAAGAGACATATGTATAAAAATGAATTATTACTTATTATTGAATTTTACTATTTGATTATTTTTAAGTAAGAAAAATTAATTCCTAATCGATAACTTATCAATTTATTTCGTCGATAATATCATATAGGCAGGAATTTTATTCCTTCTTTAAAAAAATTATGGAAGTGTTAATAAGTATAGCAAGTTGGCAGAAGATAAGAATCAATACTACGAAACAAATATTAGTAGTTTTGACTGTATTTTTCTTTCAATCTTGTACAGCTTGGCCAGCTGTTACGGGTATCTTTTCATTATTGACTTCATCTAAATCGGGAGGAGATAGCTCAGCCTTAGCTTTATTAGCGGCAGGGGGAGGCTCCTCGGATACCACAGCCGCCGAAGAAGCTACAACCAATCCTACTTCTATTCCAACAGATCCAGGTACGCCTCAGAATCTTTCATATTCTACTTTCCCAACAGCAATTACAGTTGATCAGGCAATAACTCCTTTCACTCCTACTTTTTCAGGGACAATTGATTCTTGTTCTATTGCTCCTGCATTACCTCCAGGGTTGAACTTTAATACTACAACATGTGAAATTACTGGAACGCCAACGGTTACCTCTTCTTCTGTTTCTTATACAATCACTCCAACAAACTCGGAAGGGCAGGGAAGCACAGCAACTCTTACTTTTGCTGTTGAGGCTCTACCTATAGTTATAAATATAACATCATCGAAACCAAACGGATATTATACTGTTGGAGAATCTATTCTAATTCAAGTTGAATTTAATAAAAATATTTTAGTAACTGGAACTCCAATTTTGAATTTATCTACGACTAGTCCTGGTATAACAGCACTGAATTACACAACTGGTTCTACTACTTCAAGCTTAGTTTTTACTTATACAGTTGCATCGGGTAACTCCTCTATCGATCTCAGTTATGTAGCCAATTCATCTTTGCAATTGAATGGAGGAACAATAAAAGATAGCTTAGGAAATGATGCCAATTTAATTTTACCTAATCCTGGATCTGCAAATAGTCTTTCTGCCAATAAAGCTATAGTTATTGATACAAACATTCCAGTAATCTCCTCTGTCTCTCCTGCATCAAATACATCTGTAAATAATGTTTTGGTTAGTTATAGTTTATCGGAGACTTGTTTTTCAGGTAGTACTACTTGGACTCGAGTATCAGGGAATCCAGATGCACTTTCACCTCAAATTAAATCCTGGACTGGATCTGAATTGAATAGTGGAGCCCATCCCAATATTGCTCTTACAAATAGTCCTACACTTATTGACGGAGCAGTATATGATATTAGTTTTACTTGTACAGATTTAGCTGGCAATATTTCTGCGACTGTAACAAACAATACAATAAGTTACTCTCCAGGAGTTTTACAAGTTATTTCTGCGGAAACTTTAGACACAGATAATAATGGCAAAATAGATAGTTATAAAATTACTTTAAATAAACCAGTTCTTGATTCAACCTTTCCTGGGTATGTTTCTAATGCAATAGGTGCAGTAACAAATCAGTGGTTAATCGCAGGTTATACAAATGTAAGAATGATTCATGGAACAGCAGTTACTTATGCGACTGATGTTATAAATGATACCGTTATTTACTTGAAGTATGATGAATCTCCATTGGAGTGCTCTGCATCAACCCAAGTTGGCTGCGATACTTCGGCAAAGCCAAACTTGACAACAACATCTACACCTCAATTGCAAGATTATACTACAACTCCGATAGGCCAAATTTTTACCCTTAGCGTTACTGAATCTGATGGTGCTAGACCAACCTTAGTTGGAGCAAGGTCTTTAGGAGCTAATTTAGTTGACGTATTTTTCAGTGAGACTGTTGATCTAGCTTCATCTCAATTAGTTACTAATTATTCAATAGACTTGGGAATTTTAATTTCTAATGCAGTAAGAGATGCAGTAAATACTAATATAGTTCATTTAACAACATCTAATCAAGTAGGCGGAACCATTTATACTTTAGTTGCTAATTCAAATATAACTGATCTCTCTAATTATAGTTTAAACAATCTTGCTAGCCAAGCAATCTTTAGTGGCTTAGTAAAGCCAGTTATATCTAGCTTAGTTGCAAGCTCGGCTACTACTCTAACACTTACATTCAATGAAAGTATCGTTGCCAGTTCTATTGAATGTGCGTCCTCCTTATCTTGTAATAGTATTTTTTCCAGTGCAGGTTCCTTGCCGATATTGTATGCAGTTTCCCAAGCTGGCATAGGAGTTAATTCTAGTATTTTTACCTTAACTGTAAACCCTATGATAGAAGGTCAGTCTTATACTCTAACAGTTATACAAGATACTGCTCAATCTGTAGCAAGTGCTGAAAAGATAGGAAATATTAATAACTCTGCCACCTTCCAAGGTGACGGTAGACCTTCAGTTAATATTAGTCTTGATACAGCTACACAATGTCCAGGTTATTTGACTGCTAATGGAGTTGCTAGACGGGTAGTAGTTCAATATGACCAAGCAGTAAGCCAGGGTGGAGGTTTAAATGCTGCTGATAATCCATTGAACTATGCTATCACTGGTTGTATTACTGGAGTGGCGGATTGTTCTTCTGGTTCTCCTCAGGCATCTGCAAGCTCTGTTACCTATCTAGGTGCGAATAAGTATGGAATTGATTTCACTGCCAATTTTGATACAGATTCAAGTCAGTACCAACTCTCCGTTCAGAATGTTAATGATACAACTGGTAATACCATACCTCTTCCTGGAAATGTTTCTTTTCAATGCGGAACAGATTTAACTCCTCCTAGTTTGATAAACATATCTGTCGTGACTGCAACTGCGGGTGCTACGGTTTTAATTTTAAATTTCTCAGAAAGCTTAGATAACGTAACTGGAAATACAAACGGCAACTATAAATACGATCTCAATGCCTATGGATTTGGATTAAATTCCGCTGCTGTTCAAACGAACACTTCCCAGGTAAGACTAACATTTACTCCAGGTATTCCAAATGGTGGACATCAATTGAGAGTTCAGAATGTCCAAGATCTCTCTGCTAATGCTATCCTAGATAATGATATTAATAACGTGCAACCATTTATAGTAAATGCTCCTGTAGGATTTGTGGGCGGCCCAGTATTCAATGATCCCTTTGCTGATGGAACACCAGCAGGAAGTATAATCATATATGATGGTAAATTGTATTTAGGTGCAGATATATCAGGATCAAAACTTTTTGAAACTGATTTTGGACTTACAACTGCTCAAACAATAACAATGGATGCCGATGGAACATTCGGCTTGCCCTATGCTAGTTTCAATGGATACAATTCTTCCTATAGCGGTTGTAGTAGTCTATCTTATCCGTCTAGTTGCTCTCCCAAGCAAGCAATTAGTGGCGTAGATACAATTTATGCTGCCTGTGTAGGTGGAACATCAAGTCCTAAGATGACTGGAACAGAATGTACGGCAGCTAGCGGAGTAGAGTATTTTTTCCTAGGTGCATTGAATACTATGGGCTATTATAGATCCTTTTGGTATACGAGCACTAAGTCTTCGACCAGTACTGTATTTCCTTTTACAGAAGAATGGTCAGGTGATGCGGGTGGATCTGCTGCTTATAGATCATCCAATATGCTTATCTTCAAGGATCAGCTTTTTGTAAACTTTGGTGCTGAGCTGGGTGGTGGTGGAAGAGGTGGTAGAATTTGCATGAAGCCTTCTGGTTGTTTGGATGGAACAGCTTTTAAAGGGAAGGTGAGTCTTGCAAATTTTGCTAGAATTAAACGAATTGGAGCAAATGGATCAAACTCACTTCGTAACGGTGCATATAATGGTGTAACAGGTTATAGCGGAAGCAGTACAGATAGCCAGGTATTGAATGCAATTAATACTATGTATGAATATGATAATGATGGAGCTGGAGGCAATGAGTCTCAGCTTTATCTGGCAAATGGTGGGTTCTACACAGGAACACTAGGTAGTGCTAGAACAAGCAACTCTGATGGAGGAATCGTACGAAGTGTTCTAGCATATTCTTCAAGGGGTAGTTTACCTGCGGATTGTCCTAGTAACTCATCAGGTTGTTCTACTTATTGGGAAGATATAACGCCCGATAGTAATACGAAATGGAATTCCTATCTTTCGATTCCACTTCCTCAAAACTCTGCTGTAACTGGTGCAGGGAATTGTGGCACGAGTATAATTGAAATGGATTGTGTCTTACCTTATAATTTGGTCGTTCCTTCCCTAAAAGCAATTCCTTATATGCGAGCAGCACCGAATGGTGATTTGTATATGATCAGAAATGCTTGTAGCACAACATCTCTTTGTAGAAATGGAGCAACTTGTGATTTTCGAACAGAACGGCAAGTATGCCCTAAAGGTTCCGAAGTTCCACAAATTTGGATGCTACCTAAGGGTACGACTGCTACTCCCAAGGGAGCTAATGATTGGATATTGGTTGCAGAAAACAGCACTTCGGTGAAATCAAATATGGGTTATGCGAATAACAGCCATTTGAGTCTACTGGACTTTGTAGGGAATACATTGTATGTGGGTTATGATAATGCAACTAATGGTGCCAATATATGGAGAGTGGATATGACAAGCTTCCCATCAGGCACAGCACCGAGTTTGGCTCAGTTCCAAATAGTTAATATTGCAGGTATAGAATCAGGTGGAGGAGGATCTAATCAAAAAATATTTGGACATTCTGTAATCCAAGACTCTGGCGTAAACTGGCTAATTATAATTACACGAGACGGATCAAGTTCTATGAAAATTTATAGGACATCAAATACACAGAACTAGAGTATGTGGGAAATTAAAAAAATTAAAATAAATATTTTGAAAAATAAAATTTTCTTCTTAGTCTCAATATTCCATTTATACCTTTTAAGTATTCTAATATTCGAATCCTGCGGTAACTCGGAAGATTGGAAAATTGGGAAATTGACCCCTATGCAAGAATATTCCGAAGATGACCCAAGAGAATGGCAGGATATTGCTAAGGAACATCTTCCGATTGCTCGCTTGTCACTTAATAAGGGAAAGGAAGCACTGCTCATTGAAAATCCTGACTTACATACTAGCTTCAATCATTATATAGAAAGTTTCGGAGCATTAACCCTTGATGGAAAAGAAATTGATTCCTCTAATGTCGAGAGAACAAATATACCTTTAAACTACGGTTATATTGACAGAGAAAATATTCCTAGATCAGATAGCTTTAAAATTTTTGCCAAATGCAACCAACATGATCTCTGGGTTCGGATTATAAAATACGAAGATTTAGTGGAATAGCATTTCCTACATTGTATCTAGTTCTTCTTGTTTCAGATTCGATGGATCATGCCAAAAACTAACTTATTGGATGTATTGTCTGTTATGTTAGAATGTTTTAATTATTTTCAGACATAATAAACAAAATTTTAGAAAAAATAGAGAGGGATGAAAGAAAAACAATCAAAACAGCAATTTTACAGATTTCTCAAGTTGTGAGGGTATATCTTCTTCCTACAAGAGGTTGAATGAAATAGATTATCGATTCATGAAAATCTAAGCTGCCTTTTGATAAGAGTAGGTATGGTAGAGTCCATGCAGAACGAGAGTCGTTACCAGCTTAGAATCAGGTGGTTTATAAATTAAAGATGGAATGGGTGTTTCCTTGTTTAGAGTCAAATGAGTTCTATGGTTCAAAAACCTTAGCGAAGTGATTGCCTCCGGAGCGACTTTGGCAGACCCAACTGGCCACTGGGCGCGAGGAAGGGAAACACTTAACAATTTATTGACCAGAGGGAGAGCTGGATTAGGTGCCCAACTATCGAATCTTCGACCATCTCTCCAAGGTTTTTTCATCAGGGAAAGATTCACGTAGATCACGGATCTCTCCGGATGAATTCAAGAGGTAAAATTTTGGAAGCACTTCCAGTTCAGCATCGAAGCGATCATCGTATTGGAATTCTATAAAAACATCAGAATTTCTCAATACTTCTAATAAGGCGAAGTTATTTAATAATGCTAAGCTGTTCGCAGCAGGGCAGGGATTGAGTTCATTTTCTATTTCTTCGCCACAAGTTTTGTCAACAAATGCTAGTAAGATGAGCTGATTTTTTTGTTCGGCTTGTATATAGGCTAGAGTCGGTTCAAGCTGCCAGCTATTTTCCTCAGTTTGGTTTCGTAGAAAAAACCAATAAATAGCAAATACTATACAAAAAATCAGAGTAATTGATACAGAAATTAAGAGAATAGGGGATATTTTACGATTCAAAGCCATCTTTAATAAAAAATCGTCCATATTCTCTGAAATTACCAGTCGAAATATTGTATGATTGTAAAAAATAGTGCGTTTTCTAGAACATATTTTTTTAATTACTTGTTCCAGAGGGCGTCTGGTTTTTATGGTCAAATTTCTATTTTACCTGAAGGGAGGCTTTAGACGAAAAAAGAATGAAAGCATTGGGAAAACACGTGATTGCCGAATTCTACGACTGTGACCATGAGTCCATCAACAACCATGAGCTTGTAGAGACTATCATGCTTGAAGCATGTGAAGTTTCTGGAGCTACTGTGATTAAACCTTCTTTTCACAAATTCAATCCTCACGGCGTGAGTGGTTGCATAGTGATTAGCGAGTCTCATTTCACAATCCACACATGGCCTGAATATGGGTATGCAGCCGTTGACGTATTTACTTGTGGAGACTTAATTGACAACCAAGCCGCTCTCAACTATATGAGAGAGAAATTTGGTGCAAGACATGTTTCCGTTGTCGAAATGAACCGTGGTGTTCTCAACCTTGGCGTTGGGGAAGAACTACGACACAAGCCGATAGGCGCTCAATGACAGCTCAAGTAAATTTCGAGATAGAAGAGGAACCCCCCGGTGCTAGACTAGCATACGGACATAACAGGGATTATTTCCAAACTATCAATCCTACCAACCACCACCAAACCATCCAGAAACTCTCTGTAACTTTGTTACGAGACACCTTCGTGGGGACCGATAACACAGGTCTCTCTGGGTCTTTTGCGCACTCATACGTGCGGGCAAAAACCAGCTTCTCGTCCCAGAGGTCCACTTCCACGATCTCGCCTTGGGCTGGAAAAAATAAACCAAATATTTTGCTAGAAGGAGGTTTCAGAATATGAAACTCAAGAACAAAGACAAACTGGTGTCCCGATTTTCCTACATCCATACTTCATTAGAATGGATGGAGAACGAAGCAGGACAATCTGTAATTATAGCTAAGGCTCCCATCAAAAAAGGTGAGACTGTAGCTGTTTGGGGCGGAAAGGTAGTGCACAAATCTGAACTTTTCAATTTAGGCACTCACGCATTTGCTCATCCGATTTCTAAGGATCTTTATATCGTAACTCCTGTTCACGATGATGGTCCTGATGCAGTTCATTTGATCCGTACAAGTGGGAATCCCAATTGTGGTTTCAAAGGTGAGATCACTTTAGCTACACTTCGAGACATCGAAGTTGGCGAAGAGCTCACTTATGATTCTTACATGGTTAATCCTGATGTATTGGAATCCAATGATACTTTTTTCGAAGCCATCCGTAAGAGATACAATGGCAATTTTGCAAACTTTGTTCAGCAAGAAATTGACCAAGACCCGAATCTTAGAGTGTTTCCAGCATTCCAAGAAGGTGCTTGGGGACTTCTTACTAGCTTAGATTTGGAATCTTGCAACGGTGATACAATTCGTGATCCAGAAGCAATTCGTCGTTATGTTGTAGAGCTCTGTGAGCTTATCGACATGAAGCGTTTTGGTGAGACTCACGTGGTCCACTTCGGAGAAGATGAAAGAGTAGCAGGATATTCTATGTTTCAATTGATTGAGACGTCTTGTATTTCTGCGCATTTTGCAAATGATACGAATACTTCGTACATTGACATCTTCTCTTGCAAGGAATACGATCCTAAGGTTGCATCCGAGTTTACTAAGAAATTTTTCCAAGGTGGGAAAATGAGAGTAAACGTGGTGAACCGATTCTAGTTCCTTTTTAAATAACTAAATTTGCTATCCTGCTTTTGGAGGATGCAAGAGCTAAGCAAGCAAGAGCTTAGCTGCAAATTTGTTTAACTTTAAGCCTGTCTGGGAAACTTGACAGGCTTTTTTATTAAAGAATGCTGTTCATCTGATTTTCTATAAAAATTTCTTGACTTAAGTCTTTTTACTTAAATATCATTATACCCACTTATCATTTTTAGGGAGAATACAATGGCTAATGAACCATATTCGGAAGTAACGAGTCAGAGCTGGGGCGGAAGACTCATGGAATCCATCAAGGGAGTAGTAGCAGGGGCAGCTTTATTTATTGCTGCTTTCCCAGTGCTTTGGATGAACGAAGGCTGCTCTGTAGACACTGCAAAAGGTCTAGAAGAGGGAGCAAAAGTTGCAGTTACAATTGATTTATCACAATATTCTAATGAAAACAATGGGAAACTGATTCATGGTTCTGGCAAAGCTACTACTACAGACTCCGTAGCGGATTCTCAATTTGGAATAAATTTGAAAGCAATCAAATTAGAAAGAAAAGTGGAAATGTTCCAAAATGAAGAGAATGTAAAAGAAGAAACCAAAGAAAAGTTAGGTGGTGGAAAAGAAACTACTAAAACTTATACTTATAGCACTACCTGGTCTTCCAATCTAATCAATTCGAATAATTTTAAAGATCCGAAAGCTCCCAAGAATCCATCTTCTATGCCATACAAATCTGAGAATTGGCAAGCAAGTAATGTGAAAGTAGGTGACTATAAAATTTCCAAATCGATGATCAACCAAATCTCAACAGATGAGTCTATTGATTACAAATCTGCTGGAATTAGTATCCCATCCTCTATTTCTTCTCGTTCACAAATTTCAAATAGCGAAATCTATATTGGAAAAGATCCATCCAACCCACAAATTGGAGATCTTCGCATTTCTCACAAAGTGGCAAATCCAAAAGATGTATCAATTCTTGGACAGTTGAAGAACGGAGTCGTTGGTGCTTTCACAACATCTCGTGATACAACTATTGAAAGATTGGATGAAGGAACACTATCGAAAGAAGATATGTTTGCAGCAGCTCAGAAAGAAAATACTATCATGACATGGGCCGTTCGTGCAGGTGGATTCTTTATGATGTATACTGGTTTATCCTTGATCCTCAAGCCAATTTCTACACTCGGTGCAGTAGTTCCTTTTCTTGGAAATCTATTGGGAATGGGCTTAGGATTGATAGCTGGTCTGGTGTCATTTGTTCTAACATTGATTACAATCGCCTTAGCTTGGATATTCTTCCGCCCAATCTTAGGGATTGCCTTACTTGCAGTAGCAGGTGGAGTTGGTTTCTTCCTTTGGAAAAAGAAAAAGGATATGGCCGCCCAGGCACCGCCCAATCCGAATCCATCAACAGCTGGATAAAAATATCGTTTGAAAACAGTTAGCTGATTCAAATTAGAAAAAGCACTGGATCTTTGGTAGAGTTTTTTAATCCAAGGATTCAGTTATATTCATTAGGAGGCAGAATTGGAATTTCCATTCTGCCTTTTTTCATTAGAGAGCTTTTCTTTCTTGATTTACAGATTCAATCCTGGCCACAACTTTGTAGAAAAACAAAAGAAGAGGTCATTTTTTGGAAATTTGGTACACAGAAGGTTTAGAAGTTAGTAAAGGTAGAAAAGTAAGTTATAGAGTTACAAAGACTCTAGATAGTATTCAGACCCCCTTCCAGAAAATAGATGTTTTTGAAACCGAAAGCTTTGGACGTATGTTCACTCTCGATGATGTTACTATGGTTACCGAGAGAGACGAGCACTCCTACCATGAAATGATCGCTCATATTCCTATGATGAGTCACCCCAATCCAGAATCGGTTCTTGTAATCGGAGGCGGAGATGGAGGAACGGTTCGTGAAGTTCTTAAGCACCCATCCGTCAAAGAAGTAGTTCTTTGTGAGATCGACAAGGGTGTAGTGGATGCCTGCTATAAATATTTTCCAGAAATTGCCAAGGCAATGAAAGATAAAAAAGTCACTCATTACTATGATGACGGAGCAAAATATGCTCGTGAGAACAAGGGTAGATTCGATGTTATATTAGTTGACTCCTCTGATCCTGTTGGGCCAGCAGAAGTATTATTTAAAGAACCATTCTTTCGTGATATGGAATCAGCTCTAAAAAAACCAGGTATCATTGCAACACAAGCAGAAAGCTATTGGTACCACGGCGATGTGATAAAATCTCTTTTCGAATTCATCCCGAAAATATTTCCTAAGCATGGTTACTATTATACAACTATCCCAACCTATCCATCAGGGATTATTGGTTTTACTTTTCTCTCCAATGAGATCAGTCCTTACGAGGTAACGCCTGATCCTAAGCGTGTTCCTGCTGGTTTAAAATACTACAGCCCTGAGATTCATAAGGCTGCCTTTGTGCTTCCTGAATTTGCCAAGGAATACATTAAAAGAAGTTAGATGATGATGCCTACTGCCTGCTTGCAAAAATGGAAAATCCTTTCTAGTTGTGCAATTATTTGCAGTAGCTTTTTCTTTTCCTGTACCGGTTTGAATTTATATCATTCTGGATATGGCTTCGAAGGAAATACAAATCCAACTCCAGAATATACAACTACAGCTCCCATGTTCAAGGGTGGGGCAGTTCTGCACAGCCACACAATTCCTGGAGCTCTCGGTAAGGCTAAGGAAGGTGAATTAAGAAGGGGCGAGGCCTGTGCCTGGTCTTCCCTTTGGCTTTTTGCAGGTGGGGATGCTTCTATACAGGCAGCGAAGCAAGATGGCGGCATTGATTATATTCATTTTATTGAATACAAGCAAGAGGCAACTTTTATCTTCTTTCAACATAGCTTCTGTACAATTATTGTAGGAACCAAAGCGAATATACATTCGAATATTAAGGAAGAGAATTCTCGTATTCAGAATAAACCTCAAGACAATAAAGAAACTGAGGACAATTCAAAGAAATGAAATCTATGAAGCTAGGAATCCAATATTTAATCTTACTTAGTTTGTTTTTATGTTTTTCTTGTGCGGTTGCTCCAACACATGGCTTATTTTATACTAAGGTTGCCTATCCAGGAGATTTCAATTCTGAGAATGATGTTCTCGATAAGAAAGCAGGAAGCTCCTGCCAAGTAAGTTTTCTTGGATTGATTACTTATGGTGATATCAGCGCAGGTGGAGTTGCAAGGGAGTATGCTATTTCAAAAATATCATCAACTGATTATGTTTTTACAGGTATTGTCTATCCCGCCTATGGTAGATTATGTATTATAGTGAGGGGGGAATGAGATAGTGTTTTGTTCCCGATTTTGCAATACAAAGATAAAGTTTTTTATTTTTATTTTCTCTGTTTTTCTTATAATTTTCTTTAATGCAAATTGTGTATCTGCGCCCATGCCTGGACTACTTGTTACAAAAACCAAACAGCATCTATTTTCTGGGACAACAGGGGGAATGAAGTTACAATCTGTTCCTATTGTTAAGAGTGGGAAGTCTTGTTCCCAAAGCTCATGGTTGTATCTAGCATACTTTAGTTATGCGGGCGGTGGTTCTATACAAGAAGCAATGGATAATGGCGGTTTGACAAAAATTGCTACAATAGATAGAGAGTCTTATTCTTTATTTGCAGGATTATACTACGAAGAGTGTACAGTAGTTTGGGGAGAATAGAACATTACCTTCTTATAGTCTTACTTTGTGCTTTTGCTTATCCGCTGTCCGCAGGTGAGGTAAGAGCCGTTCAACTGGAAAAGGAAGCTAATCATTTTGAGAGGCAATCTCGAATCGAGTTAGATCCGGATAAACAGAAATATTTAAAAGACTTAGCTAAAGTTCGCCGTGAAGATGCAGCTTTAGAAAGAAAACGCCATTTTAAATCTGAAACTCCTGTTAGTATTATAGGAGACGGGATGAATGGCAAGAATTTGAAAACTTTCCAAACCTCTAGCAATACTTTCGAGGGAGGAACAATTGAGCTAACTTCAACAGTTGGAGCAGGGTCCTTTTCATCTACTGCAGGTAGTGAATTATTAGGATTTGCCTCACAGGTAGGCGTAACGGATTCAAGAACTTTCTTACGAAATAGATTGAGCTATGATAATATACCTTACTATAATAACTTAGGATCTGCCTCTCGCTATGCCATCCAGCCTATTGGATTAAAGCTTCGTTATACAAATAATGAGGATAAATACGGCTTCCAATTTGATATTCGAAGTTTTAACAAAGATACAAGTTTCATATCTTGGGATTACTTCACGAATGATTTAGCAAATAACACATTCCAAGATTCATCATACTTTTGGTCTGATGCAAAAATAAATTATTTCTATTTAGAGGAATTTGCATACAATCAATCTATTGAGTTTATATTTGGACTTAGAAACCAATCAAGTCTAATCAAAGAAAAAGCAAGCCTGCCTTATTCGGGAAGATATAGAGAATACAATGAGTCCGCGAATTATTTCGGTCCAAATTTAGGCTTTGCATATAAGAAGAACTTTTATGGAGTTTTTATTTTTACCGCAGGCATAGAACTTTCTGCTCTCGGTGGAGCCTTAGATTACAATAGCCTAGAACTTAGAAGTCAATCTCCTTTATTAGATCAAAATATAGCAAGCTTCAGTAAAATTGATATGGAGAAGCCCATTTTCCTTTCTATGTCGGTGATAGAATTGTATGCAAAATATGATTTTCTCATTGGCGAAAGAAATCGGATAGGCATAGGATTAACAAGTATTCAATCCTACAGGACTTCTAATTGGGATCAGGATTTACCAACTATCATTTCCAGTAACCAAGCACAGCTAGTAGAGGATTATAAAAACTTTATTATCAGGAATATTCTTTACAATCAGGAATCCCAAAATTTGGGAGGAAGGAATATGAATATACAATATATCCAATTGGAGTTAACCCATGTGTTTTAGTTTATCTAAAGGTTATTTTCCTATTTTTTGTATACTTTTGACAGCATTTTCTTGTAATTATAAATTCATACGTATGCGAATCTATCCGCCTCTTGCCAATAAAACTTATATAGTTGATAATGTTTTACCAGGATTTCAGATTACCGATGAACGTAGGCTAGATGATAAATTAGGATTGCATCAACCATTCTTTTTCAAGAATAGGATTCTGAAAAATGAATATGGGAACTTATCCAGTCTTCTCTCTAGAGAAATTCAAAATCATCCAGACAAGTATGAACGCATCCTAAAAAAAGGGAATGTTCATATTTTCATCAAAAACTTTCATGTCGGAACCAAAGATAATTGCTGGAGTAATCTTACTTCTGTTGATTTCCAAGCAGATGTTCAATATGGAGATACTACTGAACCATTTTCATATTACGATAAAATTGAATCTAAGGTCACTGATTGTTTTTTGATTGGATCTAGTATAACATTAGTTCCTCTATTACTCTATGTTCCTTACCAAGGTTTCCGAGGGAATCGAGAAGACCAAGTCAACCAATTGGGTCGTAATGCTGTCGATGCTTTCTTGCATTTTCTGGAAGGTAAAGACTATAAGCCTCAGTATGTAAAATACAATCCAGAGGATTTAGATCAAAGTGGGGGAGAAATTTCAGTTCCGGTGAAAGATGAATCTATCTCTTCTGAGGATGAGTCATGAAGCAACTAAGTATTTTAGTATTGCTGCCACTCTTTATTGGATGCTATAGTTTAGAGAAGAAATACAATTACGGAGAACCATTTCATTCTTCACCAGATAATTGGAGTGAAGATAATCCTCAATTTGAATCGGGTAAACCCATAGCTGGTGTGGACGCTATAGGCGACTATTTTTTCTCTTTGCCATCTAAGTTATTACTTTGGGATAGGAATATTTCTTCTCATAAAATCTCCAAAGAAAATAAATTATTTCTAGAACAGTACATAAGAGAAAATAATTTGCGATCAGTTAAGGTTCGTTTCAACCAGTATTCCCCTGCAGGAGAGCTCGAGAGGATTATAGAAAATAATAAAATCAACCCGCTTGCCAAATATACAGTTGGCCTCTTAGGTTGGCTTGTTTATTCCATCCTACCGGAAAGATTATTTGCAGGTCTTATTGGTGGTGACCATTATAGTCCGTTCTCAAATACAATTCATATCTATTCTAATAATATACCTGTTATGATCCACGAAGGTGGCCATGCAAAAGATTTTAACCAAAGAGAGGCTGCAACTTTATATGCGGCTGTCTATTCGATTCCAATCATCGGCACACTCTATCATGAAGCCGTGGCTAGCGATGACGCCATGTCTTATTTTGCAGAGAAGGGCAATGAGAAAGAAATAGAAGATTCCTATAAAATTTTAGTTCCTGCTTATAGTACATATATAGGAGGATCATTTGGAGACATTCTCCAATCACCTTTTTCAATTGTTGCAGTGATCCCAGGTCACATCTACGGGAGATACAAGGCCAGAAAATTTCGAAACCGAGTAAATACTAATAATGCAAGACCTCAAGACTAAATACACAAATAGATTTCATAAACTTAAATCCAATTTAACCGTTGGCTTAGATCCAGAGTGGCAGAAAATTCCAGAATTTCTTAAATCAGAAGAATTCCCTTTATTCTCATTTTGTAAACAAATTATTGATGCAACTGGAGAATTCGCTTTAGCTTTTAAACCTAACATAGCTTTCTTCGAAAGGTTTGGATCTAAGGGTATTTTGCAATTTGAAAAAACTATAGAATATATAAAGTTAAGCCAACCTGAGGCAGTCATAATTGCTGATGCCAAAAGAGGGGATCTTGCCAACACAGCCAAAGAATATGCGGCGTATTTCTTTGAATCACTAGAGTTGGATTCCTTGACTATTTCACCTTACATGGGTAAGGATACTATACTTCCTTATCTGGAAAATGATCTAGGCTCGGTATTCGTACTCTGCCTAACTTCTAATCCATCCGCTGTCGAATTCCAAAAGTGGAAGGATATTTCCCAGACAAAAGAGAATCAATTTTTGCATGAAGCTGTAGCAAAGTTATCCAGAGAATTGAATCAGGAATATTCAGGAAGGGTAGGCATCGTTGTCGGTGGAACTCGGCCTTCTGAGATTGCAAGGATTCGTTCTCAAGAAAAGGATCTGCTTTTTCTCATTCCAGGATTTGGTGCACAGGGCGGAGGATTAGAAGAGATTCTGGAGGCAGCTGGAGAATTATCTTTTATCAATTCTTCACGTGGAATTCATTTCTTGAGTTCTGGTAAGGATTTTGCTGAACTTGCTCATTTGAAAGCTAAAGAAATTTCGTATTCTATGAAAAGTTATTACGAAAGTAAGTCTAAAAACTAAAAGGTAGTCCATTTGAAGAAGAAAGTTGCAGTTATTGGTTCAGGTATTTCTGGTTTAAGTATCTCTTATTTTTTATCAAGAAAATATGAAATCGATCTTTATGAGTCGGCTGATTATATCGGTGGTCATACAAACACAGTTGATGTTGAGGAAGATGGCATTAAGATTCCCATAGATACTGGTTTTATAGTATTCAATCATCATACCTATCCTAACCTTATAAAATTATTTAATCATTTAGATGTGCCTATTAAGAAATCGAATATGTCTTTTTCTGTTCAGAATGAACTCACAGGTTTGGAATTTTGTGGATCGGGATTGAATGGTTTGTTCGCCCAAAGGAAGAATCTATTCAGCCTTTCTTATATCAAATTTCTTCTAGAAATTGATCGATTCAATAAACAAAGCATCCAAATTTTAGATAATCCTAAGTATAAACACTATACATTAGGACGTTATATGCAAGAAGAAGGTTTAAACGAGCGGATGTTAAATGATTATTTAGTCCCCATGAGCTCTGCTGTCTGGTCTACACCGCCCGATCAAATGTTGGAATTTCCTGCGACTACCTTAGTTCGCTTTTTCTATAACCATGGATTCCTAGGCTTGAATACCCAACACCAATGGTATACAGTTGATGGAGGTTCTAGAGAGTATGTTCGTAGGATCATTAAGCCTTTTGAGAAGAATATTCATTTGAAATCACCTGTAATAGCTGTTACGCCTAAAGGGAAAAAAGTAGAAATTACTTTGAAATCCAAGAAAGTTCTTAGCTACGATAAGGTAATTCTTGCTAGTCATGGAGATACTTCTCTTAAGCTACTTAAGAAACCGACAAAGCTTCAGAAAGAAGTTCTCTCTGAATTTAAATTCCAAGCTAACACTGCTACTCTGCATACTTGGGAAGGAGACATGCCCCAGACTAAATCAACCTGGTCATCTTGGAATTATAAATACGGTCGTGGAGGCAGTGGCTCAACTGCTATCAATGGAAAGAATGGATCGAATGCAAATCAACCCAATCAAAATGCACTTGTCCCGTTTACCGTCTATTGGATGAATCGTTTACAAAATGTTTCTAAGAAAAGAAATTATTTCGTAACTATCAATGACCCAGGTAGAATTCCAGAGAAGGAAATCATCCGAAAGATTCAATACGATCATCCACTCTTTAGCATGGGTTCTGTGATGGCACAGGAGAAATTTACAGAATTGAATACAGAATCCAATATTCATTTTGTTGGGGCATACTTTCGTTATGGATTTCATGAAGATGGGATCGAATCTTCAGTTCGTCTGGCTGAACTCATTCTTGGGGAGAATCCTTGGAAAAGCATCTAGATTTGAAGAGCTCGCTTTATGAAGCTAAGGTATACCACACTAGGTTAAAGGGCTTCAAAAATAAATTCAGCTACGGAATATATACTTTTCTTTTGGATCTTGCTGAGATTGATAATTTAGATAAGAAGAACAAGTTTTTTGCGAGGAATCGATTTTCTCTATTTTCTTTTTATGATAAGGATCATTTAGATTTAGGCTCAGACAACATTCAAGAGAATATAAAGACTTATATCCGAAGGGAAGGCTACAAAGGTTCAATCGGGAAAATATATTTACTAACAAACCTTAGAGTTCTAGGATATGTCTTCAATCCTGTATCTTTTTATTTTATCTTAAATGAGGATGGAGAAAAAGTCTGTGCGATCGCACAAGTTGGCAACACTTTCGGAGAAATGAAGCCGTATTTTTTTCCAGAACCAGCGACTAAGGGAGATTTTGATTTCGAACTAGGGTTTGATAAATTTTTCTATGTGTCACCCTACATTCCCTTAGATTCCAGATTCATTTTCAAATTGAAATTGCCTTCCGATCAACTCAAGATCCAAGTGGATTCTTACGAGTCAGGTGAAAAAGTTTTAGGGACTGCCTACACTGGGAAAAAAAAGGAATTCAAAGACTTAAATTTGATACTTTATTTTCTAAAGTTCCCCTTAGTAACAGTCAAAGTGATAGGAGCCATCCATGTACAGGCTCTAAGACTATATTTAAAGAAGTTGCCGTTTTTGAAAAAGAGCGACAATCAGGAACTTCAAAGAGGTGTTTTCCTTGGAAAAAACAGTCACTCAGAGCGTATCTGACGATTCATTAGACAAATCAAAGTTAAATGGTTATAAATTCTACCAGTCTTTATTCTTCAAAGCTCTCTCTTCTATGCAAAAGGGATCTATGCGTGTTTTACTTCCCGATGGAACTCAGACTTATTTGGGAGATCCGGATTCAAAGCTAGATCCGAAGTTTCACAATGCAATGATACAGATCCATGACCCTGTATTTTTTCGAAAAGCTGTTCTCTACGGGGATATTGGCTTTAGCGAAGCTTACTTAGATGGAGATTGGGACACAGATAACATAGAACATGTGATAAGTTGGTTTATCCTAAATGTAGAAGCCACACCTAATATGTCAGGAACAAATAATAAGATGTTCCACCTAGATTTATTCAATCTTGCCAATAAATTTCTCAATGTAATTCGTAAGAATAGTCTCAAAGGCTCTCGTAAGAATATTGTTGCCCATTACGATTTAGGGAATGGGTTCTATAAATTATTTCTCGATAAGACAATGACCTATTCCTCGGCTTATTTTGAAAAAGTAGATCAGAAACTAGAGGAAGCTCAATTAGCCAAAGTAGACAGGCTTTGCAAAAAACTGAAGCTTAAGAAAGGCGAACACCTCTTAGAAATTGGTTCTGGTTGGGGATTTCTAGCCGTTCATGCAGCCAAGCATTACGGTGTAAAAGTAACTTCTGTAACTCTTTCGGATGAGCAATTGAAGTTTGCTAGATCTAGGGCAGTCCAAGAGAATCTTTCCAACCAAATTGAATTCAAGCTTTTAGATTATAGAAAGATTGAAGGTAAGTATGATAAGATCGTCTCGGTTGAGATGTTGGAAGCAGTTGGAGAAAAATACTACGAATCCTTCTTTGCTAAATGCCAAGAAGTTCTTAAGCCTGATGGCCTCATGGCTCTGCAAGTAATCACCTGTCCAGACAACCGATTTGAGCAGATCAAGAAGGGTGTTGATTTTATCCAAAAGCATATTTTCCCAGGATCTCTCATTCCTTCTATTGCACGTTTGAATAAGGCTGTGAATCGAACAGGAGACATGTTTCTCTATGAAATGGAGGACATGGGTCGTCATTATGCAAAAACTCTCAATCTCTGGCAGGAGACCTTTGACGAGAATGTAGATGCTGTTCGCCAAGAAGGATTTGATGAAAAGTTTATCCGCAAATGGAGATACTACTTAAGCTACTGCGCAGCCGCTTTTAGGATGAAGAATCTAAGCGTAATTCAGATGGTGTATACTAGACCTAATAATTATAATTTAGAGGCATAAACTTTTGCGCGAAATTAAAAAAGACTACGAATTCCCTTACTCTGTAGAAATCCTCTGGGATACCTGTACGATCTATGAGATCTTAATACACTGGTTAGCTGATGAAGTAAGGGGCCGTCCTAAAATAGGGCAAGAATTTTCCTGGTCTTGGAAATTTGGGGAAGAAGGTGAATTTACCACCAAAGGTATATATGAATCAATTGAACCTAACAAGCTATTGGTGCTAAGATGGAAGAATCATCCAGCAGGAGATATCTTCTTAAAGTTGGAATTCAAACAAAAAGGGAATGATTCAATTTTAACAATTACAAATGGAGGATACCCTGACTCCGATCATTTCAATCTTTGGTTAGAAGGCGCTGAAGCTGGCTGGGATGACCAAGTGGAAAGGTTAAGAAATTTCTTAAAAAATAATCCTAATCCACGAGAAGTCATATCTAACAAATAAGACTTGAATGCAGGAGTGGTTTTAAAATCATGGTAAATAAACAGGATTTCTTAAATCAGAAGGAAAAAAATATGGAATATCCGGAACTAGAAACTTATTTCCAGGAATTAACGGACATTACAGATAAAGTAGCAACGATGAATACCCACTTCGATGCCACTCCAAAAAATGATATTGAAGCAATGCTTAAGTTTCATGAGAATTTACTTGCGATCCCTTGGGAGCAAGCAGATAAGCCTTACTTTGAATTGTTTTGCAGTTACTTTTCTTTTCATTTGAAAATTGTTGAAGAGATTATCATGGAAGCAAGAGAAATTCTCGAACCAGAGCATAGACCTTTCGTAAAGCAAATCGTTGCATACGTAAAGTCTTCGGAAGAGTGGTTTGGTAATCTTAAGAAAAACAAGAAAAAATCAATTAAAGCACAGGTTGCTTAATTTTCTATTTCCCATATTTTGCCTATCCTGTTTAATTTGAACATTACGGTGATAGGCAAATGAAATCCAAAAAATTCTTATTCTATCCAGTCATTCTATTTGTCTTCTTATTCTTAGTTGATAAAATATTTCTCTTAGATTCAGTTCGTCTCTTAATTAAAAGTGATTTTACTTATGTGTATTACGAGACTAAGCAGAAGCTGCTAAAGGTTTTTATCGAGAAATACAATTCAGGGGAACTCACTAAGGACAATAAAAAGGTAATGGTGATTCTTGGATCTTCAAGGCTTCTTTATTTTGATAATAAAGAATTGGAGCAATTTTATCCGAGTTGGGAAATTTATAATTTTTCATCTGCTGTAACAACGCCCGCCTACTATTGGTTTTATCTTCAACAAATTATTGAAGCTGGCATTCAGCCAGATCTGGTAGTCTTAGAGACTGATCCCAATCAGTTCAATGTTAACTCTATTTTCAAAGAATCCAATCTTACATATAGTTTTGATTTGCCTTTTATTTTCCAATATGCAGATCTTTTTGGTAGGGATTATTTTAATTACTACATTGGGAAAAGTCTTTTCGCTGTTAAGGTTAACAAGCCTTATTTGGATGCAGCTTTTCGCAATTACAATAGTCCGAATTTACCTTTAGTTGAGGCAATGAAGGAATCAATTCGAACAGAATTGATAAAAAATAAGGGTCATGCCTCCTCACCAGTCGAAGAATTCTTCGAAAAGGATTCTAGTAACCTAGAGGCTACGAGTCAAAGAACAATAGATTGGTTATTTAGTTCTTATAAGCCTTCCGAAATGCAATTTTCTTTTTTCGATATACTTCTATCTGAGACCAAGAAGCGTGAGATTCCAATTTTGATAGTCTGGCCACAATCTTCTAAGTCTATGCAAGATAGACTAAAGGCATCCTCTCTACCACAGGAATGGTTGAAGCAAGCTGAGTCCATAACGTCGAAATATGATTATTCGATTTTGAATATGGATGATACGGATGAATACTTTTGCAATAGCTTTGCGGATGGGGGTCACATTGCCAAGGATTGTTACAGACCTTTCATTCGGTATATATTCTTACAGTATTTCAAGACCTATCGACCCAATTTGTACAAATAGAACTTAATCCGTTCATTTTCTATAATAATTCACATATATTACTCATACTGTGATTTAATTTTTACTTTGAATTTTTCCTTTCTATTTTTACCTCCTAAATGGAAAATGATGATGTATGGAAGATTCACAAATTGTTTCTTATATTAAAGATATAAGTCCTATCTATTTGGCATTGCTTGCTACAATCTTCACATGGCTTTGCACGGCCTTAGGTGCATCCTTTGTGTATTTTTTTCAATCCATCAATCAAAAAGTTTTCAACTCCATGTTAGGTTTTGCAGCTGGGATAATGATTTCAGCTAGCTTTTGGTCACTGCTTTTGCCTGCTATTGAAATTAGTAGAGAGAGCAAACTATCTCTAATTTGGTTGCCAGCTACAATAGGCTTCCTGTTGGGAAGCTTATCACTCTACTTACTTCACAGGATACTTCCACATCTTCATGTTGGTTTAGATTCCAATCGAGAAGAGGGCGGCAAAAGTTCTTGGACAAGAAGCATGCTACTTATAATTGCTATAACAATTCATAATTTGCCAGAAGGCTTAGCTGTTGGTGTCGCCTTTGGAATTCTTGGGAACGGATTTAGTCCTGAGGTGCTTTTTGCCGCAATCGCCGTAGCATTTGGCATAGGAATTCAAAATATTCCAGAAGGCGCAGCTGTTTCTATTCCCTTGAGAAGAGAAGGCTATTCGAAGCATAAGAGTTTTTACTATGGTCAACTTTCAGGTATGGTAGAACCAATCGGAGGATTGATTGGTGCAAGTTTGGTTGTGTTCATTCAGTCTTTACTTCCTTATGCATTAGGTTTTGCAGCAGGAGCTATGATCTTTGTCGTTGTAGAAGAATTAATCCCAGAGTCCCACAGTGGCAACGAAACACAGATGTCCACATTAGGTGCGATCTTTGGATTCACTTTAATGATGGTGCTTGATCTCGGGATGAACGGAATTTTACTTTAATTGTAGTTATTGAAAGTATATTAACGTAATTCTATTTCGGTATCTTCAATTAATTCAAGTATGTTTAGGAATTATTATTGATTTATTTATCCTTGAATGACGATTCTAATTTTCCAAAGATAAACCCAAATTATAAATGGAAAAATTTTCTTCCTATTAAAACTTAATCATTCTTTCACAAACCCCCTGTTTAGGGGGGTGTAGTTTGGAAATAAAAGTTTGACTTTGTTTTTTTTAAAATCCCAGAATTATGTCTGTGGAATGGACTCACCTCGAAAAATTTTCAATCAAAACTGAACAAATATGAAATCAAATTTTGTTCATAGAATCTCAATATGTCTGTTTATAATATTAATTTATAAATCTGATAATATCCTTGCAGAAGAAGTCTTATTGACAAATGGAAGTATCATAAGTGGAAAAATCATAGGTCAATCTGTGAATGACTTAGAAATTCAAACGGATACTAAAACGATGAATATTCCTAAAGGAAGTATCATTAAAGTTCAATATAAAAAGTTCACACCAGAACAGAAAGATCTCTATATCGAAAATCAAAAAAAGAAAAGGCAAGAAATTCTAGCGAAAAAGAGAGAAGCAGCAAGAAAAGAAAAAGAACGACTCGCAAAAATAGCTAAAGAAAATGAAGTTTCGCAAAATGAAGTAGAACAAGAAGAAAATGAGCCTTCAGAGAAAGAGTTAGAAGCAAAAGATGTTGCAGAGAGAGCTTCCGCACTTCGAGAACTTGTTGGCAAAGGTTTAATGGAGAAGCCAGATGATGAGCCAATTTCATATTGGGATTTTGCATGGAGATCTCTTGTTTTCCCAGGTTGGGGACATTTTACAATAGATAGACCAGTTATTGGATCACTTTATATGGCTTCGTCCATTGCTCTACTCAGTGGAGTATATGATACAAGAAGAGTAGCTCTGAATGCTCAAAGAGAAAATATCAGACAAGTTGAAACGAACTTTCTTTTTTCTATACAACCTAATCTTGCTCCCTTAGAGATACGAACTTTATATTCATACAATTCGAATGCGCAAGCGGCATTTATTTTCCAGAAAAAAGTAGATAATTACCATAACTCACTGGTTGCATTCGGAACATTATATGGAATCCAATTCCTTCATATTGTTTACAATGCAATCGCTTGGGAGAACGGACTACTCATCGTTAAACGAGATATGCCCAAGGATGAGGATCAAAAATTTCATCCCATATTTTCCAATCACTCAGAGCTCACAGCAGATGGAAGAAGAGAGACAGTTACAAAATTAGGAGTAACTTATGTATTTTAATAAATTTATCATATATACTTTAGTAATATTTCATTTTACATATTGTATGAATGTGCAATACAGCCCCTTGGATACATCTCAACCGGGATTTGCTGGAATTCTTTCTTTAATTGCTCCCGGTTTATTTGAAATGGAATCCAATAGCAATAATGATAGTCCAGGAGTTAGTGTCGTTCAGTCTGGTGGATCGACTACTGCAACCGAAGGCGGAGCAGGAGATAACTATACAGTGGTTCTTACTTCCCAACCTATAGCAAATGTGACAATTGCTGTATCTGCGGATGCACAGGTGAGAGTAAATGGAGTAGCTTCTGCCAATCTAGTATTCACCTCTGCGAATTGGAACACAACCCAGACGGTAAATGTTACAGCAGTAGATGATAGCCTCTCCGAAGGAAACCATACAGGAACCATCAACCATTCATCTTTCATTGGAGATAACAATTTCAACGGAATTGCGGTGGGTTCAGTGACAGTCTCCATCACGGACAATGATAGTCCGGGAATCAGCATCGTCGAATCAAGTGGATCCACCAATTCCAGGGAAGGGGGAGCAGGAGATAGCTATTCAGTTGTTCTGACCTTTCTTCCCACATCCAATGTAACAATTGCCATATCAGCAGATGCACAAGTGGAAGTGAATGGAGGGGCTTCTGCCAATATATTATTCACCACAGCAAATTGGAACATACCTCAATCGGTAACTGTTACAGCCGTAGATGACGGCAATACAGAGGGAACTCATACAGGAACTATAACCCACACAGCAAGCAGTGTTGATACAGGTTACAATGGGTTAACGATTGGCTCTGTTTCAGTTTCGATTACTGACAATGATTTTCTGGTATCCAGCAACCCGGCTAACAATGCGACCAACGTGCCGCCATGTACCGGATTTCCATGTCGTGGAAAAATCATCCTGAGCTTTGATCAGAGCATGAATACTAGTCTCACTCCGACATTTGTTACAGAGCTGGCAAATTCAAATACTAACTATGTTTCCACTTCAAATACAAATACAGGCTTCACCTGGAGTACAACGACCTTCGCGAACGACACGCTTACAATCAACATCGGCTGGTATTGGTTCCCTGAGACTTCCAAGCTGCGTTACACACTAGGGAATCTGCAAAGTCTGGCCGGCGTGTCTTCTGATAGTATCCAACAGATCTTTACGACTACGGGATCAGGTCAGGTTTTTCCTGTCAAAGATACTGGCCAAACTTCATGTTATACAAATTCTCCTACAGCAACAACACCTTGTCCTAGTGCAACATTTCCTGGACAAGATGGTGACTTCACTAATGTACCGACAGCACGCAGCTTCACTGGCCCTACACCTCATGGCACTTTTGGAACAAACTTTACAACCTTAGATAACGTGACAGGTTTACGTTTCGCATCCTGTTCGGTAGGTCAATCTGGTGCAGGATGCACAGGTTCAGCTACTACTACGACATTTGAAGCAGGCGTTAATGCATGTTCTGATTTAAACATTCAAAACTCTGGCAGTGGTTATTGGGGGCTAACAAATTGGCGATTGCCTACTCAAAATGAATTGGCAACACTACTAAATAACGGAGTAACGAGCCCTGCAATAGATACAGTCAGCTTTCCTTCAACAGTTAGTAATCCATATTGGGCATCAGGAGCTTATCAGAATTTCTTTAGAGCCTATGGAGTTAATTTTATTGGCGGCACCATTAATGATGGAGGCTGGGATGTAAAAAGTAATACAAACTATGTGCGTTGTGTGTCAGCACCTACCACAGTAACAACTGCAAGTTATACCGACAATAACGATGGTACTATTTCAGATAACAATACGGGTTTGCGGTGGCAAAAATGCAGTAATGGGCAAACAAATGATGCAGCTTGCAGTGGCACAGCATTGACGACTACCTGGCAAAACCAGTTAGTGTATTGTGACTCATTAAATCTTGGCGTGCATGCAAATGCCAGTAACTGGCGTTTACCCTCATCTATGGAATTAAATTCGATTTTTGATGTTTCTGCTGCTATTAACTCAACCTATTTTCCCAATGCAGCAGGAGGCACTTATGTCAGTTCTACTTCACACTCATTCTCTCCAGGCCGTCATAATGTATTTCATAGAAATAATGTATCGATGCCTCTCAATTTTAAGACTGATCCAAATTATGCTGCGCGTTGTGTATCAACCGGGCCGTAAAACCGAAGGTAGATGAGAATAAAGATGTTTTGTCAAATAACTCGATATAAATTTACGTGAAAGAATAATTTTCAATAAAAAATAGAATTACACAATATGCTAAAAAATATTATAATCATTCATTTTCTAATTATTGTTTATACTGTAATAAGCTGCAGTCCAATTCAAATTAAAGCTAAGCATGGCAAGCCAGCTATTGTTGGTGAATCAAATGGAAAGAACTGTATTGTTGAGTACGAAAAAGGTTTATGGTTCGCATTCTATGGATTAGTACAGATTAATCATCTAGAAAATAATCAATACTTTAAAGATAAGCTTTCAAATTACCAGATTTCTGAAGTATGGGAATGGCAGGATTATATGAAAATATGGAAGAGATGAATGGTTCCTTAGCACATATGATGAAAGGATAATTACAGATGGTAAGGTAAGAGATCTCTTAATCATGAAAGACGGAACGACATATTTCGGTAAAATTATCGAACAAGGTTCGGAAACTTTTCGATTTGAAACGGAATCAGGAGAAGATTTGAATTTAGATAAAAGTGATATTAGTAGAGTTAAAATGCACACTAAAGAACAATTCATAGCTAAAGTATATACAACTATCCCGATAAAAATTGATTCCATCAAAGATCTTCAATTTGCAGAAGATTCCTATAAAGAGACTGTATTAATAAATGAGAACCCATGAAATAATATCAATTCATGCTTTCAAGAACCCCCTGTTTAGGGGGTGGGTTTTTAAAAAAACTAAATTGACTCAATAGAACTTTTCGTCTTATATCGATTTTATGATAAGTCAAGAAATCGTAGATTTAATGAATGCTAACTCTGTTTTTGCAGTGGGAACAGTAAATGGGAAAAATGAACCATTTTATACAAGAAGTTACTATATGCATGGTAATGTCGGTGAAAGTAAACTCTTCGTTCATATACCAGAAATTATGGCAGCTCGTCCCTTGCAAGATCTCAAAGAGAATCAACACATTGCTGTAAACGTCGCAGATATAACGAATTTTTTTGCCAGACAGTTGAAAGGTATGTTCCTTGGATCAAGACCTTCTACTTCAGAAGAAATAGCTGAAATTAAAAGATTGCAAAATAAATTTGAGGGTTTACTTGGGAATTTTTTTGGACCCGAATTTGCGAGTAATTGGTCACGAATTATAATAGAACCATCTATTTGTATCACATTGGAAGTACAGGAAGTATTTGAACAAACACCAAAATCTGGCACGGGAGGCAAAATTATATGATTATTCCTAAAGAAATTCTACCAGCATTGAATGGTGCTATTCCTGCAACTCTAGCTACTGCCAGTAAAGATGGTATCCCAAATGTTGGAGTCATGTCTCAAGTATTTTATGCAAATGAGAAGCAACTTGCAATTTCGCATCAATTCTTCTCCAAAACATCTGCCAATCTTAAAGAAAACCTACGTGGTCATGTACAAGTAATAGATCCTATAACTGCTGTACCGTGGTTCATCGAAGTTGAACTCGATCATGAGGAGACCTCAGGGGATTTGTTTGAGCAAATGGAGATGCAATTGGAAGCAATAGCATCTATGTGCGGAATGGAAGATGTTTTTAAATTACAAGCGGCTTATGTTTTTAATGTAATTTCCATACGCAAAGGAGACGAAGTACTTCGAGCCCCAGAATGAATGATGCGAAAAATGACTCTCAGACGAATAAAGAAGAAATCATTTCGATTCAAGAAAATATTGATCTTCTAAATTCAAAACTAAAGAGGAAAAATTTAGAGTTTTCTGTTATTCAGATTCTATCGAATGAGATCATAACAAGTTTGGATCTTGATAGAATTTTTCAAATAGCTATGGAGAGTCTGGATAAATATTTTGGGTTTTCTCACTCTTTGATATTACTGAAAAACTCTGGATCAGATTTCCTTAAAGTTTATGCAAGTCATGGCTATTGTGGTCAAGGGATTGGAGCTACTGTTAAAACGGGTGAAGGGGTTATAGGAGTAGTCGCCAAACGAAAAAAAATGATGAGATCTAGTGGTATGGGATATCGCAAAATCTATGTACAATCTATCCAGAAAAGTATGGATCGAGATCAAGTTGTTATTCCTATGCCAGGCCTTCAAAATGTGAATTGCCAATTGGCTATTCCTCTGATTGTAAAAGACGAGCTGATTGGAGTTTACGCGATAGAAAGTGAGGAATTTAATGCATTCGCTGCGATAGATGAACAAATACTTATGATTGTAGGCAATCAGATCGGTTCAGCTATTAGCAATGCAAGAGCATACAAAGAAATTGAAGAACTTAAGAATAGCTTAGAAGAAAAAGTTATTGATAGAACCAAAAAACTCGAGAATCAAAAAAAAGAAATTCAATCCTTGAATCAATTTATTAAATCTTTGAATGAGAAAATGGATTTATCTGAGATCAGTAGTAAAATTCTCAAGTATGTAAAAGAACATTTTGGAATTCAACACTATTCTCTTTATACAGTAGATCCATCAGGAGACACAATCAGCCCAATTTATATACATTATCCAGAAAAGATTTCTAACAATGATAGGCTTGAATTTGAAAGTCTTAAAATTCCAATTAAGAATGTGAAAGGGGCTAATGCTTTAGCTATACAATCTCAGAAACCCTGGTATTTCAAAAGAATAAAAAAAATTGGGATCACAAAGGAAGAACTGTTTGCTATAGAAAGGTTAAATATGAAATCCTTCCTAATGATTCCATTGTTTCTGCAAGGCAAACCAGTCGGGATATTAAATTTTTGGAACGATGAAGAAATGAGTCTGAAAAAAGAAGATATAACTCGACTATCTATCTTTAGCGAACAACTAGCAGGAATTATCTATAGCTCACAACTTTTTGACCAAGTTGAACGTGAGAAAGAAAAATCCGATCATTTGTTGCTTAACATTTTACCTCATTCTATTGCTACTGAATTGAAAGAGACGAATCAAGTAAAACCTCAACACATAAAGTCAGCGTCTGTTCTATTTACAGATTTTGTTGGATTTACTCAAATTTCCGAAGATCTTTCCCCTGAAGAACTTATTAAAGAATTAGATGGTTGTTTCAGTCAATTTGACGAGATCTCAAAACACAATAATTTAGAAAAATTAAAAACAATCGGTGATGCATATATGTGTGCAGGTGGATTACCGATTCCAAATGACTCTCATCCCATTGATATTTGTTTAGCGGCTTTGGAATTTCGATCCTTTATGAATCAAATGAGCGAAATCAAAAAGGCACTGAATCTTCCATTTTGGGAACTACGTATTGGTATCCATACTGGTTCTGTTACAGCAGGTGTTATTGGAACAGAAAAATTCTCTTATGACATTTGGGGGGATACTGTTAATATCGCTAGTAGAATGGAATCATCTGGTGAGCCGGGTAGAATCAATATTTCTAAAGAAACATTTCAAAGAGTAAATAAATTGTTTCAATGTGAATCTAGAGGTCTAGTGAAAGCAAAAGGTAAAGGTGATATAGAAATGTACTATTTAGAACGAATACTGCCAGAATTTTCCCAGGATAAGGAAGGTTTGGTTCCGAATCAGGATTTTTTTCTTTCATAAACCCCCTATTTAGGGGGTGCAGATTAAAAATAAAAAGTTCCATTTTAATTCCGATTCTGAAAATATAAAACAATTCCTGCTAATTAATAATATTTATGAAATTATATATAAACATTAGAAATTCGATAAGCAATCCAATCATTTTCTATCTTAAAATTCTTTTATCTATTAGTATTTTGCTATCCTGCAACCAAAATCTGACAACAAAACTTGAATCACCTATTGCAGAAAAAGGCATCCTAGACTTAAGAGCCTGGGATTTTGAAAAAAATGGTTCTATAAACCTCAACGGTGAATGGGAATTTTTCTGGAATGAGAATATTATAGAAGCTAAGGAAAAATCAAATTATCAGCTAACCGAGGATTTAGAAAATAATCTATCTGAACCTAATTCTAACCTTGCAAAAGATTTCATATATGTTCCTGGTAAATGGAATGGATTTGAAACATCAAAAGGGAATATTCTTTCAGGAGAAGGCTCGGCCAGTTTTAGATTAAAAATTTTACTACCAGAGCAGAAAAATGATTTAGCTTTTCGCATTGAAGATGGGCAGGGTTCAGCTTACTTGCTGTACATAGATGGTAAACTCTTAGCGAAAAATGGCAAGCCATCGCAAGACCCTAGCTTAGAATCTGTGATTTACATTCCTCAGTATAATTCAATTGATACGAAAAATAATACTGCAATCGATCTAGTATTATTTATTTCAAATCATGTGCATCGCAATGGTGGTTTTCAGACTCCAATTGAGATAGATACTTCCGAAAGAATTTATGCAAGCAAGGATAGAAATTATTTCCTTCAAATTTTTCTATTAGGTGTTCTGATGATAATTTCGCTCTATCATCTATCTTTATTCTTCTATAGGAACAAAGATAAATCAGCGTTATGGTTTGGAATTTTATGTTTAATTATGGCATTTCGACTTGTTATCACAGGGGAAAGAATGTTCATGCTAGCTTTCCCTAATCTTCCATTTGAGATTATGTTACGGCTAGAATATTTTTCTTATTATGGTTTGGTTCCTCCGTTTTGGTTATTTTTGCATTCACTCTTTCCTCAGGAATTATCAAAACTCATTTATAGAATACTATTTATAATTCCTTTAGTTTTCATAGCAATTGTTATACTTACTCCCATCAAAATATTCACCTATACATTAGCACCATTTCAATTGCTCACTCTAATTACTATGGTATGTATTACGTTTGCATTGATTCAAGCAGTACGATTCAAGCGAAAGGGTTCTAGACTTATCTTATTAGGTTTTACAATTTACTTCTTAGCTGCATTGAATGATTTACTCTTTTATAATTATCTAACAGGTTATGGACTCATTCTCCCTTATGGATTATTTTTCTTTATCTTTACTCAAGCGGGAGCCTTAGCGCATAGGATAGCAGATGCATTCAATACTAGTGAAGAACTCTCTACAGAGTTAGAAGAAAAAGTACAGAATCGAACAAAAGACTTAGAAGCTACCAAGGCAGAAATTGAAGAGTTGAATCATTTTACCAGTAAAATCAATTCACAGATTGATTTAGATTCTATCTTACATGAGTTAAGTGGACATCTTTATTCTAAATATGGCATTATCGGCTCTTGGCTATTACTTCCTAATGAAAGTAAAGAATTTTTACAGGCAAGTAGGTTCAGATCTTTCGTTGAGGTCGATAAAAAGGTAAAAGATTTTCTAACTCAGAAAATTGTTCCCATTCAAAAAGAGGGAGGATTTATTTTTAAAGTATATGAAAGAGGGAGAGCTCTTTTCTTAAGAAAAATTCCAAGCTACGAATACCCAATAGATAAAGAGATAGTTGAGAATATTGGATTTAATGCGTTTCTTCTAGTTCCATTAATGCGAAACAGGCAATGTATCGGAATACTATGTTTTACAAATTTTCGTAATAAAATGCAAATTGCTAAATCTGATATTATACAGATTTCCAATCTCTGTTCTCAGATAGCTGGCACAATTGATAATAATCATTTAATCTCTTTAGTGCAGAAAGAAAAAGATATAGCAAATAAATCGAAATTAGAATCTGAAAAACAAAAGAAGTTCACTGAGAATTTGAACCAGCTGATTAAAAATTTAAATGAAGATTTAAATTTGGAAATGATTATGGATAAGGTTTTCCATTATGTCAAGACTAATTATAATATCGATTATTATGGACTAGGAGTGTTGGATAAAACAGGCAACAATCTAGTTCCAATAATTTCAAAGGTTCCTGATTTCGTATCGGCAAAGGAAAAGGTTCAATTAGGAAATATATTAATTCCTGTTCAACAAGAAGTTGGAACACATTCATTAGCTTTTTCTCATAAAAGACCAATTTATGCGCAAAGAATTAGAAAATCTGCTCTATCCCCAGAAGAAGACTATCTTCATCAACTACTTAAGTTCGAATCATTAATAGTAATTCCTCTTATCTTGCATAACAAACCTATTGGATTTCTGGATTTGTACAATCTCGGTAAATTAAAAATTTCTAAAGAAGAAATTACTTATTTATCTATACTCGGAGAACAATTAGCAGGAATTATCTATAGCTCAAATCTTTACAATGAAGTGCAGCAAGAAAGACAGAAATCAGATAAACTATTGGAAAATATTCTTCCCAAAAAAATAGCTGAAGAATTAAAGAAAACTGACTCTGTAAAACCTCAGTTGATTGAATCTGCAACTGTGCTGTTTACAGATTTTGTAGGCTTTACTCAAATTTCAGAGAGATTAACACCAGAAGAATTAATAAGTGAACTGGATGGATGCTTCAGCCAGTTCGATGAAGTTGTAGCCCATAACAATTTGGAAAAATTAAAAACAATAGGGGACGCCTACATGTGCGCTGGTGGTTTACCAGTTCCAAATAATACCCATGTTATTGATGTTTGCCTGGCAGCAATGGAATTTAGGTCATTCATGCTGCAAATGGGTGAGATAAAAAAGGCTTTAAGTTTACCATTTTGGGAGTTGAGAATCGGTATTCATACAGGACCTGTTACCGCAGGTGTTATTGGAAATAATAAATTTACTTATGATATTTGGGGAGATACAGTGAACACAGCAAGCCGAATGGAGTCATCCGGCGAGAAAGGGAAGATCAATATATCAAATGAAACTTATGAGTATATTAAGGATTTCTTTGTTTGTGAATTTCGAGGAAAAATCAATGCTAAAGGGAAAGGAAATGTGGACATGTATTTTCTATTAAGATTAAAACCAGAATATTCCATTGATAACGATGGCTTAGTTCCCAATTCTGATTTCATTACGATGAAAGAAAATTTACAAAAAGAAAATGCAAGCTTAGAATTGAGTAGTAGACATGCTTAGAATAATATTTCTTGTGAGAATAAAAAAATGAATAAAGACAAAATTCGAATAGGAATTTTAGAAAATGATGAGTATTTTCTCGAAGAAGTAAAAGAAAGACTATCTAGTCTAGAAATTATTTCTGAAATTTTAACTTGGAATTCTGCTGAAATTTTCTTTAGAGATCCCAATTACAATAGCATAGATATCCTGTTTCTAGATATTATGCTTCCAGGTATGAGTGGAATTGATGTAGTGAATATCCTTTCCGCTAAGAATAAAGAATTAAAAGTAATTATGCTAACGAATATGAATTCAGATGAAATGGTATTTAATTCTATTAAAAATGGAGCGCTTGGTTATATACTTAAATCTGAACTAGGCCAAATGGATGATATTATTAAGGTTGTAATTGAAGGTGGTGCAACCATAACTCCAACAATTGCCCTTAGAGTATTTGCTAATTTTAGAAAACCTGTCAGTAAGAAATCTTTTAATTTAACAGATAGAGAAAAACAAATTCTTGAATTACTAGTAAAAGGAAAGACTGTCGCCTCATTAGCTAAGTTTTTAGATCTAAGTGAACATACCATACATGGCTATGTAAAATCTATTTATAAGAAATTGCAAGTTCACAATCGATCTGAGTTAGCTTTGAAAGTTCAAGAATTTTCAATTATCTAATGATGCAAACTTATAAGAAATTTATAAGTTTATTTTTTATTTTCATCTGCTTTAATTGTTATTCGAATATCGAGTCAAATCCATCTATATCTAAGGATTTAGATTTATCTCAAATTGATTGGGAAAATCAAATCCCAATCAATCTTTCATATCCTTGGGAATTTTATTGGCTTGAATTGTATGAGCCTGAGGACTTTGAAAAAGGATTAAACTCTAATCTAATCAATAACAAAGAATCATTTCGTCCATGGACTCAAAGAGGAAAAGATAATCTCAATTATCCTGCTAGAGGTTATGCTACGTATAGAATGAGAATAAAAATCCAAGATGAAGATAAACCTAAAACATTTTCAATATTCTATAATCATCTTTTTTCAGCTTCAAAACTCTTTATTAATGGAGAATTGGTTCATGAGAATGGTAAAATCTCAAAAGATATAAATCAAACCATTGAATACAGATCAAATTCTCTAGTGCAAATAACTACGAATGAAAAATACTTAGATTTTATATTACATGTAGCAAACAATAAATTCTATCATGGCGGACCTAGAGCTGAATTTCTAATAGCTAGCCCACAGCAAATGCAAGTCTATCATACAAAATCTTTGATGATAGAAATATTTATTTTCGGAATAATTTTTGGATCAGTTGTTTATCATTTATTTTTCTTTTTACTTAATCAAAGTCAACGGGCATTTTTATTTTTTGCTTTAATTTGTTTTACATTTCTTATAAGAATTCCCTTTCTTAATTCTAAGACCTATGAGTTGATATTAGCGGTATTGAGTTTTGAATTTCAGACGACCTTATTACATTTTATTAACATTGCATCATTTCTCGCAGGCAATTTATTCCTTAATGCCTTATTTCAGAATAAAAAAATAATTATAATAAATTATATATTTTATATTGGAGCTTTCGTTGCTTGCTTAGCTCCTTTATTCCATGATAGTATTCGCTACTCTTTCTATCTTATATATCTTATCGTTTTTCTTTTACTTTTCCTGCTACACTCAATTCTACTTTTATATTTGAATCGGGAAAATAAGGATAAAGAATCGTATTACTTAATGGGAATAGGATTATTAATTCTAGGTATATTTTGTTTTCTTACAATTTCTTTAAATTTTATTGGGTTGCAGGGTGGGATCTATCTCATTATTGGATATTTACTCTATGTTATTTTTCAGTCCGTTTCTCTTAGTAAATATTTCACATATGCTATAGAGAGTAGGGCTAGTTTGGAATTTAAAATGGCAGAAGAGAATCAAGCGGAATTGGCCAAACAAAGATCCGATATGCAGATAATGATGCATGATAATTTAGGAGCTGATCTAACAGATCTTAAGGTGTTTTTAGAAAAACAATCACGTAATTCTGCTTCACTTGACATCAATAAATTATTGCCTTCTGTTCAAGATAGGGTATTATCGATAATAAAATCCTTAAGAAATCAATTATTATTTATAGAAGATTTAAATCTTACATATGAAAACTTTCTAACAGGATTAAATCTTACTTTACTTCGCAGATATTCTGATGCAGGTAGGGAATTTGATTTTAGTATTTCCGATGAACTTTCTTCTTCCCTACAATCGGTTCATTTGGAATCTAAAAATAGAGTTTACTTTTTAGATATCTATTATATGCTTTATGAGATTTGTACGAATGATTTAAAGTATGGCAAAGGCGAATCTACTTGGAGGCTTGAACTACTTTCAAATACAATAAGAATATTTCAAACGAATGCCTTAAGTGACTCAAGCCAAGATAATATTGTATTATTAAAAAGTGTTGGGAATCGATTGCAAAATTTAAATGGAAGAATCAATTCTCAGATTAAGGACAATCATTTTATAGCAGAAATATTTGTTCCATATTCCCATTAAATTAAAAGTAATAAAAGTTAATAATTATTGATACTCTATTAGCTAAATTCTTATTTCAAAAGTTCTTGTATTGCAGAAATACTTGACATCGTTCCTTCTACCACTTTCTTTTCTAAGGCAAGTGCTATATCTTTTCGACCTTTCTTAGCATAAAATTTAGACTGGATAGCTTCAGCTAGAAATTCTCGAAACCAAAAGCGATTTTGTTGCTTTCGATTGCTGGTAAAGAATTTATTTTCTTTAGTAATTTGAGTATATTCTTTTATTTTAATCCAAATTTCTCCAATGCCATTTTCATGAAGTGCAGAACAGGTAAGAACATCAGGTATCCAACCAGAGGTAGTTGGTGGGAAAAGATGAAGTGCTGATTTGTATTCAGCCTGAGCAGATGAAGCCTTAGTGAAATTCTCTCCATCTGCCTTATTGATTGCAATCAAATCTGCCATTTCCATAATCCCACGTTTGATACCTTGCAGTTCATCTCCAGCACCAGCTAACATAAGTAGAAGGAAAAAGTCAACCATGGAATGCACGGCTGTTTCTGATTGACCGACTCCTACAGTTTCAATGATGATAGTATTGTATCCAGCTGCTTCGCAAAGAAGGATAGTCTCGCGAGTCTTTCTAGCAACTCCTCCAAGAGAACCACCAGCAGGGGAAGGGCGAATGTAAGCATTTTGATCTTTAGATAGGTTCTCCATTCGAGTTTTATCACCTAGTATACTTCCATGTGTCCTCTGGGAGGTAGGATCTATAGCAAGGACTGCCAATTTATTTCCTTGGGTGATAAGATGCTCTCCAAAGCATTCTATAAAAGTTGACTTGCCAACTCCTGGAACACCTGTTATGCCAATTCTAATGGAATCTCCTGTATAAGGTAAAATAGATTCAATAATTTGTTGAGCAAGTTCATGATGTTCTTCTCTATTTGATTCAACTAAGGTGATTGCCTTACTTAGCACCAATCTATCACCAGATCGGATTCCCTCAACATAATCGCTTAGTGTAAGGTTCCTTCTTTTTGTTTTCTGAAAATGTTCTCCGAGGTTAGGATTCAGCGATTTAACGCTGCCCACTCCTTTCATTACGTTGAGAGCAGATTCTTTCATAATCTAGAGGACTCTCCCATTCTGGGCTCTAACTTCATTAGAGCTATTTTTGTTTGCTAATCTAAAGAAATAAGATGAAAAAAAAGCAAGATATGCGATTATAAATACAGAACTTGCAATTTCTTCCTCTCCACCATCTTCAAAGAATGTAAAATAACAAAAGAAGAGAGTCAAAATTCCAAAAAAAATAGAAAAAACATAGAACATAATACGAAGTGGTTTAGACTTCTGGATATTGATCAATTCCTTATGATTGAATTCAATATCCTTTCTGATTTTATAATAGTAAAAATACAAGATGCAAGCTATAATCTCAACAACCAAGATAGCAATTCCATCCTCGATGAAAATTTGGAAGAGATCCGATTTAAAATCTTGATTCTCTACCATATAAACAATCAACAGAGAGCCAAAAACAAAGAATAAGAATGCAAAGAAACCAAGAAATTGCATCAGAAGTATCTTGAGTGTAGGATGGTTAGTAGACACTGCAATGGATTTGGTTTGATAGTGGATAGATTTTTGTGGTTTTTCTAGATATACATCTGTTACAGTTTCTATAGTCTTCACTGAATGTATATTTTCTAAATCATGCTCTAAAGCTTCTTTGAAATATTTTTTAGTTAACCATCCGCAGTATAGGACTACCACAGGTGCAAGAACTATTGTATAGTCGAAGCTAAGAAAAGTATTGAATAATCCATGAGAAACTATAGCTACTCCCAATCCATAGCTAAGCATGGGCAGAACACCTATGCCTTGGAATTTGAATTTTGCTAGCCAGAAACCTGATATGGAACCCCAGAATATATGACCAGGTACAGAAAGTACGGATCTAAGTACAGCAGTTTCAAAACCATTTTCCATAACATAGAAAATATTTTCAAAAACGGCAAATCCTCCCCCAGCACTTGCACCATACACCAAGCCGTCAGTAAGTTCATCAAAATTTGATTTTCGGAAGGAATAGAAACGAGTGACTAACCATTTCCCAAATTCTTCTGTAAAACCAACTACCAAAACCATATAAGTAAGTTGTAATAAGAAATTATCAGCAAAACCATCTTCAGGAATAAACGTTTGTAATATTCCGATAGGAAGTACAACCGCAGCTCCCCAAAAGAAAGCTTTCAGTATGATTCCTATTGGCTCTTTTCTATGCTTATCTAAATTGTAATAAATGCTAACATAGATTAAGCCAGGGAGGATGGCTATTGCTAGAAGGAATATTTCATTTTCAAGCATATACTTCTCCTCAAATAACCACCACCTAGATTAAATCTAGGAGGTTCTTCTAGAAGTTAAGAGAATTTCTAGAATCTGTTTTGCAGCAAGTGAGATAACAGTCCCTGGACCAAAAACACCAGCCACTCCAGCTTTGTATAGGAAATCATAATCTTGGTGAGGAATCACTCCACCCACTATCACTAAAACTTCACCTGCACCTAATTTCTTTAGCTCTTCAATCACCTGAGGAACTAAGGTCTTATGACCTGCTGCAAGAGAGGAGACGCCGAGAATGTGAACATCATTTTCTACAGCTTGCTTTGCAACTTCAGCAGGTGTCTGGAAAAGTGGTCCTATATCAACATCGAAACCGAGATCTGCAAAACTAGTTGAGATAACTTTTGCACCTCGATCGTGGCCGTCCTGTCCCATCTTAGCGACCATGATTCTTGGTCTACGTCCTTCTAGCTCTGCAAATTCATCAGCAAGCTTTTGAGCATCATGGAAAGATGTATCATCTGATATTTCCGAGGAATAAACTCCTGAGATAGATCTTATCACTGCTTTATACCTCCCAAAAACTTTTTCCATAGCATATGAGATTTCACCAAGAGTAGCTCTTTTGCGAGCAGCGTCCACCGCGAGCTCCAATAGATTTCCTTCTCTTGATTCCGAACATTTTGTAATTGCATCCAAGGCAGAATCGACATCTGCTTGGTTTCGCTCTGCTTTTAATTTCTTAAGTCTTTCTAACTGTGCATTTCGTACGACTGTGTTATCGATATCTAGGATATCGATAGGATCTTCTTTCTCTAATCGGTATTTGTTGACCCCAACGATGACATCCTTCCCAGAATCAATCCGAGCTTGCTTTCTTGCAGCGGCTTCTTCAATTCGCATCTTAGGAATGCCTGTCTCAATCGCCTTTGCCATACCGCCCAACTTCTCGACTTCCTCAATCAATGACCAAGCCTTGGCTGCAATTTCATGCGTTAGGCGTTCAACGTAATAAGAACCAGCCCAAGGGTCGACCACCTTAGTGATCTTAGTTTCTTCTTGAAGATAGATCTGAGTATTCCTTGCAATTCTTGCAGAAAAATCAGTAGGTAAGGCGATTGCCTCATCCAGCGCATTGGTATGAAGAGACTGTGTGTGACCCAATGCCGCTGCCATAGCCTCAATGCAAGTTCTTCCCACATTATTAAAGGGGTCTTGTTCGGTTAAAGACCAACCTGAAGTCTGACAATGAGTTCTAAGAGCCATAGATTTTGCATTCTTAGGATTGAACTGTTTCACAATTTTTGCCCAGAGCATACGAGCTGCCCGCATCTTAGCAATCTCCATGAAGTGATTCATTCCAATTGCCCAGAAGAAAGAAAGCCTAGGCGCAAAAGCATCCACATCCAAACCTGATTCTATACCAGTGCGAAGGTATTCTAGACCGTCCGCCAAAGTATAACCTAACTCAAGGTCAGCGGTAGCTCCTGCTTCTTGCATATGGTAGCCTGAAATTGAGATAGAATTGAATTTTGGCATAAAGCGAGAAGTGTATGAAAAAATATCAGCTATGATTTTCATGGAATGTTTCGGTGGATATATATAAGTATTTCGCACCATAAATTCTTTTAAGATATCATTTTGAATTGTGCCGGAAAGTTTTTCAATAGGTACACCTTGTTCCTCACCAGCAACGATAAAGAAGGCAAGAATAGGAATCACTGCACCATTCATTGTCATAGACACGGACATTTGATCCAAAGGGATCTGGTCAAAAAGGATTTTCATATCTAAAATAGAATCGATAGCAACGCCCGCTTTTCCCACATCACCGACAACTCTTTCATGATCAGAGTCATAGCCTCTATGCGTTGCTAAATCAAAAGCAACTGAAAGACCTTTCTGTCCTGCAGCTAAGTTTCTACGATAGAAAGCATTGGATTCTTCTGCAGTGGAAAAACCTGCATACTGACGAATCGTCCAAGGTTTCATTACATACATAGTTGAATAAGGGCCACGTAGGAAGGGAGGGAGCCCAGCTGCATAGTGAAGATGGTCTAGACCTATTGTATCCTCAGAAGAATAGGATTTCTTGACAGAAATACCTTCGGGTGTTGCCCATTCTTCCTCTTTGGTAGATGATGATTTCGAATTAGAAGATTGTGAAGTAAAGAAATTTTCTGAAAAAGGGATCTCTGAAAAATTGGGTCTCATATAGGATGAGGCTGTCCGATTTTTCGAATTTGGCAAGTCAAAAACTATCTAAAACAAAGTTTCAGCTGTGGGGGGATTCTCAGATTCAATTATACTTCGAAAGCGTGCGATTCTAATTCTATTTGCGAAAACATCCCAAAGTCCAATCCAAGAATGGGAACGGACTTCAATCTGCTTTTGGTTCTTAGGGAAAAATAATTCCACTCTATCAGGGAAGCGAAAAACTTTTGTAAAATAGGTAACGCGAATGTATTCTCCAGGTCGAACTTCATCTAGATGGATATTTTCCGAATTTTCGAAGTAGGTAATCATCCTTTTATAGGCTTCCTGAGAATCATAGGAATAATCGATGGGTTCAATATGGTGGATGTAGTTGTAATCCCAACTGCCACTAGATACGCAGTTAGGTGAAGGTGCGCAGCCATTAAGCTTCCCCTCATCATCAACTCCATAGAAAGGGCTAAGAATACTCATGCAACAGATGATGAAAATTCCAATTCCTGCTTCCATTCTATATCCTTATGTTAAAGTAATTTTAAAAATTTCGAATGACTGCTTAATGGACAGGGAAGAGATACTTCATGCCTAGGTTTGTTTGGATTTCAGGAGTCCATAATTCATCTAGAGTTCGATTGGCCTCTCTAGCATTCATAGGGATTTTGACCTGACCTTCAAATATAAAATTAGAGGAAGTAGAAACACTGACACCTGAATTAGCATAGATCTGCTTCATACTAAGTGCTGTTCGGTTCGCATTCTCACCAGTCTTAATAAGACCTGATTGAAGAGGGCGTTGCCAGAGATAAGAATGAGCGTAGCTGTATCTATTTAATTCAGATAATTCTAAAAATAATTCCACTCGTGAATCTGCATCTTTGAGTCCCAACCATTTGGAAGGCAGTCTGTAGGATGCTCGAATTTTAGCTGTGTTCATCTCTAAGAGCTTTTGTCCGATTTCATTGCTAGCCATCTGCATAGTCATCCCAAGATTCAAGCCAAAATTCTTCTTCCTATATAGAAAGGCGACAGACTGTGGCCCTTGGTAGTTTTGATTTCGAAACATCTGGTAAGGTGCAATAGATACATCACTAGTTGTTCCAGCTGAAATAGGTGCTATATCTTTATAAGCATACAGTAGGGCAGTTTCCATTGGAAAAGAAAATGGAACAGAGATTGCTTGCAAAAATTGTGGATCATCCCTGGGGATAGAATAGGAAGTCTCCCATACCTGGGAACTCCAAGGCATCTGAGTAAGTAAAGAATAGAAAGGAATTTCCTGTGAGCCTAGGTAGGACACTGTCAGAAATTGCATAAGGACAATAGAAATCAGTTTCTTATTCAAAAAATAGCCTACTGTCACCATTCACGGCACTTTTCTAGCAGAATCAAGTAAAAAACGTTTGGAGTTGCATTTTAATCTCTAAAACTAGGTTTAGGAGCTCTCATGGATACAAAAATAGAGAATTTTGGTGAATGCAAATTGAACAGTCCAGCTGGTTATGATTATTGGACTCCAGATAGTTCAATGGTTGTAATACAGACCATTTTTGAAACAAAGGAAGCACTTAGAGAACATATGCAGGATCCGCTCTGTTTTGAGCAGGCAGGCCCTCGTGAGAAAATATTTTTTGACCCAAGTACAGTTACGGCGGGTATAGTTACCTGCGGTGGCCTATGTCCTGGTATAAATGATGTTATACGATCTTTGGTAATGGAGCTCCATTACAGATATAAAGTCACAAGAATTCTTGGATTTCCTTTTGGCTATGAAGGCTTAGTCAAGAAATTGGGTCATCGTCCTATTGAATTATTTCCCGATAAGGTCGCACAGATTATGGACCAGGGTGGATCTATACTTTCTTCTTCTCGTGGCGACCAATCTGTAACGGACATCGTAGACACCTTAGCTCTGTATGGTGTTAAGATGCTCTTCTGCATCGGAGGAGATGGAACACTTCGCGGAGCTCAGGCTATAGTAGAGGAAATCAAAAAACGCAAAGAAGAAATTTCTGTAATCGGGATTCCAAAAACTATTGATAATGATATAAATTATGTACAAAAAACTTTTGGCTTTTCTACTGCATTTTCCAAGGCAGTTGAGGCTGTGAATTGTGCCCATGTGGAAGCAAAGGGAGCACCAAATGGTATTGGTTTGGTGAAGCTCATGGGACGCCATTCTGGATTCATAGCCGTAAATGCAGCACTTGCATCTAAGAATGTTAATTTTGTTCTAATCCCTGAGAAGAATTTTGATCTAGAAGGCAAGGGTGCTTTCCTGGAAATCCTTCAAGAGCGAATTAAGAATCGGGGTCATGCTGTTATTATTGTGGCAGAGGGTGCAGGGCAAAAATTCTTTGATGAGTCCAATGAAAAAGACCCATCGGGAAATAAAAAATTGAGTGACATTGGCGTCTTCATGAAAGACAAAATTAACTCCTATTTTAAGAAGAAAGACATAAGGGTCAATCTAAAATATATAGATCCAAGTTATATCATTCGATCTGTTCCAGCTAACGAAGATGATTCGGTGTTCTGTGGATTCCTTGCCCAAAATGCAGTTCATGCAGCAATGTGTGGTAAGACCAATATGGTTGTTGGAATTTGGAACAATGTGTTCACCCATATTCCCATCCAAGTCGCAATATCCGAAAGAAAAGTCCTTAAGCCTGAAAAAAGTACACTTTGGCGTGCCTTGGTTGCTTCAACAGGGCAGCCTAACGAAATGCTTGCGGAGTGAATTAGTAGATGGAATGAAAAGTAATGCACCGCCTGTTTTTTGAATTTTTAGTTGTTAAAGAGCAAACTCTAATTTAAGTTATGTTAATCTTGATAGGTTTGAGTAAGAAAATAGTGTCAACTAAAGCGGGATCAGGGCACTCTGCTATGACCAATTATAAAAGCTATCTCGGTTAAAATCACCAGTGGATGCAACTTAACATCCACTGGAACTATACTTTGCAAATCGTTAGATGGCATAATATTATGGTTTATTGATTCTTATTATACCTATTTTTTCAAGTCCATCCTTCCCATTATTTAAAGAGTTATAAAAGGTTAACTCTTTGGGGATTTCTCCTTTATCAATTATAAAGTAATAACTTCGCTTCTCAACTTGTCCAGGATCAAGAGTTAGAATATAGGGATTAGATAACATCGCAAATTCCTTAAATTTTTGAATAAAAACTTCTCCGAAACTACAACAAAATTTTATATCAGCAATAGAAACTAATGCCGGATCCTTTTTTGATTCATTATATAAAAAACGGAAGTCTACATACTGTGGTTCATCTGATGAATTCTGAATAGCTAAATCGATTTCGGCAAATTCCTTGTTATCATCTTTAAGTTGTTTTTGTCCTAAATACTTCTGAGTATCAGTTCCTAGTAAATAAATATTCAGTTTAACACCACTGAGTTCAGGTTTAGCATCTCGTCTAATTGCAGTACTGCAATTTACCATTAATACAAGCGAAAAAACTATTAAAATTCTTGTCCATCTTATTCTCCAATAAGTTGAATAAAATAAAATCACAAAATTTGTAAATAATTTAATAAGAGTAAGCTGAGTCTCGCAAAAACTAATTTAATCGAATAATTTTCTGTTATATTAAATGATTTCGGTGGTTACGAAATATAATAAACCTCGGTTCAGAAAAAGATTCATAGGTAAAATAAGAAAACAACTTTTAAAAAGCAATTTTACAGTTTTATCGAGTTGCGAAGATATAGCTTCTTAATTGCATAGGTTGGAGGAAATAGAAAATATATCCACCCGCGCTGCTTGTCCTTCTAGCTCGAAAGAGCAAGTCCTCATTAGGGTGGATAGATCCCTTTAATTTTAGATTGGATGTTTAATAATTGAAAAACGTATTTAAAATTTTAAAAGTTTTGGATGAAAGTTTTGACAGGTTAACAACAAAACAAGCAATCCTAAGAACATCTATTGATATTTTTTTTGGATTAATTTTAACATATGGTTTTATAAGAGCAATGCTTGGTAGTAATGTGGATCCATTTGAAATGGAAAATCCAGATATATACTATGATAAGATTAAAAATAATTTTAGCTATTCTCATAAAATTTTAGACATTTTAAATTATTTTTGGTTGGTAAGTGAATTTATTGTCATGAATTTTAATATAAAGAAAAAAGCTATTCATGATTATATTGCTAACTCTGTCGTAGTCAATGTTACTACAAACCACCAACAAGCCCTGTAAGATAAGCGGGGATTGATGTTGTGAAGAACATTTCTTTTTGACTAAATGGATGAAGAAAAGAAATAGATAGCGAATGTAAGGCGAGACGTGGATGGGAGCTTTTGGCATCCCCGTATTTTTTATCGCCCACAATAGGATGATTTTGTTCGGCGAAATGAACGCGGATTTGATTTTTGCGGCCAGTTAAAAGGTCTACTTCTACTAAGGAATATTTTTTGGTTTCTTTCAATACTACGAACGATGTGTGTGATAGTTTTCCAAGTGTAGTGTCTTGGGTTGAATGAACCTTTTGATTATTGTTCTCGACTAGGTAGCTTGAAATTGTATCTGATTTAGTTTCCCAATTTCCATGAGTGACTGCTATATATTTTTTCTTAGTTGCCTGCCAGTTCTCTTGCAAATAGTTTTTGGCAGTTTCTGATTTTGCAAAGATAAGTAATCCTGAGGTGTCTCTGTCTAAACGATGCACGACAAAAATTCGATTCTTGGAGCGGATGCTTCCTTTCTTTACATAATCGGTTAAAGCAGCATAAGCTGTCTTAGACTTTTCAGATTCAGTTGCTATGGTTAAGAGGCCAGCTGGCTTATCGATTACAAGAATATCTCTATCTTCATAGATGAGACTCAAACCTTTAGGTAAAAAGCGAGTGTTGGGTTTGGAAGACATAGTATTTTTTTAGCTTGTAATCAACTTTTACTATCTGTTTAGTTGCATTTAGTTCTTTGTTAAAAATTTACTCACAGCCTTTTCAAATTCTTCTTGTTCTTCTAGGTGAACAAAATGTCCACACTGATTGAAGAGAACTTCTTTGATAGATTCATGTTCTTTTGCAAGATGATCTGATGAGAAGGAAGGTACTATAGGATCTACTAAGCTGCGAACCAAAAGTGTAGGGGTTTTATAGTTTGTCATAAGTGGTCTAAGATCGGTTCGGTCAATCATGTCCAACATCAAATGCATATTTCTTCCAGAGAGTTGTTTGAAATAGGGAAAGTAATTCTCAAGGTAGGCATGCATACCTGGAAGATTTTTGAACTTCTTTCCATTTTGTACTCCTCTAAGAAATCCTTGTTCAAGGAATTTCTCTGAAGTCTGCGTAGCGGAAAATCCTAATTCAAATATAATTCCAATACGAAATCTGTGCATAAGCACAGCAGTTTTGAATAGCCCTACCACAGGACCATAAACAACAGGAGCAATTGCAATCGTTTTGGAAATTCTAGTTGGATGAAGAGCTGTGATCCCCAAGACCGCCAAACCACCGGTAGAATGTCCGACGAGAATAGGTTTCCTTTTACCTGCAATATGGAGAACGGCAGCAGCCTGTGCTTCTAAGAATGCATCAAAATCCAATCGACCTAATTTCGGATCGATTGTTGCAGGATAATGACCTAACAAATCTAGAACGACAACATCAGCTTGTTTTTGAAAGAAGGGAAGGTTGCGATTCCAATATCCAGGAGCAGAAGTCCATCCACCTATTAAAATAAACAAGGGTCCTTTTTTTTTGCCTGGATGGTAGGTATAAGTAAAAGTAAATTCCTTATGTGTGAATTCCAATCTTTCTGGTTCAATTTCTAATTCTTTAAAATTTTCAGCCATAAATTCCTTATTTGCTCCTTAGTCTGTTATAGCTCTAGGGAACAGTGGTAGTATTTTTGTAACAGTTTCATAGTTGATAGTATGCGCCCATTGAGAGAGATCATCAGCAGTTATAATTTCATTCTGAGATCTACCAATGATGATAACCTCATCTCCAATTTTTACATCTTTAATATGAGTTAAATCGATCATAGTCATATTCATACAGACTCTACCTAAGATTTTAGCACGTTCACCCATTACAAGCATATAACCATTATTAGAATGCTTTCGATCTAATCCTTCATAATAACCAATGGGAATCACTCCTACTTTAGTAGGTGAAGTGGTCTTGTAAGTTGATCCATATCCTATGAATGATCCTGTGGGAAGATCTTGGATGTGTTGGATTTTTGTCTTCCAAGTGAGAACTGGTCGAAGTTCTGCTTCAGGTCGTTTGAGAAGATTCATGGATAGTTTAGTCTCTATGCTAGGCCAAAGACCATACAAAGAAATTCCAACTCGAACCATATCCATTCTTGCCTCATCAAATAAGAGTGCAGATGCGGAGGCAGCGCAGTGTTGGATTAATTTTACATAGCCGAGTTCTTCTAATTTCGCTATATGATTGTTAAATAATTCCAATTGCATCTTTGAATAGGAATGCTCGGTAAAATCTTCAGTGGATGCAAAATGTGTAGCTACACCATCTAAAGGAAGATTGATTTCACGAGCTTGGTTAATAATTGTTTTTAAAATACCGCCAGAGGTGCCCAATCGACCCATGCCAGTATCAATCTTCAGATGGATTTTGGGTCGTATACTTTGTTCTGAAAGAAATTTCCATTCATTGAATCTTGACACCATAATCCAGTAATTTTCATCTTGGACTTCTTTAGGTCTTTGGAATAGATTGGGGATGTCTCCCATGATTAAAACAGGAATTGTAGGATGAATCTTTCGAATAAGATGAGCTTCTTCTAGACTATTTACGCCAAATAGATCTACCTTGGACTCTAGACATAGAGTAACAATTTCAGTGAGGCCATGTCCATAGGCATTGGATTTTACTACTGCACAAAATTTATTATTAGGATTGGATTTATGGATTAGCTTTCGAAATACATTGATATTATGATCAAGGTTCATTCTCGAAAGCTCTACATTGGCTGAGAGCATATGCGATAAGAGACAGATTAAAAATTTCCACTTTGATGACAAGATTATTCTTTATTCAGAAAACATCTTGAAGAATTCCAATTCTAAATAAATACTTGATCCAATGAAACCTGAATGGAAAAAAATTTACGATCTGTATCCTGTAAACCAGGAGAGACTTTGGTTGAACAATTGTGGTACTACAACTGTGGGTGATCAGCAAAGAGAATTACTTGCAGATTACTTAGAGGATTATTCCCGCAATGGAATTTTTACAGATAAATATTCTTATCCTATTGTTAAGAATGAAATTCTTTCTATCCTTGCAAAATTACTTGGAACGAAAAATGAAAATCTTGCTCTAATCCATAATACCTTCGAAGGTATGAGTTTTATTTCGATGGGTTTAGAATTAACAAATAAAGATACCATCGTTCTACTAGAGAATGAATACCCGAGTAATTACTATCCCTGGGAAGAATGGAAAGACCAAGGAGTGAATCTTAACTTTATACCCATGCAAGATTCTCCCCAAGCCTATCTTAGTGCGATTGAATCGACCCTCACAAAAATCAAGCCAACTATTTTAAGTCTATCACCTGTTCATTGGTGCACGGGTATCACATTGCCGATGAAGGAAATTTCTGAACTATGTCGACAAAACAATGTTAAGCTTATTTTAGATGGAGCTCAGGCAGTTGGTCACGTTCCATTGCAAACAGAAGAATGGGGAGTTTATGCAATGGCTTTTTCTGCCTGGAAATGGTTACTTGGTCCACTTGGCCTAGGCGTGCTTTACGTATCAGACAAAGCCTTGGATGAGTTGAAACTAGTATTCAAGGGAACCCAATCTGTTGTTGGAGATTCAGAATATCTCCCTTATAAATCTGAAATTAAGAAGTCAGCCGATCGCTATGAGTATTCTACATCTGGCTATGTGGATTGGATTTATTTTCTTGGATCGCTACGTATGCTGGATGGTTTAGGTTTTGAAAATGTTAGATTTCGAATCTATGAATTGACTCGTTATTTGAAGGACAAAGTGAACGCAAAAGGTTATACAACTACTCATGACAATCTTCTAGAAATGAATTCAGGGATTTTAGCTATTAACCCGAAAGAAGGAAAACCAACATCAGAATTGGGTATGCTTCTGAAATCAAAGAAGGTAGTTTTTGCAGAAAGAATGAATCGTATCAGAGTGAGTCCCCATGTATTCCAACTGGAAGAACAAATGGATGATTTTTCTCAATTTCTTCCTTAAGAGTTAGAGTAAAACGAATAAGTTAGGAAACAATTCGAATAAAATGAAATATTATTCACGTAAAAGGTTCTAAATTGAAAATATTTTCTAATAGTAAAGTAAGTTATGCTAGCTAAGAATTTTCCTTGGATTGTTTTGGGATTGAGTGTGATTTCTTGGTTTGCTCCTGGATTATTTACCTGGTTCACTGGCTTATGGATCACGCTTGCCTTAGGTGGAATTATGATAGGAATGGGACTGCATCTGCAGTTAAAAGATTTTGCAGTAATCCGCAAATCTCCTTGGCATGTATTCCTTGGTGTCTTTCTGCAATTTACCATTATGCCGCTAACGGGCGCTTGGATTGCATATCTTCTCAATCTCGATGCAGCCTTTTTTGCAGGATTAGTTTTAGTTGCATCCTGCCCTGGAGGAACGGCATCGAATGTAGTAGTTTATCTTGCAAAAGCAAATCTTGCTTTGTCAGTAGTTCTCACTTCGGTTTCTACATTCCTTGCTGTATTATTTACTCCCTTGCTTACTTCTTTTTATTTAGGACAGATTGTAACTGTAAATACCTGGGGTATGATTCTTTCTACCATTCAAGTTATTTTGCTACCTGTATTTTTGGGTCTTATCTTGAATCGCTTCTTCCCAAGAATAGCTGGCGAGGGTAGAAAATACTCCAGTGGCTTAAGTGTGATTTTAATAGCAATGATAGTTGCTTCCATTATTGGGGCGAGTAAGGCACAGATCGAGTTGGCTGGAGTTAAACTCTTGTTCGCATGCATCAGCTTACACAGTTTAGGATTCTTTTTCGGATATGCTATTACAAGATTTATAAATGGAAAAGATCCCATATTAGCTAAGACAATTTCGATTGAGGTAGGGATGCAGAACTCAGGATTGGGAGTTGTGCTTGCTAGACAGAATTTTCCACAGCCAGAGACAGCGATTCCTAGTGCGATTTCGAGTCTTACTCATTCATTGATAGGAAGTTTTTTGGTCTGGATTTGGAGACAAAAGTCTGATTTTGAATTTGACGATAAGTGACCGAATAAAATAATGACTTAAACTATGAGAGAGATCATTAAATTAGCATGTACAGGTTGTGAAAGTCCTGGAAAGAGTGCATATTTTCAAACTAAGAATAAGAAAACCAAATCTGAAAAATTAGTTACTAAGAAATATTGTAAATTTTGCAAGAAGCATAACGATCACAAAGAGACTAAAGTCTAATAATTAGTATGCCAACGAAAGCTGCCCTAGACAAAAAGACATTAGAAGAGTTGAAATCGACCCTAGTTGAGAAGAGGCTGACTTTGCTTCAGAAACTCAATCAATGGGAAGATAATAGTTCACCTTCTGGCTTGAAAGAAATGGGCGATATAGCTGACATAGCATCTCAATTAAATGATGAAGCCTTAAGTTCCGTTCTTACTGAGAACGAAATCGACACCCTAAGACAGATTGAATTTGCCTTAGAAAAGATAGAGAATGGGAGCTATGGTATTTGCGAAGGAACTAAGAAGAAAATTCCAATCGCTAGACTTAAAGCTATTCCATGGACGAGATATACCGTAGAATACGCAGAACAGCTTTCTAAAAATCGTCCAAGATCACTACGATCTGATTCTATATCACCTTTTCCTGTCCCTATAGACATGGATAATTTAGACTAGATTTTTCCCCCCCCAAGACAATACTGGGTGAGTGATTTCCCACACTCTACTTTCCTTAGTATTATTTATTACCTCAGTTTTACTTTACCGGTATAGTTTTCCGTATCCTTTTCAAGAATACTTATCTCTATTTATACCATTATTCATAGCTGGTTTTATCCCGAACTTTTTGTACAGAAGATGGGGAAGAATTTTCACAGTTTGCTTTGCTATAATCTTTGTTCGGTATGGTGCGATTACAAGTTCTCTTGTAACTATACCTGAATGGACAAGTCTACATCCTTTATTCTGGGGTGCAATTCTTGGGATTTTAAGTAGAGAGCATTTTCTGATTTTTATGGGAAGAGGTAAGCAGGTAGCTGATTTATCTGACAAGGATCCTCTTCGTCGACGGATGTCTTTGAATCCAAGTCCTGGGCAGAAATTGAAATATTGGATGGAGCCAGATATCTGGATTGTATTCTTTATTTCCATTTTAGTTATCGAAAGAGTATTGCATTATTTTCCTTGGAGTTTTCAAACAGGAATAAATTTCTCTGATGGTTTTTATATCCAAGGTCTTTCCTATAGGGAAGCTTTTGGATTGACTTGGATGTATTGGGATAATCTAATTCCAGTTATATGGTATATTTTTACAGAAGAAAGATGCTCCGGTGATGCTGACAATCCAAATAAACATTGGATCATAGGCTTAGCTATAGGTTTTCTTATACAAGCTATAATCATTCTTGAACAGACCTTCTTAAATCCATCCCTACTTATGCAAGCTACGGGTGAATCCATAAAAGTGGGGAGAGTAGCTGGTTTATGGAGAGACTCTGGATCAGCTTCATGGATCATTCCCACCTTGGGTCTTTATCTAGTCTGGAAGATTTGGGAGAAGAGGGGGACTTGGAGAGAGTCTAGCAGGAGAATATTGATCACTGTAGTTTTGGTTTCTACAGCTCTACTCGGTATCAAATTAGGTAAAACATTCTGGTTGACTTATGGAGTAGGTTCTTTTGGTTTTTTGATATATTTTGTTCTTAGAAAAATTCAGCATCCCAATCAGTGGCTACAAAGCCTGCTAAGAGCATTTGCAATTCTAATTCTGATAGGATTTGGTTTTTCTCTAGTGTGGTTTGGTGAAAATCAAAAGATAGTTCCCGCACTTTCCAATAGCAGTATTATACTTAAGAAATATATTTCAGGGAAAGATTTGGAAGAGTTAGATTACCGTAGTAATTTGATGAATGCTTCTCTTGATCTTTGGAAGGATTCCAAGTTTTTTGGAAATGGATTTGGCTCCATGATTGTTCACCTAAAAGATTCGAATTCTCCCATTAAACATCGTCCTCCCAACAATTTTGTAGACAGTCCTGCAAATTTTTACTTAGGTTGGTTAGGTGAGACGGGATTATTAGGTTGTTTTTTACTTTCTATGTACGTTTTTCTCAAGACATATATTGCACAGAATAAGAGGTATTTACTGTTATTAGTGATTCCCTTAATGACAGGTTACCAGATAACACATGCAGATGGAGCATTTATTGTTTTCTTTTTGATTGCAGGAAGTCGAAGGATAGAAAATTCCAGGAGCAAATTATTAAAAAATGTAGAGTTATTGAAAACTATTTGGGTGGTAGTCGCTGTAGGAATCTCTCTGCATTATTTAGCTTTCGCTATTTTGTCCCACTCCTAGGTATTCATCTGTCTGCGAGTTGATTTTCTGTGCTATTTTAAAAACTCTATCAGCAAGATCTGTGATTCCAATTTGTAATTTGGATATTTCTTTGATTTGCGTGCGAACTTTCTCAGATTGTTCGTTGATTGAATCCAAAGTGTTATTTACAAAGACAATTTCGCCGTAGACTTCACCAGAAGAATCTTTAACCATAGCAGCAGACTGATCTAATTTCTCCGCCTTTTCGATTACTACACCACCGCGGCTTTTCAATTCAGAAATAGTTTGAACAACTTCAGCAATTGTGCCAGAGATAATATGGATTTCAGAAGAAATAAATTGAAAGGCATCACCACTTTCTTCACTAACTTTATGAGCGTATTGGTAGTCTTCGATATTACCTTTCATCAATTTATTGATTTCTTTAGCTTTTTGAGAAGTAAGAATTGCGAGTTTTTTCATTTCATCAGCAATGACAGCAAAACCCTTTCCTTCAGAGTCTGAATGGCTAGCTTCAATTGCAGCATTGATCGCAAGTAGATTTGTTTCTTTGGTAATATTATTAATGAAATCAATTAACTTTAACATATCATCTGCTTTTTCAGAAACAGATTTAATCAAAGCATTGGTTCTTCCTACTTTTTCTCCACCGGTTTGACTCATTTGAACAAGGTTCTTCATATTTTGATTTCTTGAATCGATTTCGAAAATAACTGTATTTACAACATCGAACATGAATCGTATTTCTTCCGATGTCTTTCCAACATCATCCATCAAGGATACTTCTTGGTTCGCCAATTGAGTTACTATTTGAAAGATACGACCCATGTCTTCATTTGTTGAATGAATTTTTTGGTCTAACTCTTCTATCTCAGAGGATATCATTTCAATTTGCTTTAAAACTTGCTTGGTTGAATCCAGGATATCATCTATGAAGCCATAGAGATCTAATCCATTCCCCATAAGCATTAAGATTGGATCTGGTCTCTTCGAAAATGGAATTGCAACTTTCTTCAAGTTCCACTGACTTAGAAACATACATAGAGCAGAAACAAAAGCAAAAAAAAGTGAGATATGCTGTAAGTTGAGAGGGGGAAAAAGTAAGATATTAAAGGATAAATCAAGAATTGACAAAAGTATAGAAAGAAAAAGGAATGAAAGGCAGATCCAATTTAAGGATATAATTTTTTTGTGACCTGATGATGCTTTTTGGAGATTTTCCATTAATTTATACTGTCTATATATTATCGACATTCGTATAGTCAAATTTGAATTGAAATTTGTCGAGGGGTGAAAATGGTATTTACCAAAGAAGAAGTATTAGGGAATTTCCCTTTTAAAGAAAGATTAAAATTAGAGAAGGCTAAATCTCAGAATTCAATTGTATATTGGATCAATGAATTAGTTGCTTCTAATTTTTCTGGTGCTGATGATGTTCCATCTTTGATTTCATTTACAAAAAATGTTACAGAACAATTGGAAGCACTTTATAAAGAGAAAGAGTCAATCAATTCACCTGACGCATCAGCCTCTGTTTTAGAGCAATTAGAAGGACTTTATAGTGAGAAAGAAGAATTGTATTCTCATTTTCCAGGGGTTCACTCCAACCAGGATCTGATTGAAATGGTGCGAGATATGGAAGCGCAACTCAGTGATTTGTATAAAGAAAAAGAAAAGGTTTAGAGGATAAAATGAATACTTTTGTAGACAACGCAATTTTAAATAAACTTGGGAATTTAACACGATCTGAAGCTGATCATGCAGCTTTTGGGATTATAAAATTAGAGGCAGATGGCAAAATTGTATTGTACAATAAATTTGAATCAGATCTTGCTGGTGTTCCCATTGAGAAAGCAGAAGGAAAAAACTTCTTCACTGACATAGCAGTTTGCACCAATAATAGAATCTTCTTCGGTCGATTCAAAGAAGGAATTGCTCAAGGAAATCTAGATCTAGTCTTTAATTATGTATTTACTTATAAAATGAAACCTACAAATGTTGTCATTCATCTGTATTTCGATAAAGTATCTAAAACCAATTGGGTATTTGTTAAATATCGTTGATAACATAGAATTCTTTGAACAGTGTGGCTATTCCCTCTACGGAAGAAAAATAGCCACTCTTTCCGATATCTTCAGGAATTTCGATTTCAAATTCGTCTTCTAACAAAACTGCTAACTTTTGGAAAGATAAGGAATCCAATCCATAGTCAAAGTGTAAATGTTTATGGATATCCTTGTTAGAGATTGGCGTGCCAAGAGTTTTCTCAATACAATTAAAGATCCTAAGATGTATGGAATTCATTTTTAGCTAATTGGTAATCCTTCTTCCCATTTGGAAGGGTAGGCAGTCTATTCACAATCTTAAATTTGTTAGGTTGAAAGTATTTTGGTAAGGTTGATAATTTAGATTGAATGTTTTGTATTTGCATCTCTTCATTATTTTCAAAATCCTTTGAAATCAATAGACCTATTTGATTTATATCATCAAGCGAGTTGAATTCTGTTACAAGTATGTCTGTTCCAGATAGTAAGGCAGAAATTTCTTGCTCTAAGGAATCCAAATGCACTCGCTTCCCATTTACTTTTACAATTCTATCTTTTCTGCCTTGGTAAAAGAAAAGCCCATCTTTTATCTCACCGATGTCATTGGTATAAAAATATCCATCATCATGTAATAAATCCTTGTTTATAAAAGGACTTTTTACGCATAATGATTGTTCTATTAATTTAGTTTCTATTTCTGGGAAAAAATGAAGACCCTCTTCTTGTGATGGTATTCTGTAAGCCATACCACCAGTTTCAGTTGAACCATAGATTTCAAATATCTTTGCTTCCCAATTTCTTTCCAAATCTTGCGCTAGTTCAGTTTTTAGCCTGGATCCAGAACTTATAATTGTTTTAATATGCATAGCTTTATCAACCGAGATTAAACCAATTAAGGATTGGAGAATAGATGGAACTGATACAAGTAGATTCGCAGTGGACTTGTAAAGCTCTTTTCTTAATTGGGAAAGTGAGCTTGCATCTGTTATACTAATTCCTAACTCAAGCGGTAGGGCATAGCTCCATAAGAATCCATAGATATGGCATAGGGGAACTGAGTTAATCATGGATTGTATAGCCCATGGCTTTACGAATTGTTTTAAGAAATTTATCTCGGATAAGAGTTCTGATTGAGATTTTAAAAATACTTTCGCCTCTCCCGTACTACCAGAGCTAGCAAATCCACATTGAAAGTTTCCTAAATTAGAAAGTTTTTGAATAGAATCTTCTTTATCTTTCCGATCTGGTAGGTTGGAATCATCTATCCTATGGATATTGACTTGAAATTTATTCTGCCAATAATCTAGAGCGGATGGATCTATTAGAATAGGGATTTCTCCTAATTGAATAGATTTTTGAAAATGCAATTCTCGAAAAAATCTTAGATCAGCTGAATAGAATACAAATTCTTTAGAAATTAATCTAGGATCGAGTTTTGAATTTCCCAATTTCTTTTTGCAAGTCTCCCGATACATTTTTCATAATTGTAGAAACGTTTGCTAACTCTTCTGAGGAAGCAGAAATTGTCATGGTATCATTTGAAAGATTGGTCATCATAATATTCATTTGATCTGTAGAAAGTTTTTGTTCTTGTGTCGCTGTTTCAATTTCAAAAGCGAGTTTAGCTATTTCATCCAAATTTGCCGAAATATTATTTGAATGGGAAGATTGTTCATTCATCTTTTTAGAAAGAACATTGGTTGATTGATCAATTATTTTTATTGTATCAATAATCTTAACTAAAACTTTAACAGATTGATTAACGTTTTTAATACCATTTTCGACTGATTTTTCTGTTGTAGTAATTAATCTTTGTATCTCTGATACACTAGCAACTGTTCGGTCAGCTAGTTTAGAAATTTCTTCGGCAACCACTGCAAAACCCCTTCCAGCTTCTCCAGCTCTTGCTGCTTCAATGGATGCATTCAAGGCAAGTAGGTTTGTTTGGTCTGATATATCTGAAATGATATCTGCAATACCTGAAATTTCTTCTGAAACAACACGGATTTCTTCCATGGCGTCTGTTGTTGCCGCTATACTTTTCTGACCCTCTTCAGCAGCGCGGGAAGATTCTTCAGCTTTTTCGCCTAATTTATGTAAGCTTTCATTGATTTCTTTTATAGCAATAGAAAAACTTTTGGCATTTTTATCAATATTAGTAATACCTTTAGTTTCTTTCGAAATGGCATTCGTTACATTTACAAAAGAAGCAGAAAGTTCCTCTAAGGAAGCACTCGATTCTTCCGCTCCGGCAGCTTGATTCTGAGATGTTTCTGCAAGATTATTTGCTGAGAGCTCAAGCTCATTTGAAGATGTATTGACTTGGGCTGTTAGATCTTGGATCTTTGCCATCATATCCTCTAACTTATCCATAAAATTATTCACCCAAAAAGATGCCATAGCGATTTCATCTTTGCCATGGACAGGAAGTCGCAGTGTTAGGTCTCCTTCTCCCTCCGCTAGATCACGTATTCTCTTTTCAATTTGTTGTATGGGTGAGGAAATAGTTCTCACTAGATAAAAAATGAATAGGGAAGCTATAAGTAAAATAAATCCTGCAATACCTGCTTGTATAATTGTTCTTTCCTTAAGTTTTGAAATTCTAACTTCCAAGGAAGAATACAATGAAGGGATTAACATATCGTAAAAGGCGTATTGATGGTTACGAGAATCGTTGGATAACTTCAACCACTCGTCCCTTGAAATGAGCATTTTATCTGCATCAAAAGATTGTGTTAAAAGGTTTTCAATGGTTGAGGTATCATCTAAGAGACTATCGAATACAGGCTTGAGTAAGGGTTCAAGATCTGGATTCTCTCTAATCACCAAAGAGAATTGAGATATCATATCATCCTTTAAAGTTATTAGCTTAGATTTGAGAATAATCATTTCAATTTTTTGAAGAGGTTGGATTTTCTTCTCTAATATAGCTATTTCAGCTTCTAAGGATAATTGGTTGTGCAATGAAATGAAGGCAGGGAATTTTTCCAATGCTAGAGCCATCATGTAATAGGTTTTAATATCAGGATCTAGAATTAAATTGGAATTATTTCCATTTTCAATAATCAATAATTGAGTTGATTCTAGGAACTTCTCATATGCAATTTTAATCTTACTATTTTTACTTTCAGAGCTTTCTTTAAAATCCAACCACTTAAGTTTCATGTTTTCAAATTCTGAGTTTAGAGCTAATGTCTCAGTTTTTTCTTGGGTGAGTATTTCTAAGCGAGCAATAATTTTATCAATTTTATTGATTCGATCGGAATCTTTGAGGAAGGTTTCTTCTAAGGGTAAGCCGGATGCTTGGAATCTAAGTGATTTGTTTAAATAATTCACATCTCGTGTAATCAAAGTTATTTGGTGCAAATAAGTTGTACCATCTTTTTCTGCTTCGGCGACACCGATGTCTTTAGATTTCTCAATATATATTATATAGATAAAAAAGAAAGTAGGAATAAAAGTAGGTATAATTGCTAAAATTAACTTTTGCCATATTTTTAAATTTGATAAGAATGTTTTCATGATTTTAGAACTCGTGCTATTTTAATTTTCGGCATTTGGAAGACATTTTTTAACCTCTGACGGAAAAGTGCATAATTCCAATAGACGATTAATTTTAATGGAATACCATTAAACTTTATCAAAGCTCCTGAATTTCCATCTTCCCCAACTGATTGATCAATCCAATATATTTTTCCTGGAACATTAGCGATGGATTTACCCGAAATCCAAAACTCCATCAAAACATTGGTTTTAAATTTCTCAGGATTTAACAAAGGAACGTAAAATCCCTTCCTGGATAAATAGAATACTACAGTCATTTCTTGGTGTTCTTCTGATCTTATATCTAATGATACAAACATCGGTATTCTTAGTACTCTAGTTCTAAAATACTCAGCATTCAATGTCCCTGAAAAGCTAAGTATAAAAGAAAGAAAAATAGGATAAAATACAAAGATACTCATGTACTCAGGAAACTGAATTCCTTCAAATGTTTTTAGGATCATTTCAGGTGATGTATAAAAATAGTAACTACTAAATATCCCTAAGACTAAAAAAAATATAGAAATAAATAATTTCCAATAAGCAGGTTTTTTTAGAATTGATACAATTCTAGAATCAAACTTTTCTTGGTCAATATCCATCCAATCAAGATATTGTTTGAATCTAAAAATACTTTTATAATCATCCCACTTTAATCCTAAGATTTCCATTACTTCCCTTGGTAAAGTATTCTTAGAAACCATAATTTTATATTCTAAGATAGAAAACCCAATTACGAGAATCACAGGAAGTAAGTATAGATAGTCTAGAGATTCAAAAACACTAAAATTATAACAGGCATGAATTACATAGGTAAAAAGAAATCCGCTCAGCAAATCAATTATTGGTAAATTTCTAGGATTAGAATTTTCATATGTTAATATAAAAGAACCTAATATCCCGCCAGAGATCATATGAAGTGGTAGAGCGGTAAGCGACCTCACCATCATAGGCCATAGCTCTAAATTTAAGGCATAAAATCCAGACTCAATCAATCCGAAAAAGAGACCGAACAGTATTCCATAGAAAATTCCTTCAGCTAGGCTGTGTTCGATTCGATTGGTTCTAAAAAAAATAAATAAGAACGTAAATTTTGAAAATTCTTCTGGTAAGGAAGAAAGTAAGAAGGCTTGTATAAAGGAAGATTCTATGAATGAATCAGGAGTGATTTCATAGAAAGAAATTTCTAGGAATATAGCTAAACCTACAGAAGATAGAGAATAAAAAAATGCGATTAATGTGGGTCGCATATCAAGCGAGTTAATAAATATTTTTTTGTAGAAGGTATAAAAGGAAAACGCTACCAGTATACCTGGTAGCATTTTGAAGATAGTCATTTTTCCTAGTTAGAAAGATTACCATTATTTCTGCGAGTTAAAAAATATCCAATGGAAAGACCAGATATTAAAAGTAGAATTGCAACTTTCAGCCAATTCTCTTCTGCAGCTTTTGCAAGATAGCCTGCTAGATTGGATTCATCAGGAAGAGGGAATACCTTGGAAGAGTCGGATACATTTGTGTACCAAGTCTTCTTGAGAGTTCCTTTACTCGTTGCCCAAGTATTGAAGTCAGCGTATCCTGTTTGGCCAGAATTTCGGATATCTTTTCCTTCCAAAGGCCATTTCCATTTTCCTGGAACAATAATTGCCCATGGGAAACCAGTGGCATCAAGAAAAGTATCCTTACCATTTGCATCAAAATACTTACCTGGGAGGTGGATGTTCTTCTTAGTATTCACAACATAGATATATATATCATATGGTGAATTTCCAAGAGCTGTTCTTGTTACGGGTTGATCGAAAGTAATCTCAAAAGAAACGGTGTAACCTAATTTTAAGTTATTTGCATGAGAAGCATTATTATTCGGCGTGCTTAGTGTTTTGTTGCTTTCAGGAAGCAATTCAAATCCATTACTAAGGTCAGCAGACGAAAGATTTAGAGTTTCTTCACCTTTGTTATTCAATGTCTTGCCTTTGTCATCGTAAATAACTTTTGTTACAGTCGCTCCTGTACCGGCATTTAATTTAAGATTTAGAGTATGTTTGTAGCCTGCGCCACGAGCAACGTGTTGGTAAGATCCTCTTAGTTTAACAATTTTACCTTGAGCATTCAAATCTTCTTCAGTATTAAAAAACAACACATAGTCATTCAGATCAGCATCACCAGCATTAGGGAAAAGATCCTCAAAGGCAATAGTGTTCACTCCCGATTTAGGAAACCTTGTCATCGTTGCTCTTGTAGGATCATCTGGATAATCATCGCTAGAATTTTCAATTCCGTCACCATCGTTATCTGCGAAGAAATTTCCAGGATTGTGCGAACCAGACACGACAACATCTCTATCAATGGCAATTACATCTTGTTCTTGTCCTGTACTTGGATTCGTTGCAGTTGTAGGAATTGTAGTTGTAACGATTTCATTTCCGAGGTTAATATTCGCAGTGACAGTTGTTACTGAACTATCTATTACTATAGATCCAGAAGCTGTTCCTGAAGTATCAGTTGTTTGTTGGAAAAGTATGTCAGGGTTTGTTTCATCCAATGGATCTAATACCGTAACAATTGCTCCAACAACTGGTCCATCGTCATCATTTACTTGAATAGAAATTGGCACTGTGTTAATTGTTTGGTATATAAAGTCATTTGATCCTACCACGTCTTGAACTGATGTTTCGACAGTAGTCGACACGGTGACAGGAACAGCAGGCGATGAAGATTCGGAAGTTTCATCCGTTGCTGCAGCTTCTGCAACAGGTAAGTGAATAACTGCAGTGTTTTCATCTATTTGTTCAACTTGGCTTCCTTCTGGTGCGTTACTTGCTGTAGTTGTCGCTGCAGAATCAGCACTTCCTGAACCTAGCAAAGCAAATAAAAGCCATAAGCCCTCGTCTTTTTTATTTGAGCAATTTACCGAAAGGAAAATTGCTAGGGAAAATATTATTACTTGTTTCATCCAATTCACTCCTATTTACATTTTTATTAAACGACAAAATGAAGAAAAAATCAACAGATTAGTAAATAAATTTACACCAATCACCACTTTTTACTGGAATTAGGTTCTTTGATGGATTATTCCCTGAAAGATATATATAAAATGTATTAATTATGTCCCAAATTCTTTTGTATTCTTCACTGGCTAAATCTTCGTAGATATCTAATTCAATAAATAATTTCTTTGGAACTATAAAGATATCTCCTACGATTTTGTCTGCTGCATCTAAGCTAGGTTCTACGGTAGGATAATCGCCGCAAGAGTACATTTTGTAATTAGGTATCTGAATTCCTTCTTCAATGAGTAAAGCATCTTTCATTAAATGCGATGCTGAACCGTTTATCCTTAAGGTTCCATATACAAATAATTTGTCATTTTCTTGCAAAATGAAGAACAGCGTTCCCGAATACAAAATTTTTAAAGTATACGTCTCGAAAGCCTTCTTCTTCTAAGATTACTTTCAATTCTTTTTGTCCAGGATAGTGAAGAGAAGATACGGGTAGGTAGTCGAACATTTCATTTTTCCCACCCCAGATTAGGTAGCCTATGAGTGGAACAATTTTGAAGAAATAGATTTTTGCAAAAAAACCTATGATGGGTGATTCAACTTTCCCTACATCAAGATTTAAGAAGACACCGTTTTGTTTAAGAACTCTTTTAACTTCTTTTAGGCATAGCCTGAGGTCTTTCACATTTCTAAGCCCAAAACTAATCGTAACAGCATCTAAGCTTGATGATGTGAATGGTTTTAAATCCATTGCATCGCCAACCTGTGTTACTGCCTTTGGTATACTTGTTAATCGTGATGTGGCAACAGACAGCATGGATGGTGAAAAATCAACTGCATGTAATTTTTCTAATGTTGGCAGTTTAGCAAGACGTACAGCAACATCACCTGTCCCACAGCAAAGGTCTAGAACTTCTTTAGGGGATTCCTGCTTTAGTATTTTCACTAATGTATTCTTCCAAGCGCGATGCAAAAAAAATGAATTCAAATCATTGAACAAATCATATTTAGATGCAATCTTCTCAAAATTTTCTTTCACAAAACTGGATTTCTGTTCTTTGTCTGGCATGGAGAATGATGTCATAATTTATCCTTTCGTATAATTGAATTTTTTGCGCTTTTCTAGGGAACTCAATTTCTTAATCTAGGCATAAAATCATGGAAATGCCGACTATTCTCAGTAATTCAGGCTGGATTGCAATCCCACTTCTACTTATTTCTATTGCAAATCTAGCTCTATTCATATCCACATACTCTCTTATTCAAAATACAAATAAATCTTTTAAAATGGATGATTTTAAGAACTTAGATTCATTTCTAAATAGAAGTGAATTTACTCAGGATCAAGAAAGGCAAAAAAATCCAGTAAATAATTCTTCTTTAAAAGATTCTTATTTAGATACTTGGGAACTATTTACAGTTCCAATTCTTAGAAATTCTTCATGGATAAGTAATCTAGCCTCAATAGCAACTCTGTTAGGTTTATTAGGGACTGTATTAGGTATCCAAGAATCATTTATAGCCATGCAAGCGCTAGGGAAGACTACATTGGATATTTTTGCTGGGGGAGTAAGTAGAGCTTTATCTACAACAATATTGGGTCTTTGCATTGCTATACCTTCTTATCTTTTAAATCAACTTCTAAAATCAGAGTTATTACAGCTTACTGCTTTATTCCAAATCAAGTTGGCTAAGAATCTAGAATCTGATTCAAAAAATCAATAAAATGCGAAGAAAACTCATACCTGATTATTTCTCTCAATCCGAACTAGACTTAACTAGTTTACTAGATGTGATTTTCATACTTCTTATATTTACTATGTTAGCTGTTCAACTAGAGACAATTCGAACGATTGATCTGGATTTAGTGGAAGCGGAAACAGAAACTGGCAATAGTTTAAAAATCGAATCCAATACAATTAGAATACATAGTGATGGAAGGATTGGACTCCAAGACGAAGAAATATCTTTAATTGATTTAAAGCTTAGTTTATCAAAGCAAGAATGGCAAAATTTAGAATGGAATGTAGTTGTTGAAAAGAAAGTAGAGTTCCAAAATTTTGCCGAAATACTTTCCATTATCAAAAAAACCAATCCCAAAACTATCGATCTCGGAGTAAAAGAAAAATGAATTCAGGCGAACCAATCTTAGAAGACTTAGGCCCATTGAAGGTATTGAGAGTGAAGGGTGATTCGACGTCACCCACAGTTATTCTTTTCCATGGCTACGGCGCATCGGCGTACGATTTGTATCCACTTCATGAATACATACTTCCCGAGATGAAATTGAATTGGATATTTCCAGATGGTAACCTTTCCATTCCATTGGGGCCAGGTTATGTGGGGAAGGCATGGTTCCCAATAGATATGGAAGCCTTGCAGAAAGCTATGGCATCGGGGACTTTCCGAGATTTTGCAGAGATAACACCTCCAGGTCTTGATATAGCTAGAGAAAAGGCACTCAGTATGATTGAGGCAACAGGAATACCTTTTAAAAATTTAATCATAGGCGGATTCAGTCAGGGAGCTATGCTAACAACTGATATCAGTCTTAGATCTGAAACCAGACCAAAGGGCTTGGTAATACTTTCAGGCACCTTACTTAATAAAAATATTTGGAAAGAACTTGCTGTTAAAAAAAGTATGCTGACTTTCTTCCAATCCCATGGCAGACAAGACCTTGTATTAGGTTATAAACCTGCTAAAGATTTGAATCAAATGCTTAGAGATGCTGGTATGGTTGGTGAATTTGTAGAATTTAATGGCGGACATGAGATTCCTTTGGATGTTATCCAAGGTGTGAATCGTTATTTGAAGACATTGATTTAGTGGGAGTTAGGTATGAAATTTACATTTGGTTGCATAGGATTAAGTTTATATAAAACACATGAAAAGAAGCTATTATTCAAATAGTATAAAAAGTTTCATAAAAGAAAATAATGAGACGATTCTTGGTAATTTATGCAAGGATCATATTTTTCCAATAGAGAGTTTACAGAAAAATGCTTGGATTGAACAAATTGAAATTCTTAAAAATGCTTTGAACCCATTTGCACGCGGACAAATATATTTTGAGTTTGCTATCCCCCGAATGGGTAAGCGGGTAGATAATATATTAATTATTGATGATTTTATATTTGTATTAGAATTCAAAAGGGGAGAAAAAGATTATCAAAAGTATGCTATTGACCAAGTTTTAGATTATTGTTTAGATTTACAAAATTTTCACGAAGGTAGCCATCATGAAAAATTAGTCCCAGTTTTGATTGCAACTAAGGCAAAGATTATTAAAAATGAACTTTTAGTTAACGGAAATTTATTCAAGCCACTAAAAGCGAATCAACCGAATATTACTGAAGTAATTTCCCAAGTACTGTCACTGAGCAATAGTAGTAAAATTGATCCATATAAATGGGAGAATTCTATCTATAAGCCAACTCCTACAATTATAGAAGCTTCGCAAGCACTATACAGAGGGCATTCTGTTTCTGAAATATCTAGAAGTGATGCAGGTGCAATAAATTTATCAAAAACTACCGATTGTATAAATAGAATAATTGAAAATTCAAAAGTTCAGAATATTAAATCTATTTGTTTTTTAACAGGTGTTCCAGGAGCTGGGAAAACTTTAGCTGGTTTAAATATTGCAAATGAGCGAAGGAAAGCTCACGAAGAAGAAAATGCAGTATTTCTTTCTGGGAATGGACCATTGGTTTATGTATTGAGAGAAGCCTTAATCAGAGATGAAGTTCAGCAAGCTAAAGAAAAGGGTGAGAATCTAACTAAGAAAAAATCCGCTATTAAGGCAAATGCTTTTATACAAAATATTCATCACTTTAGGGATGATAATTTGAATTCCATACGAGCACCTGATGAAAAAGTTGTAGTTTTTGATGAAGCACAAAGAGCTTGGACAAAAGATAAGGCAGTTTCATTTATGAGATCTAAAGGGCAAGATTTCGAAATGTCTGAGCCTGAATATTTAATTGATGTGATGAATCGACATAAGAACTACTGCACCATAATTTGTTTAATTGGTGGAGGACAAGAAATTAACACAGGTGAAGCTGGCCTTTCAGAATGGATTTCTGCATTACGTGATCGCTTTAAAGATTGGAAAATTCATTATTCGAGCTTAATAACGGATGATAATGATTATTTGAAAGACAAATCATTAATTAATTGGTTGAAAAATAGTGGAAATGCAAATAAAGAACTTCATCTTTCTGTTTCAGTTCGTTCATTCCGTTCAGAAAAAATTTCGAGTTTTGTTCATGCTATAATTGATGGTAATGCTTTTCAGGCTAAATCAATTTTATCAGAAATAAATAATTCCTTCCCTATATATCTAACAAGAGATTTATGCGTAGCTAAAAGCTGGTTACGAAACAAAGCAAAAGGAACAGAAAGAGTTGGGCTTGTTGGAAGTTCTGGAGGTAGAAGATTAAGACCTATAGGAATAGATGTTAAAAATGAAATTAAAGCAGAAGAATGGTTTTTAAATGATAAATATGATGTCAGATCATCACATTATTTAGAATTAGTTGCAACGGAATTTGATATACAAGGATTAGAAATAGATTATGTATGTCTTGCTTGGGATATAAACTTCTATTTTCAAAATGGTGAATGGAACTATCAGTATTTTGGAGGAACACGTTGGAAGCGAATTAATAGCGAAATTAAACAATCTTACTTAAGAAATGCTTATAGAGTATTAATGACAAGAGCAAGACAAGGTTTAATTATTTTTATTCCTAATGGTGACTCGATTGATATTACCAGACCATCTATTATATATGATGATATTTATAATTTTTTAAGTTCTTGTGGAATACCAAAAATCTAGAAAGAATTATCTTATAATACTTTAATATGATATTTACAACTAGTACATTAAAAAATTAGAGAGTTTGCAAGTTAAATAAAACTTTAGAATTAACTAATTATACCCTCACTCTCTACTTTTAGTAAGCAAACTAACAATTATTCCAATCCCAAAGGTCATAGGAATTCCACCAAAAGCCCAGTACAAAGTGTAGCCTCCCGCTTCTCCCCAATAAAAAAAACAGAATATTCCCCAGAAGAATCCAAAGAAGACACTAGCGTAAACACCTTGTTTTGTGATTGGTTTCCAATAGAATCCACCGAGTAGAGCAAAGCTTAGGGCTGCGACAGGAATATTGGCAAGTATGAGTTTGTTTAAAATATCATCCACCAAGACTATTCCAAGAATGTAGGCAAGGATAGCCCAAATTATTGTTAAGAAAATAGACCTTCCCAGTTTCGATTCATTTTTCCCTAGGAAGTCTCCAATCACCATGGTTGTCATTGCAGACCAGACTCCAGCTAAAGTTGTAGAGCCTGCCATGAGGAACACTCCGTACGCAAATCCTCTCCATCCTACAGGAAAGGCTACATCAATCAATTGTGGAATAGCTATTTGTGCATTGATATTCGTAGGGGAAGTGAGTCCATAAAATCCTGTTGCTAATACAGGAAAGCCGTAAAGTAAAAAGACAAGAACTGCAGCTATCCCAACTGCCTTGTAGGCAACATTAGGATTTTCGGCCGAAAATATTTTCTGAGAATACCAGGGTGCTGAGATATATGTGAACATGGTCAGCACCACCAAACTCCCTATAAATGACAATGGTAGACCTTTAGAAGCTTCCGCAATGGGAAAATGTTCAATCAAGGCCGAGCTGTCTCTGCCGCTGTAATCCCAGGAAAAATATAAGAGAGCAGGGATTAGAACTAGCACAGCTAAAAATCCAAATATATCTGTGCGAATGATGGAAACTAAACCACCTCGAATCGTAAAGACTAAGACTAACGATACAAGAGCAAATCCAAGCAACCATTCGGAAGCCTCGGGAAAGATCGGTTGAAAAATTAAGATCATAGACTTCACATAGGTCGCACTGAATCCAAGCATAGCTAAAAGTAAGAAAACAGAAGCAGTCTGGCCTAAACCTTTCCCGTATTTTTCTGTAAAAAACCCCGCTGTGGAAAGCCCGTTGTATTCTTTCCATTTCTTAGCGACAGTTAAAGCATAGAATCCAATTCCAAATAAAAATACAGATGGTAAAAGAAGCCCCCAGGCTCCGACGAATAATCCTACTGAGGAAAAGCCAAGTAAGGTAGATGTATTGAATTCCGTCATTACAAGAGTTGCGACTAAGGGGAAGATTTTGGTAGATCGGTTGGCTAGTAAATAACTTGTTTCTGATTGAACAGAAGTTGTCTTATACCAACCCAGCGCAATAAGACTAAAAATAAAAATTAAAAAAACAATTATATCAAGATTCATTCGAAAGTATCATGTGTCCCTTTATAGATTTGAATAAAACGTGGAAGGTAAGTAAGCAATATATATACTTCGAAACAACTTGATATAAGATACAAAAAGAGTAAAATATTTTCAAAAAAGTCAAATTTAATTTCTTTCCAAAATGGAATAATAGGCAAAGCAACACAGGCTAGGATGATAAAATTTAAGGCCGTGCCCCATTTAGGAAGTAGTTTAGGTTTTACCTTGAAAGCAATCTTTTTCCAAAACAAAAGAACTGGTACGCTGAGTAATTGGGCAATATCTCTAATAAGTATTAAGATATAATAGAATAAAGGAACAAGCTCTTGAAAGAAAAAATAACTAAACAATGATAACACAACAATTTTATCACAAATTGGATCAAGGATAGCCCCCAGAAAGGATGTCTGGTTCAGCTTTCTCGCAAGATATCCATCAAAGAAATCGGATATAAAAACCCAGATGAGAACTATGCTAGCATAGATAATTTGGGATTCATGCAAAAAATAGATTGCAGGTATCAGAAAAATGATTCGAGAAAGCGTAATTATATTAGGAATTAAAAATAATTCTTTCCCATTCATGCATTCCTTTTTAGGATAGGACTAATAATTGGGAAGTAGATTTCTTTGATTTCTAATAAGTTCCTTAAATTATTTATTTTGGAGAGTTCTGTGCCTTATAAGAAAATATTTTTTTTCCTTTTATTCATCGGCTTAATTGTAGTTGCAAGGGTTTATCAACTAGACCAATACCTTACTTTAGATTCCCTGAAGCATTATAAGGAGGTACTAGTTGAAAGCTATGAAGCAAATGTTCTGCTATTCTCATTAGCTTATATTGCAATTTATGTTCTTTCTGTAGCAATTAATATTCCAGGTGCTATAATTTTAACACTAGCAGGTGGTGCATTGTTTGGTTTATGGTATGGACTTTTCCTAGTATCGATAGCAAGCACTGCAGGAGCTACAGTAAGTTTCCTTATTTCTAGATATCTACTTAGAGATGGACTGCGTTCTAAGTTTGCACAGACATTTAAATCTTTGGATAAGGGTGTGAGTAAGAATGGTGCTTTTTACCTTTTGTCCCTACGGCTAGTTCCTCTCTTCCCATTCTTTTTGATCAATATGCTCATGGGACTGACATCCATTAGATTAATAGTCTATGTATTTGTTAGTTGGATTGGTATGTTGCCTGGAACTTTAGTCTACGTCAATGCAGGAACTCAACTTGCTGGCTTAACTTCTCTAAAAGGAATTCTATCGCCCAATATATTAATCGCATTAGTACTGCTTGGAATATTTCCTTTATTAGCTAAGTTATTTCTATCAATGTTTCAGAAATCTAAAATCTATAGTAAGTTTACAAGACCGAAGAAATACGATTTTAATTTTATTGCTATTGGTGCAGGAGCAGCAGGCCTCGTAAGTACTTTGATAGGTGCAACTGTTCGAGCAAAGGTTGCATTGATTGAAAGAGAAAAGATGGGCGGAGACTGCCTCAACACGGGTTGTGTTCCTTCAAAGGCAATTTTGGCAACAGCGAAGAAAGTTCATCTTGCTGAAACTTTTAAGAAATTTGGACTTATAAAAGCGGATGTCAAAGTATCCTTTCCCGATGTTATGAAACGTGTACGATCTGTAATCAAAACGATTGAGCCAAATGACTCTATCGAAAGATACACAAATCTTGGTGTCAATTGTATCCAAGGAGAAGCAAAGGTTTTATCTCCCTTTGAAGTGGAGGTTGCTGGCAAAATCTATACAACTCGAAACATTATTTTAGCAACAGGAGCAGAACCGATTGTTCCTGGGATTCCTGGTTTGAAAGAAGCACCCTATTATACCTCCGAGACGATCTGGAGTATTAAATCTCTTCCTAAGAAGATGCTTGTATTAGGTGGGGGTCCCATAGGCTCAGAACTTGCTCAGGCATTTTGCAGATTGGGTTCCAAAGTTTCCTTGGTTGAAATGGGTGAATTTTTATTACCCAAAGAAGATGAAGACGTATCCGAACTTGTCAAGAAGCGATTTGAAGAAGAAGGAATGTCCGTACTAACTGCACACAAGGCAATTTCTTTCTTTCAGAAAGCTAAGAAGCATTATGTTGAATTAGAAAAAGCTGATGGAAAGATTGTGAATGTAGAATTCGATGTTTGCTTGCTAGCACTAGGTCGCAGAGCAAGAATCAAAGGATTTGGTTTAGAAGAACTCGGAATCGAAATGAATCCTAATGGAACAGTAGCAACAGATGAATATCTTCAGACATCTATTCCAAATATTCTAGCCTGTGGAGATGTGGCTGGTCCTTATCAGTTCACTCATACCGCATCACACACGGCATGGTATGCATCCGTAAATTCACTGTTTGGTGGCTTTAAAAAATTCAAGAAAGATTTTTCTGTGGTTCCTTGGGCTACCTACACTGATCCAGAAGTTGCCCATGTGGGACTTTCCGAAAAAGATGCAAAAGATTCAAATATTGAAGTAGAAGTTACAAAATTTGAACTCAAAGAGCTAGATAGAGCGATTGCAGAAAGTGAGGAAATCGGTTTTATCAAAGTTCTTACACCTCCTGGTAAGGACAAGATTCTAGGTGCAACAGTAGTTGGCTCCCATGCGGGAGAGCTACTTATGGAATTCGTCCTCGGAATGAAACATGGATTAGGCTTAAATAAAATTATGGGAACCATTCATCCATACCCATCTTGGGCAGAAGCTACGAAATTTGCAGCTGGGAATTGGAAGAAGAAACACAAACCAGAAAAAGTTCTCAATCTGTTAGAAAAGTTTCATACCTGGAAGCGGGGATAATTATTCGGACTGAATCCATTTTTCTTTTTCATTAAAATGTTCTGGATTCAGTCGCCCATTTAAAATATTTTTTACTTAGATTGCAACTTTTTAAATCTAAGGCCGAATGAATAGACAGATAATTAAATCTTTGGTAGGGAAAAATGAATCTAAGTAGTATGGAATTTACAAACAAAACTAATTCTTTGGAAAAAGAAATAATTCAAGAAAGTCGAGCATTCTCTAAAGTTTCGTCATTTTGGAAGATGTATAAATTATTTCCAATTGCATTAGTTTTTATATTTTCTTTCTCAATATCAGCCCAAGGCTTCGATCATTCTCATTCTGAGTTTGATACTATCTTAAAGAAATATGTTGTAAATGGATTTGTGAAATACAAAGTTTTATCCAAAGATCGTGCACCTCTTACCAACTATTTAAAAACGCTCTCATCTGTTAGTACAAATGAATACAAAGATTTTAATAAAAACCAAAAAATGGCATTTTTAATCAATGCATATAACGCTTTTACGATCGAACTAATACTCAACAATTATCCGATTAAAAGTATAGGCGATATTGGTGGACCTATTCGTCTTGTGAATTTGGCAAGAGGAGCTCCTTGGAAAAATTATAAATTTCCCCTTTTAGGCGCAGATCGTACTCTGGACTGGATTGAACACAGCAAGCTAAGAATAGATTTCAATGATCCAAGAATTCATTTTGCAATCAATTGCGCGAGTATAGGTTGTCCAGCCTTACGTAAAGAAAGTTACAAGGCAAAAAATTTAGATGCTCAGCTGCAAGATGGCTTAGTAAAGTTTCTTACTGACAAAAGTAAAAATACTTATAACAAAGAAAAGAAAGAGTTAACTCTTTCGAAAATTTTCGATTGGTTTAAATCAGATTTTGAAAAGAAGTCAGGCTCTGTGATTCAATTCATTCAACCAGCTTTTTCAGAAACTATTGATCCAAAGGCTGATATAGAGTATTCCGATTATGATTGGAACTTGAATGAAGGAAAATGAATTTCTTAAATCTTAGTAGGGTCTCAATCCTCTTTAGGTTTCCAAAGAATTGATGCTAGTATGCCAAAAAAAATTGAATTAAAAACATCTAAAAATTCATTAGCTCCTAAGAAGTTCTTAAATAGCATCAAGGATTCTTCTTTGAAAGAGGATTCTAAAGTCTTATTGGAATTATTTGAAAATACAACAGGTCTTAAAGCTAAGATGTGGGGAGATTCCATTATTGGATTTGGAGAGTATACTTACTACAGATCGAATGGTGACGAAGGTCAATTCATGGCCTGTGGATTTAGCCCTCGTAAATCTGGACCCACTTTGTACATCATGCCTGGTTACACTGATTATAGTTCTTTGCTTTCAAAACTAGGTCCTCATAAAATAGGAAAATCTTGTCTCTATTTGAAATCACTGGAAGGAATTGACATTAAAGTTCTAAAAAAACTGATTCAAACGGGACTTAAAGATTTAAAGAAAAAATATAAAACATCTTATTGAGCAATGAAAATGAAATTGTATTTACATTTATTTATCTATCTATCTATACTAATCTAAGATATTCTCAAGTAAGAAAAGAATTATAGATTTAGCAATTTCTACTGGTTTCTTTTCAACTGCAAAATGTCAAGCATCTATAAGATACAATTTAGAATTAGGAACATCTTTTTAGTAAGCTTTAGCACCTGCTTCTAGGTTATCAGGTGCAATCACATGAAATCGACCTGATAAAAGAGGAATTAATTCTCTACTTGGTCGGCATAATGAAACTTCCATCCCAAGAATCATCTGGTGGAGAAGCAATGTATTGATCACATCTTTCTAGATAAATCGCAGAAAGCGGATCTTGGGGAAGCTTCATCCATTCGCTTTTTGCTTCTTGGTACTTCCTCTCTCGATAAAGTCTAAGCCCAAACTCGAAAATGTTTTTTATCTCATGGATCTTTTTCTTTTCTTCTTGGCTTGAATAAAACATTACCTCATAAACATGAATGTTTTTTGTTTTCCCTTTGACTCTGACCTTATCTACCTCACGAAAGCAAAACAAACTCTCATCATTTTCTAAAGAGACTGCTTGGTAAGTTGATTCAGAAACTAGGATAGGGCATTTGTAATGACTGGTTAGTCCTTCGATTCTTGAGCTAAGATTGACATTGTCTCCAATGACAGTGTAATCTAATCGTTTCTCTGAACCAATATTGCCTGCAATAACTTCGCCTGTATGAATTCCAATACCAATCTCTATGGGAAGTTTAAGTTCAGGATGCTTCTGGTTGAATTCTTTCAAAGCAAGCTTCATGAAAATAGCTGTCTTAACAGCGCGTATAGCATCGTCCGTACCTTGGATGGGAGCTCCAAAAATTGTCATGATGGCATCCCCAATGAATTTATCTATAGTTCCTTGGTTCTCGAAAATTATATCTGTCATACTCGATAGATATTCATTCAACAGCGCTACGACCTCTGCTGCTTCCAAACTTTCCGAGATTGTAGTGAAAGATCGTATATCGGAAAATAAAATTGTAACAACTTGGTTGCGACCTCCTGGTTCTAAATTCACATTTTGTTTGTAGAATTCTCCTATAAGTTGGGGAGGAAGGTAACGTTCCATCATTCTTTTTGTATTAGCTTCAACCATCATAGTTTTGTTGGATGATGTTACCGAATATCCAATGATAAGAATGATTAAAAGAGGGAAAAGTAAAGTAATAATATCAAAAGTTGGTAATTGATAGTTTAATCCAACGCCTAAATAAATGATCACAGAAAGTATACCTGAAAAGATAGTTCCCTCCTTAGAATACCGCAAAAGATTGAGCAAATAAAAAAATAAGGTTCCAACCAAGGCGAACCATAGAATGGTTGATTGCTGCTTCGTAACAGTTGGATCCATAAAGAAAGTTGCGGTAACATTAACATAGTCAAAGAAAATCACAAAATATTTAAAATACTTTGAATGAAAGTTTCTAAGCAATAGAATTAAAGTAATGCTTGCATAACTTAGCAAAAAGAATGAAAGAAGCATTGCAGAGCTACTGGGTTTGGGAACTAAGTAAGCAATGTCAAAATAAGAAAGGCATTCTAATATCCCCACAGATGCGGGAATCATGCGAATGTAGGCTACACGTTTTTCATTTTTAATTTCGTGTTCTCGTAGAATATTATCAAAGATAGTTAAAGACATTTTTCCTTCTTAAAGCACCTAGACTCTTTTTCTTAATTTAGTATGAATTGATGCTAAACTCTAGAATGGTTGACCTTATATTCAATACCAATAGGTATTTATATGTTTTTTCGGATAATTATCGACTAGAGTCGGCTAATTATAATTTTGAAGAAATAACTAAAATAGGTGGGATTATCTTAAGCAAAAAGTTTCGATCAACTCCCTTCAAGGACAAGTCGCAGTCATGACTCGGCTCGTTCCTGATGATGCTACTGCTACAAATAGTCCATTTCCGTAAGTCACGGAAGTCCAACCATTAGCTTCAGGAGCAGTTACAGGAGAGGTCCAAGTTTCTCCGTCGGGAGATGTCATGACTCGGTTCGTTCCTGATGATGCTACTGCTACAAATAGTCCATTTCCATACGTCACTGAAGTCCAACCATTAGCTGGAGGAGCAGTTACAGGAGAGGTCCAAGTTTCTCCGTCGGGAGATGTCATTACACGATTCGCCCCACCTGAATTTGCTACAGCTACAAACTTGCCGTTTCCATAGGTTACTGATATCCAGGCATTAATAGGAACACTGTGATATATCCAGTTATTCCCATTATCTGTAGATGTCATTACTTGATTGGATCCGATAGTAGTCATAGCTACAAATTTGCCATTCCTATATGTCACAGATTGCCAATTAGAAATTGTAGGGGCAGTAGTTGCAGAAGACCAGTTATCTCCTCCATCAATAGACCTCATAACTCCATTGGTTGCTGCATTATTGGCTACCGCAACAAATGTATTATTTCCAAACGCAACTGAGGACCATTGGCTATTTTCGGGTGCTGTTCGAATCCCCCATGATATTCCATCATTTGAAGCCATGATACGATCGTTTCCTGATGAAGCCACTGCTACAAACTTTCCGCTTCCATACGTAACAGAAAGCCAAACACTTGGAGGGTTAGGAGATGACCTTGCAGTCCATGTTTCTCCATCAGATGATGTCATGATCCTGTCTGCTCCGACTGTAGAATTATTAGCTACAGCAACAAAGAGTCCATTAGCGAAGGTAACTGAACTCCACTCGTTATTTGGATCTCCAGCAGCATTTCGGGGAATCCAGTTTAATGTAGATGATGAACAATTGGATACAGTAGTAGTTCCATTTTCTATTGGTGTATCTGTCGTAGTCGTACCGCTTCCCAAATTAGTAGTAACGGATAAAATGGATCTCGCAATATTTAGGGTAGTATCATCCAATGGTGGAGGATTGCAGTTAAAGATTGGGAGACTCATTAAAACTAGAAAAAAATAGAAAAACGAATTTTTTCTAATGATTTCAGTCTCATTTTTTCCTTACAATAGACCACAATTTTAAGTTAGAATTAATTAGAATATTCTGTCAAACACTAAACCATCGGTAGCAAATTTGTCGATTACCAATCATGCGATCGCTCAGAGCTTCTTTACAATCTCACCATATTTAAGATAGATTTTCCTCTCAGCTAAATTGGATAAATCTTTTTATTTATTACTCAAATGATGAATGTTCCACGAAGTTGATTGTTTTTTTGTTTTCAAAATGAAAGTTTATTCTATACCAATTAAAGAGAATAAGCATGTACAATCCCATCAAAGATGGAATCAAAAAAAACGAACAATTAGTAAGCTATACAGAAGTTCAAGCCCCCGATAGTTTATCAGGACTTGTACACAGTTATTGGGAACTGAAGACTGTGTCAGATTTGGCTGAAGATTTTACCCTTCATGTGATTCCTGATGCTTGCATCAATATCTTATTCAATATTTTAGATCCACGAATAGCTGCAATTACAGCTCGCCTAACTGAATATGTTGAACTTAATCTTGGAAGATCTTTTCATTATGTAGGTATACAATTTCTTCCTGGAATGTGGCAGGGGAATCGTGATGAAATTTTATATGGATTTGTGGACAAACCATATCTAGGGAAATTACCCTTAGTTAAAATAGCGAAACAATTATCTAAATTAGATTTTTCTTCTATGCAAATTATCTTAACAGATCTTGTAGGGCAACTCATAGATCATAAATTTGTTGGTGAAAATTTAATAACAACTAGAATACTCGAAGATCTGGATAGCATAGATTCAGTTGAAGAGATGGCAGCATCTGCCAATTTATCACCACGTCAATTGCAGAGAATCCTCAAAGAAACAACAGGATTTACCCCACATAATCTACTCAAAGTTTTGCGGTTGCAATTGGCATTTCGAAATCACTATCTTGAATACTATACGGACCAATCCCACTTTATCCATTCATTTCGTAAAATCACAGGCTACACTCCGGCAGAATTTTTCAAAAGCTTTGATGTCTGATTTATACAATACAGACGTATTGAGAAATGCTATATTAATCTTCAAGATTTTAAAGAAAACAAATCAAGGAGATTAATCTTATGAAACAAACGAATGCAATTGGATGGTTCGACATCTATGTAAATGACATCAAACGGGCTACAAAATTTTACGAGACTGTGCTAGGGCAAAAGCTGGAGAAAATGGGAGACCCTACAGGCGAAACTCAAATGATGAGTTTCCCTGGAAATATGTCCTCTTACGGGGCAGCAGGAGCCTTAGTAAAATCAAGCTTTGCTAAGCCAGGATTAGGTGGAACCATGGTATATTTCAGTGTGGAAGATTGTTCTGTAGAAGAAGCAAGAGTTGCGAAAGCAGGTGGGAAATTGATAAGACCTAAATTTTCCATTGGGGATTTCGGTTTCGTTACGCTTTGTGAGGATACTGAAGGAAATGGATTTGGGCTGAATTCCATGAAATGAGCTTTGTAGCATTCACATTGCAAGTAACCCAATAAACGACTAACGTCTGGAGAATCTTATCCATTTCCCAGGAGTTAGATCAAAAGTAAAGAAAGGGAAATAAATTGTTTACAATTCTTAAAAATTTATATTCAAAAAATAATACTTTTTCGTTTATCCCATCAAGGACAAGTCGCCGTCATCACTCGGTTTATACCAGAATTCGCAACTGCCACAAAACGACCTGCTCCGTAAGCAACCGATCTCCAACCAGTGTTTTCAGTTGCAGGTAGAGAGGTCCAGTTCAGTCCATCAGGGGAAGTAATCACTTGATCAGATGTCATCACTGCTACGAAAAGTCCATTCCCATATGTGATTGCTCTGTATGAGCCTGTGACCGGTAGAGGGGCAGAAGTAGTCCAATCAGCTCCATTTGGTGAGGTCATAACAACATTGCCACTAATAGGAACTGCAACAAAAAGCCCATTGCCATATGCAACAGATGACCAAGGAAGAATTACAGAGGCGTTGAAAGATTCCCAGATTTCTCCATTGGTTGATCTCATTACACGGTTTGTGCCATTGTTAGCAACTGCAACAAAGTAGCCGTTTCCAAATGTGATCGAGGTCCACAGGTTGGCTTGCGAACCAGTATATCCTGTCCAACCAAGCACATTTGGATCTGTTGAAGTCATCACTCTATTCGTCCCAATAGAACCAACTCCTACAAACCTTCCATTTCCATAGGTTATCGAGTTCCAGTTATTAATTTCAGGAGCTGTTGAATTTGTGGCAATAGTGCCATCTGTTAATGTTCGAACAACATCGCCCCATTCTTAACAACAACGAATAATCCATTCCCAAAAGCAATAGATGATTGATTTCCCCCTGAAATTGAATTGTATGATGTCCAAGTTAGACCATCAGTTGATGTCATAAGAGCATTAGCTCCTGTATTAGCTACAGCCATGATAATTCCATTTCCATAGGCTATAGAAATCCATGGATTTAATTCTGGAGCAACCATGGGAGAAACAAAGTTTAATACAGATGCTGAACAGTTTGGTGTAGATGTCGTACTTGTTGGATTTTCTGTCGTTCCAGCTCCTGAATCTGTTGAAGATGCATTGGAATTGGAAATAATGGATAAAAGACGAAGTCTATTTAACTCATTATGAGGATCATCCAAGCCTGGTAGTGTACATAATAGATGAGGTAAGATTAAAAAAAATAGTACAACTGATTGAGTAATCTTAGTATGAACAGTCGATTTTGTAATTTCATAGAATGACTTCATATAATTTTATTTCTAATTATTAGAATAAAGTAAATAAAAAAAGTTTATAGATTATTCACAATTTTACCGTCTTTCAGATATATTTTCCTCTCCGCTAGATTTGCAAATTCTATATCATGTGTTACATAGACTACTGTGGTTCCACGAGTCTTGTTTATTTTTTTAAAAATATCCATAACTAATTTCCCATTTCCAGAATCTAAGTTTCCAGTAGGTTCATCTGCGAAAATATATTCAGGTTCCATAATCAAAGACCTAGCGATAGAGACTCTTTGCTGTTCGCCACCAGAAAGTTGGGACGGTTTCTTGGTGTGCTTATCTATTAAGCCGAATTCATTAAGAATAGTTTTGGCTTTTTCTTCTAGTAACAATTCTTGGTTTGTTTTTCGGGCGGGCATAAGAACATTTTCAAGAGCTGTGAGTTCGGGAAGTAGGTAATGGAATTGAAATACAAATCCCATTTTTAAATTTCGGAATTTATGCAAATCAGACTCTTCAATTTTTGATGTATCTTTATCATCTAATGTTAAAACCCCAGTACTAGGTGTATCTAAAGTGCTGAGTATATAGAGTAGGGTGCTTTTGCCTGAACCAGACTTACCAGAAAGAGATATAAATTCACCGTTCTTGATCTCTAAATTTATATCCTTAAGAACCTTGATAGCAGGCTTGCCAAAGGATTTAGATATATTCTGCGTTAGTATGGACATCACTCAGCCTCATTTCGAATGATTTCGATAGGAGTCATCTTGGATGCTGCCCTTGCAGGAAGATAACCCGCAATTAAACTGGCAATAAATGCAAGCAAAAATGCTTTCACATAGATCATGATTTCAAAGGAGACTAACATGGTTCCACCTTTTGCAGAAAGGCCTGTGCCTGCTTCCATAGTGGATAGGTAAACACAGATTAAAAAGCCAATGACTAGTCCTGCAAGACCGCCTATAAATCCGAGTATGATTCCTTGGATTACAAATAAATTTCTTATATCAGATGTTTCATAACCTATGGATCGTAAGATGGCGATTTCTCTTTTCTTTTGGTTCACTAACATATTCAAAATATTGTATATTCCAAAACATGCTACCACTGTGATAGAAATCGTCATAGAGTTTCTAACTATATCTTGCATTTTGAAAATAGATAGAAAATTCGCATTTGCTTGTTCCCAACTTTCTACCTTATCAATCGAAGTCTCTGACCATTGTGTTGCTAAGGGCAATGCCAATTCTATATCGAATAGTTTGATAGAGATAGAATTGATCTGGCTCGGTGTGCTATTCAATTGCTGAATGTCTAAAAGAGCGCCGTATATTAAAGTATCATCTATACCTTTAATTCCTAAATGAAAAATTCCAACCACTTTGAATGGAATAGGATTTCCTTTCCCGACAGACAAAAGAATATTTTCGCCTATGGCACCACCCATTTTATTCAACAAAGCATCTCCCACAATTATCTTGTTGCCTGTGTGACCGATGTCTGTGAATTTCCCTTGAATGATGTAGTCTTTAATATTCGTAACCGACATTTGTTTCTCAGGATTCACTCCAATGATGCTTGCGCCAACAGATGATTTCCCTCTTCTTGCTATAACTTGCGCTATGATTTGTGGAGAATAACTCATCACTGCTGGATGAGATTCTAATCTTTCGAACCAACCTTGCGGATGATAGATGCTTGTATTATCTCTTCTGCCTGAGGGCAAAACCTTCCAATTGATGATTTGATGCTCAGAATATAAATTTTCTTCAACCGATTCAGGTGTTACATAGGTTTCTTTGGCGGAAATTTTGACATGGGCATCATTATTAATCAGTTGGTCCACGATGTACAACTGAAAGCCAAGCATAATCCCAGATATGACTACATATGCGGCTGTTCCCAAAACGATTCCAAGTAGTGCTAGTAGGGATTGTTTCTTTTGAGTGAATAATTGTTTTAAAGCTAAGAAAAGCATATATTTACTTTTTTGGGTTTAGGATAGAATCATCCAAAGTAATATCGCCATCCGTAACTTCTGCCCACTCACCATTGAGCACACCTAGTTTAATGGAAATTTTTTCTTTCTTTCCATTCCTTATCCTTATGATTTTGCCAGATTTTACAGTTTGTACAGGAATTAAAAGAACATCATTTTTTCTGCCTGTCTCTATAGAAACATCTGCCGTCATCCCTGGAAGAATTTCGTTGGGAAGATCATCTACTATAATATGAACAATGAATTGACCATTATTTGGAAATATGGCTTCCACTCTACCTTCGAATCGATTACCTCTTAAAGACTCAAAACTAATTGCTGCTATTTGACCTTTTTTCACTCGAAGTGCACCTTGTTGTTCTAATGAAACAACAATGTATACATTGGAAAGATCTTCCATTTTTAAGATAGTAACCTGGGGATAGACAATTTCACCAATTTCAAAAGGTATTGAGGTTATTGTACCTTTGAATGGGGCTGTAAATGTGGGAAAAGAATCAAATTCAATTAATTTGGAGCCTTTTTCTAAGGACTCCCCTTCTTTAACATATATTTTGCGAATGGAAGATGTGACTCCGATTTTTAACTCGTAGGTTCTCTGTGAATTTACAGTACCTAATCCATATACTGCTTCAATAACAGAACCTTTCATGGGCCTAATTGTATCATTTCTTGAATTAATGAAGTAAAATAGGCCAATAAGCCCAAATAGAATAATTATAAAATATAGATAATACTTTCGAAGAAAAGCCAATAATTTAAGAATAATATTTCTCATTAATGGAAGCATGACTTTTAGATAAAGTTTTGTAAATCAATTAAGATTTAATACATTAATTTTAACATAAAATTAATGTTAATTATAGAATGATTCTTATTATAAATCTAAAAGAGATTAAATTCGTGCATTATGTACATATACTTGATTAATTTCTTAAAGAATGAAATAAACTCTCGACAATAAATTTTTTAAGGTATTGATTAAGGCATGATCCAAGAAAATAAATCAATAATAAACCGAAAGGACCAATGGTCAGGTTTAATTGAAAAATTGGATAAAGAAGCTAATAATCAAGGTGAAATAATCTCTGTACATGGAAGTGTTGTTGAAGCTAAATTTTCTTCATGCATTCCTAAGATAGAATCCATCATACTCGCTGGGAAAAATCATGAAGTAATAATTGAAATCTTAGCTCAGGTTAATCAAGAGACAGTAAAAGGTGTCGCACTAAATTCTACTGAAGGACTAGCTCTTGGCGATCCAGCCTTTGATACGAAAGAATCTCTACGTGCACCTATAGGTTCCGCAATTTTATCTAGAATGTTCGATGTCTTTGGGAATGTAATCGATAATAGAGAAGAGTTAACAAATATAAAATGGGAACCAATTCATAAAGAGCCTCCCAGTCTTTCTCATAGAAGAACGAATTCAGAAATTTTTGAAACAGGTATAAAGATCATTGATCTTCTTGCCCCCATAGAGCGCGGTGGCAAAGCAGGTTTATTTGGTGGAGCAGGAGTTGGAAAGACTGTACTGCTAACAGAAATGATTCATAATATGGTAGGCCACCAAAAAGGAGTTAGTATATTTTGTGGAATTGGTGAGAGGTCTAGGGAAGGGGAAGAATTGTACAGAGACATGAAAGCCGCTGGTGTATTACCGAACATGGTTATGGTTTTTGCTCAAATGAACGAGCCACCGGGTAGCAGGTTTCGTGTGGGACATGTTGCACTCACTATGGCTGAGTATTTTCGAGACCAAGAGAAAAAAGACGTACTGCTTCTCATTGATAATATCTTTCGTTTTATCCAAGCTGGTTCGGAAGTGTCTGGTCTAATGGGACAACTGCCTTCCAGACTGGGCTACCAACCGACACTCGTTACAGAACTTTCAAGACTAGAAGAAAGAATCGCTAACACTGATACTGGAGCAATCACATCTATCCAAGCGGTATATGTTCCCGCTGATGACTTCACAGATCCTGCCGCAGTTCATACCTTTGGCCATCTCTCGGCATCCATAGTGCTCTCTCGTAATAGAGCAAGTGAAGGTTTATTTCCCGCGGTTGATCCTTTACAATCTAGATCCAAAATGTCCAATCCTTCTATTATTGGAGAAACACATCATAGAGTCGCACAATCTGTCAGGCATACATTGGCACAGTACGAAGATTTAAAAGATATAATTGCAATGTTAGGTATGGAACAATTATCAAACGAAGATAGAAAAATAGTCTTTCGTGCTCGTCTTTTGGAAAAGTTTTTAACACAACCATTTTTTACAACGGAACAATTCACTGGACTAGATGGTAGGAATGTAACTCTACATGAGACTATAGATGGCTGTGAACAGATACTTTCAGACAAGTTCATAGTTACATCCGAAGAAGATTTGTATATGATTGGGAGTATCTCTGATGTAAAGAAAAAGGATGAGGTAACGGCATGAGGTTAAAAGTCTTTCTTCCGTTTCGTAAACTCTTGGAATTACATAATATAACAAAAATAATATTTGAATCTAAATCTGGAAGTTATGGAATTCTTCCGAATAGGCTAGATTTCACGGCAGCCGTAGTCCCAGGAATTCTTTATTATGAGCATAAAGGAAAAGATCACTGGATAGCTATTGATGAAGGTGTACTTATAAAAACTAATGATGAGATCTTGGTATCTATTCGCAATGCAATGGAAGCAAATTCCTTAGAAGAGCTTCAATCAGTAGTTGAAAAAGAATTTTTAACTTTGGATAAAAATGATCAATCCATTCGAACCTCTATCGCAAAACTTGAAAGTGATTATGTTAGGAGGCTTAAAGAGCTGCATTATGGATAAAAAGTTAAATAATTCTAGTAGCCTTAGAAAAGAATTTATGAAAAATATAAAATTGAAATCTTCACGCCAAATTCAGGCTAGAAAAACGCCCAAAGAAAGTGCATGGCTGGGGCTAGGATTCTTTGGTCTTATTGGTTGGTCGATTATTGCTCCTACTCTCCTTGGAGCTGGCTTAGGAATTTGGTTGGATCAAAATTTTCCAGATAGCCGATCCTGGACTTTGGTATTTCTTATAACTGGTTTGATCATAGGTTGTTTCACTGCATACAATTGGATCTTTCAAGAATATAAAAAAATGCAAGATGCTGAAGAGCATAAAGATTAGAATGACTCTTGCAATTTTTACTCAAGCCTTCTTAGCAACACTTGGAGGTTTATTCCTAGGGCTTATATTCTTTGGCGGACTTCGTTTAACAGTCAAAGAAGTAACAGGTAATAGTAAGAATATTTGGATTCTGCCTTTTAGTTTTTTAATACGTTCTTTTATTACTATATATGGTATCTGGTGGATTGCAAAAGGCTCCTTATTACTGATTGGATTTTGTATGTTAGGATGGGTTTTTGCGAGATTTCTATTTCTTTATTTAGATAAGAAATATTTTAAAATAAATAGTTCAATGGACGGTTCATAATGGAATTGTCACCTGATGAAGTAGTCTATTGGACATTCGGTTATGCTAAACTAAATAAAACAATAGTGACTACTTGGTTTATTATATTTTTCTTAAGTTTCTTCTCTTGGTTGGTTACAAGGAAAATGACTAATGGAATCGAAATTAGTCGATGGCAGAACTTTTTGGAAATTGTAGTGGGTGGAATCCGTGATCAGATAGGAAACATAGGGATCAAGGAGCCAGAAAAATACATTGGATTTATAGGCACCTTATTTCTATTCATTGCAACATCTAATATAGCTACAATTTTTCCATGGTATGATGCACCGACAGGTTCGCTTTCTACAACTATTGGACTTGCTTTCATGGTTTTTTGTGCTGTTCCCTTTTACGGAATAGCTCAAAAAGGGATCTTTCCATATTTAAAATCCTATATCCAACCAACAGTAATTATGTTGCCTTTTAATATTATTACTGAAGTTTCAAGGACTTTTGCACTAGCTATTCGATTGTTTGGTAATATAATGAGTGGATCAATCATTCTTGCAATTCTACTCAGTATAGTTCCCTTGCTATTCCCAATCATTATGACAGTTTTAGGACTGCTAACAGGTATTATACAAGCATTTATATTCGCTGTATTATCAACAGTCTATATTGCAGCTGCAGTACAAAATAAAGAAAAGGTTAAATCAAATTAGAGGTAACAAATGGAAGCATTAACTATCATTGGCTCAGTGAGCATTATCGTATCGGGTTTTACTATTGCAATTGGTTGCATTGGACCATCCTTAGCAGAGGGAAAAGCAGTGGCTACTGCATTAACAGCGATTGCACAACAACCGGATGCATCTAATACGATCACAAGAACCTTGTTTGTTGGGCTAGCTATGATAGAATCGGTAGCTATTTATGCATTGGTAGTTTCTATGATTTTAATTTTTGCAAATCCCTTTTGGAACTTTGCAATTACCCAAGCTCAAGCTGCGGTTCGTTAGAAATGAAGTTTGATTGGTTTACAATTCTTGCTCAGATTGTAAATTTTGCAGTGCTTGTCTATCTCTTAAAGAGATTTTTATACTATCCTATATTACGAATTATGAAAGAAAGGGAAGATAAGGTAAGAGAGACTATTCTGTCAGCTGATCAAAAAGTCACGAAAGCGGAAAAGGAATTTGAGTCTTTAAAATCTGAGAGGCAAGAACTCAATAAGAATAAGGAACAAATATTAAAAGAATCAAACCTCGAAGCAGAAAAGCAAAGAAATAGTCTACTTGAAGAGGCTAAGAAAGAAATAGAATCTAAAAATGAAATTTGGAAGAAGGCCCAACAAAATGAATGGGAAGAATTTCACCAAGATCTTAGAACTCAAATTCAAAATGAATCACTCGAAATCAGCAAAATTATAATACATCAGTTAGCTGACTCTGATCTTCAAGAAAAAATACTAAACCAATTCATAAAAAAAATTCGAACACTTCCAAACAAAGATAAAGCTAATGATAAACAACTCATTAAGAGCATCATAGTTCGCTCAGCTATGGAAGTGACTGAAGCCCAAGGCTCCAAATTAAAGGAAGCTATCATTGAATCTATAGGAAATTTTCAGAGAATTCAGTTCGAAGTTAGGAAGGGTTTAATTGCAGGAATTGAACTTATCGTTGATACTAAAAAACTTGTATGGACTTTTGATGGCATGATAGATACCTACTCAGAAGATTTGTTCAAATTTACTGAAAGCAATAAAAAAAATGCAGCAAAACAAACCTAATTCTATTCAAGAAGATGTACAATCTGCTTTAAGTATTTTAATACAAGCTAGGGAAAATTTTACTTCTTCTTTCACATTCAAAGATTTTGGTATAGTTGACTCAGTGACTACAGGAGTTGCCTTTGTTACTGGCCTTTCGGGAGTTGCTTACAATGAACTTCTATTATTTGAAGGCGGGCTTTCTGGAATTGCATTTAATATTGATAAAGATAAAATCGGGGTAGTTATACTAGGGAGTAGTTCTGCTATTGAAGCTGGGTTTGAAGTAAGCCGTACTGGTCGCGTTATGGATATTCCAGTAGGACCTGAGTTGATAGGCAGGCTTATTGATCCACTAGGTAATGTATTAGATGGTGGATCCCCTATATTTACAGACTCAAGACTGCCCATCGAAAGACCATCTCCTCCCATTATGGATAGAAGTGCAGTCACATCTCCTCTGATGACTGGAATAAAGGTGATAGATGCTTTGATTCCTATTGGGCATGGTCAAAGAGAATTGATTTTGGGTGATCGCCAAACAGGGAAAACATCCATAGCATTGGATACGATTATCAATCAAAAAGATAAAGATGTAATTTGTATCTATTGCTCCATAGGACAAAGAGGTTCTGCTGTAGCAAAGGCGATTGAAGCCTTAAAAAGTAAAAATGCATTATCTTATACTCTTGTAATGATTGCTGAAGCAAATGAAGCACCTGGCTTACGTTATATTGCTCCCTATGCAGCAACAAGTATCAGCGAGTGGTTTATGGAGAAAGGAAAAAATGTTCTAATCGTATACGATGATCTCACATCCCATGCTCTTGCTTATAGAGAATTATCTTTACTACTCAAGAGACCTCCTGGAAGAGAAGCCTATCCTGGAGATATTTTTTATATTCACTCAAGGCTTTTGGAAAGAGCCACACAATTAAATAATGAATTAGGAGGTGGATCATTAACAGCACTACCTATCATTGAAACTACGGCTGAAAATATTTCTGATTATATTCCAACAAATCTAATTTCCATAACCGATGGACAAATCTATCTTTCCCCTTCATTATTCGATCTTGGACAACTTCCAGCTATTGATGTAGGTAAATCTGTATCTAGGGTAGGAGGCAAGGCTCAGTATAAAGCCTTTCAAAAGATCGCTGGCTCTTTAAAGTTAACGTATTCACAATTTGAGGAAATGGAAGTATTCTCCCGATTTGGTACTAGACTGGATGATAAGAATAGGAAATTAATTGAGCATGGAAAAAGAATTCGAGCCTGTCTAAAGCAAAAGGAATATCAACCATTTTCAATTGGAGAACAAATCGTACTTTTAATTGCATTGACGGATGGTCTTTTTGATGAAATTCCATTGAAAGATATGAGCAAGGCAGAAGATTTATTATTAACTGTTAGTTCAAGAATTTCAAAGGAGATATTAGATAAAATTATTTCCAGCCAACACCTGGATGATCTTGAAATTGAATTAATATTAAAAAATTGTTCAGATGCTCTTTCAAATCTTAAGGAAAGTAGATGAGTGAAAATCTCACAATTCTAAGAAGAAGAATCGAAGGTGCTAAAGATTTAAAATCAGTTGTTAGAACCTTGAAGGCTATATCAGCTGCAAACATAACTCCCTATGAAAATGCTGTAGTATCTTTGAGAGAATACGATCAGATTGTAAAGTTAGGGCTTTCCGCTTCTTTCAAAAGAAATCGATCTCGTATCCCAAATATGACAGACAAAACAAAAAAAGTCAAAACAGGTGCAATTCTTTTTGGCACTGACCAAGGCATGGTTGGACAATTCAATAATCATATAACTAATTATTACTTAAAAGATTCAAAAACAAAATCTATTTCTAATTCACCAAACACAAGCATCTGGTCAGTTGGGGAAATTATTAAGAATAACCTTATAGATAATGGAATCCAAGTAGAGGGTAATTTTGAAACCCCTGTTTCCGTAACAGGGATTTCCTCTTTGGTTGCAGAAATATTAAATCATATACAAAAATGGCAAGGCAATTCTGAACAAGTTGAACTTATAATCTATCATAATAAACAAGATGAAAAAATGAATTATAATACAATAAGTACAAAGATACTGCCTATGGATTTAAATTGGCTTAATCAAATCTTACTGATACCATGGCCGAATCGTAAGATTCCTGAATCTCTGCCTAATGAAGATTCTGTTCTTAGATCCCTTATTCGGGAATATATTTTCGTTTCCCTCTATCTTGCCTGTGTAGAATCCCTCTCTAGCGAAAGTATTTGCAGATATGCTGCTATGCAGAACACCGAACGAAGTGTAGTTGACCTTATCGCAGATCTGACATTAAAATACAATCATGGAAGACAAGAGGCAATAGATGAAGAATTGGCGGATCTCATCAATGGCTATGTTGTTCTAGGCGAAGACTGAATTGAAAATAGTCTATCATTTAATCATCTATTTAAAGATTTTTTTCTAATAGTCAAATAATATGTTAACCTTGGTATAGTTATATGGAAATAGAGATACTCAAAACAAAAGAGGACATTCCCATTGATCTCTTGCTTTTGGCAGATCCGTCCTTGGATATGATTCAAAAATATGTTAAGACGGGAAGAATCTACTTAGTTAAATTTTCGAATAAAGTTATTGGAGTTATCGTAATCTCTGAAATAAATAATGATACAGATGAAGTAATGAATGTTGCGATAAAAGAGGAATTTCAGAACAAGAGAATAGGTAAACAGCTTATTCAATTCGCAATCAATGAATCTAAATCAAATGGGAAAAAGAAATTAGAGATTTGTACAGGTAATTCAAGTATCACTCAGCTAGGGATGTATCAGAAGTTAGGTTTTCGAATGATCGGAATCGAGTTGGATTTTTTCACGAATAAGTATAAAGATAAAATTATTGAAAACGGAATTGAGTGCAGAGATAAAATCAGATTGCAAATGGTTTTGGACTAGCATTTTTGGCATAACTTTTAACTGTTTCGGTAAAGCTGTCTATAACTTTTATTGCTATGGTATTTTCCTTAAATAATTTTAATCAGGGTGTATCTTTAAGCGAGCAATCATAGAACTATTAGATATTATCCTGCATTCAATTGAAGAATAATATCTAAGCTTTAAGAAAGTTTCTTTCTTAGAAGGAATTATTAATTTAAGCAAGCTAAAATATTTTCCAAACTTTTAGCAAGACTATTCTACTAAGCTCTACCCAAGAAGTTTAAAATTGCCCAAAAAAGCCAAATTGTAGAAATTACCCATATAAAATCTCCAGCCCAACCCCAAGATAAATGTCGCTCACTAATTTCTGCATTGGCTGCGAGCATCTTTCTATGTCTTCGATTCTGTAAATACCTCGGATAGGGGGGATCCCAACTTCTATATCCCCACCCATAACCGATTGGAATTAAAATAAATATAACAAGGAATAATAACTAAAAAATAACTATGAATTCATCATAAGAATCTCCGTTTCTTTATATTTTATCTTTTTAGAGAAATGTTTTATAAAACAATTCTCACAAGACAACTATTAGACTATATTCAATATTATTAAGCCTTCTTTTGGTGATATTAAATAGAACATTTAAAAAAGAAATAAATTATTTCGTGCTTGCACTGTAATTAATATTTGTTAATAAAATGAATATGATTTTTGTAATCGTTCTAAATTTTAGTTTATTATTCAATTAATGTATGTTATGAATAAAATATTTATAGCGATTCAGTTGCTTCTTTATTTGTATAATCAAATCTATAAGCTGCATTGGAGAGGATAGGCCAGCCCCGACTAATATGGTCAAGGGAGACGAAGCTTGGTTCCTGGGAAAATCTTGTTCGGGTCAACGATAACATCGCTGTTCAGCTTGTGGATTTCCGGCCATCGTGCAGAAGTTCCATAGTGTCGTTTGCTGATATCGAACAAATTGTCCTGAGACTCCACGATATGGAATTTTTCAGAAGGGTTTATAATCTGTGTATTGATTTGACTTCTATCAGACGCCTGTTTCTCGTTTGGTGAATTCTCTATGGAAGTGGCGGGCTCTGGTGAGTTGTTTTTGAATCTGAGACCCAGGACTACAAGTGCAATTACAATCGCAACAAATCCAAAGACAGCAAGCAAGAGCCAAAGCCACCTAACTGAAGGACGATCCGAATTCGTCTTGCTGTTTGCTAGTATCGGTTCGCCGACTTCTCCTGGTCTGATGGGTGCACTCATGTCTGCATAGGCTTCACGGCAGATCTCATGAGCATAGTGAGCGAATTTTAAGCGGGCAAGATTCTGCACTGTCTTTACACGAAATGCCTGCTCCAATCTTTTGCCATCAGCTTCACTTAGACCCTGGAGTGCATGCACTGGGGATTTCATGAGTTTACGAATTGGAGTCTGTTCGTAAGCTTTTATCAATTTCTTTTCAAAAGAGGCCATGTCGATTTTCTCTGGTGGAACATCTCGCAATGCGCAGATTTCCTGAGCCCAAATCACATACTTCAAGTCTGCCAGGTCGCGAATCGTCTTCACGTAAAAAGAATCATAGAGAAGTTTGGCATCACCTTCACTCAGACCCTTGAGCGCGTGCACAGGAGCATCTGGTAAATCACGAGAGGACACGTGTCGGAAAGACTTAATTATGCGAGTGTTGAGAAATTCGGAATCCATGAAAACTACTCCATCCCTTTCGGTATCTAAAAACACTGTGAGCTACTAGTATCACATGCCAAGAGCAAATTACAAGCAGATTAGGGAGTTCATTCCACTCACTTATTAAAATTGAAATTTAAGTGGCTTGGATAGTAATCGGTTTGCATGAATGTTATAACTACTTCTAGTTAACTTGAAGTAGGTAATTAAAAAAAATTACTTATTATTCTATAAGCTAGCGTGCCTATTTTCTTTTTATTTCAAAGCAGAAACCATCTTTTCCATCTTCATAAAAGACTCCAATCTCATTGCTAAGAAATCGAAGACCTCTAGTCTTTGTTTCATTGTAGTAAACAGATTTAATTTTATCAAAGTAAAGTTGGTAGTCGTAAGTTCTGTTCGGTGCACCAAATAGGATTTGTTCTTGACCTTCGAACTTAAATTTCTTAACTGATACAGATTTAGGACGTTTTGGTTCTCTTGCTGTGCAATCCTTCGAAAAAGGATGGTATGTGAATGTAGAGCCATCTAAATCGTCAGGGGATACAGCAAGTGGTGCCGCAATGATATTAGCTGTTATTCCAGCAAACAGAAGTATGCTTAGGATTTGTTTTTTCATAATAATCTCTCCATATACGATATTTATCAATTAACTGTAGGATTGTGCAATAAAAAAATGACATTAAAATTTAGAATATTCAAATAACTACATCTTTTTATTTAGAGGAAATTAGATTATGAACGTTGTTCTTTATAATAAAGAGATAAAATATTGCAAAGTATTTTATTTCTTGATCAGATCATAACAACCTGTTTGCCCCCAGCTTTATTATTGTCCATATCATGATGGGCTTGCACAAGATCGGAAAATGCATAAACTTTTCCAAGTTCAATTTGCAATTCTCCTCTTTCATACAGCCTAATATATGAATTTAACTTAGCATCGCTTATATCATTAGAGCCTCCACTGTAGATAGTAAGCTTAACTGAATTCGGAATACTTTCCATGGGTGCAAATTGTTCCAATACCCAGCCTCCACCTAAAATTCCTGTCATACAAGTAATTCCTCCCTCGCGAGTGCAGTGTAAACTGTCTATCAATGTACTAGCTCCTATTAACTCAAGAACTCTGTCTACTCCTTTGGGGAGTATAGATTTTATTTCATTTTTAATTTCTGCTTTTTCCAAGATTACATGATCAGCACCAAGGCTTTTTAGTTTTGGAATGTTATCAGGATTTCTTGTGGTTGAAATTACTTCCAAACCTGCCTTCTTGGCTATTGCTAAGGCACATAGGCCAATCGATGAAGTTCCACCTCTTATCAATAGAGTCTTTGCTCTCTCAATTTCTAAAGCTTTGTAAAGACTTCCATGTGTTGTCTGAAGCATTTCTGGAAATGCACCTAATTTTTCCCAAGGAAGATTGGATTCAATTTTTTTGACACAGGATTTAGGCACAAGAGTGTATTCCGCATAAGAACCATTAAACTCTCGACCCATTCCTCCCATGAATGCTGCGACCTTAGTGCCTGAAGGGAATTCTGGCTCCTTACTTTCTTGAACTAGACCTACACATTCAATTCCAAGAACTCTCGGGAATCGGACATTGGGCGAATGACCCAATCTTGTAAAATACTCAGATCGATTGAGGCCAAAGGCTTTAATTTGAATTAAAATCTTTCCTATTTCTGCTTTTGGAGTAGGGATCTCTTCTAATTTTAATTCTTCAGGTGAGCCGGGTTTATAGATGAGATACGATTTCATGAATTACAATTCAAATGAAATGTAATTTGTATTCAAGAAAGAAAAAAATGTAATGAAAATAGAATACTTTGTGTAAATAATTATGATGATAAATAATTCGATTTGAAATGCAGCTGACATTGTGAAGTCAGCTGCAAGTTGTTTAGAATCAATCTGGGTATTTTTTAAAAGTCTTAGGGCAGATTTCTTTTACGACTTTTTCTTTCTCATTCTCAATAGTGTCAACCAAACGATTGATGAATGCATCCGATTATATATCATATCCACGCTTATGTGCTTCTGTGATACATTCTTCTAATATTTTCTCACCATCGTCTTCAGCTCTTACAGCATTCAAGTTGAAAAGTAGCAGAGCAATGATTGCAGTTAAGTAAAGTGTTTTCTTCATTGTTAGTCCTTAATTATATTCTAATTGCGAAATATCTCCAAATCGAATTATTTTGCAATAGTTTTTCAAATTAATCTAAATGAAAATAAAATCAATTTATTTTTATATTTTGAATAATTATAAATAATAAATTTCTGAAGGAATCTATAAAATTATAGCTCAGTCATTTCATAAAAATATTATTGACCTTAAAAAATATCTATATTCAAATAATTGAAAATGCGAATCTGAGGATCTATTTTTAATAGATTGCTTGAAATAATATTTTTATCTAATGAAATTAAAAAAAACATCAATACTAGTAATTATTTTAACATCATTTGTATTTTTCGCATCTGTTCTTTACTACAATTATTTCTACTATGGCAAGTTCATAAAGAATCAATGCCAATCAAATTGCTTAAGCAATGGTGAACTTCCCCTAATTTTCTGGACACTCATATCATAATAAATTAGGAGTAGAGATATGAGCAAAGGAAACAAATTTTACGAAGAACACTTTAAAAGAAGTGCGGTAGATCATTTAATAAAAAGTCGT
>Ga0210043_1000088_pt1 | contig 102469 bp, 97 predicted proteins | sample CryGeymet201501t_FD_183990 | JGI IMG/M metagenome (GOLD analysis project Ga0210043, IMG submission 183990) | Groundwater microbial communities from Crystal Geyser aquifers in Utah, USA - Crystal Geyser metaG 2015-01t (SPAdes) (version 2) | ecosystem: Environmental > Aquatic > Deep subsurface >...
GGTAGGTGAACCACTTGTTTCCCGATGGAGGGGCGTGGAAGTAGGGGCAGCTGGGGTTCGGACAGTGGGGAAAGTCCGAAATCCGATCAAGTTCGGTCCCGGGTGAGGGGATCGAGGGGGTTAGGCAGAGAGCTTTTGTTTTCATAACTCTCTATTACAAGGCAAAATGCCGATTCTGATTGAACTTTTTCAAAAATAATTTTATTCCCACAAGGTTTGGGGCACTATAAAAGGAACCCCAGATACCAATCCTTGCAAACTCACCCATAAACAGATATTCTGTACTGAACAGCGGAGGTAGATATGTCAGAGCGGCAACTTCAGATGGTCACCTTTCAGTTGGGGGACGAAAGCTACGGAATAGACATAATGGATGTGGAAGGGATTGTCAAAGTAGAAGAAGTACGTGAAATACCTAACTCACCGGTGTACGTAGAGGGCATTTTTAACCTGCGGGGCGACATAATTCCGGTAATAAGCCTTCATAAGCGCTTTCATATAAGGAAAATGGAAATTGGCGATGAGGACGAGCTACTTAGTGGATTTATTATTATCAACGTCGATGGAATGCAATTGGCAGTCGTAATTGACAAAGTTTCCCGAGTTGTTTCGGTAGACTTAGATGAGATCCAGCCTCCTCCACAAATGCTGAGTGGGATTGGAGCGGAATATATTCAAGGTGTCGTGAACCGTCAAGAGGACTATTTAATAATTCTGGATATTAGACGTTTGTTCAGCGTAAAAGAGCTTCAAGCTCTTGAAAACTATCTCTAATCCAAGAATTTATTCTGGCACTTCAGGTTCCCTACAAATAACTATTCGATTCTAGAAAGGAAAGAAATGGCCATCCCTTTAGTTCGACCATCAATAAAACGTAAAGATCTTGATTCGGTGTTGACATGCATGGTTTCGGATCAAATCGCAACCGGGGTACAAAACGCTGAATTTGTTGGAGAAGTTTTGGAATTATTGGGGCTTGATGGAGGGCTCGCTTTTCGAGATCCAGCGACGGCCATACGAGTCGGTCTACTTTCCCTCGGGTTGGGAGTGGGTTCGAGGATTGGGCTTCCGGTTTTTGCGCCGAAAGTATATTTGTTGGAAATTCTTGGCGTGGGTGCCGTGCCGGTTTTTGTTGATTCAGTGCCTGGAACTCCTATTGTAGACATCGAATATCTAAGGAATGTCCATGAACAAGAGGCACTGGGGTGTTTTATAGCCTATAGTGCTTGTGGCGTCAGCGGGAATACCGAGGAAATTCAAGGGTTAGGAGTTCCGCTTATAGAGGATATCACCACAGTCTTAGGAGGGAGATACGAAGATGGAAGCGCTGCAGGAAGTATAGGTAACTTCGTCTTGATTCGGACCGAGGCTCAGGACCTCATTACCTCGGGAGGTGGTATGTTATTACTCACCAAGGGGAAAAAGGAATCGAAAAGCCTGCAAAAAGTAAGCGAGGTGCTGCCGGATACGGCCTATATGGCCGACATGAACGCCGCTTTGGGAAAAATCCAGTTTAGAGAGTTAGGAAAGTTTTTTGAGAGAAGAATAGAATTCTATCGGTTATTTTCCCAATCGGTGCTAAGGTCGCATAATCAGGTACTTTACACTGGGGGAGATGAAGAAGTCGTTCCTTCCTCCTTTGTTGTAAAATTGAAAGGTTCATTGCAGGAGGTTCAGGGTTTTTGCGTAAAAAAGGGTATTGAAACACGGGCTACCTTTGAAGACAGTTGTTATCATTGGTTATCAGCAAATGCTCAAGGCGATGACCGCGAGGATATTCCACGAACCTACCCAAGCTGCGCTCGGCTCATGTTGCAGTGTTTGAGTTTTCCTCTGTATCCAAGTCTTGGAGCGAAAGAGGTCGAATCCCTTTTAAAAATCTTGGCAGCTCTTCCATAGGTATTCCTTTACATTGCATCGACCCCTAAGTATAGTGAGAAAAATGCCCCAAAAAAGTATGCCATCAGTTCTAATAATCGCGAACTGTCAGAAACCCGAAACTTCGGGGCTGGCTACGCAAATTGAAGAGTATCTCGAAAACAGATCGGTGTTTGTTCAGGCGTTTTCTTTTCAGGGTAAGGCTACTCTCCCAGATTACCAGGGTCTTGACTTGGCGATAACTCTGGGAGGTGATGGGACGGTTCTTTTTGCAGCGCGGTCTCTCGCTACTAAGGGGGTTCCAATACTTCCCGTTAACCTCGGGAATTTTGGCTTTATTACCGAGGTAGCAAAAGATGAGTGGGCCGAAGATCTAGAATCTTTTTTAGATGGAAGTTCCCTCGGTGGGCGTCGTTTAATGGCTCAAGTGAAAGTTTTTCGAAAAACTTTTCAAAAATTTGAATCAGTATGCCTAAATGATGCAGTAATATCTGGTGCGGGGATATCGAAAATAATTTCCTTGTCGGCGTTCTTAACCAACACCGAAATTGGAAAGTACCGGGCGGATGGAATTATTGTAGCCACTCCTACTGGTTCGACAGCTTACTCCGCCGCTGCCGGAGGTCCGATATTGCATCCAGAAATAGATGCCCTTATTCTCAATCCTATCTGCCCTTTTACTCTTTCTCACAGGCCCTTGGTTCTACCTGGGGGGGAGAAAATTAGAATCGTAATTGACCGAGCTCAAAGAACCCAGCTAATGCTTACCCTCGACGGTCAACTGGAATATCCGCTGGAACCGGAAGATGAAGTAATTGTCACCAGGGCGGAGAATCCAGCGATAATTGTTAATTCCCGGAAAAGGAATTTTTATGAGGTCCTGCGAACCAAGTTGAACTGGTCTGGGGGCCCGGATGCTTGAAGAGCTAACAATTACAAATTTTGCCCTCATCGAAAAACTTCATCTGGTATTCCGACCGGGATTCACCGTACTTACCGGAGAGACAGGGGCTGGAAAATCGATACTTGCTGGCGCATTGGGACTCTTGGCTGGAAACAAGGCTTCGGTCGACAGCATTCGGACCGGGGCTGACGAAGCCGAGGTGTCGGGCACCTTCGCGGTACCAAAGGTTGGCGGCGTTATTGATTGGCTTGATCAAAGGGGCCTAGAAGTTGACGAGGGTCAGCTAATTGTCCGAAGAGTTCTTCGGGTTAATGGTAAAGGAAGTGTGTATGTTCAAGGTAGTCCTATCACTGTAAAAGAACTTTTAGAACTTAGTCCTAATCTGTTTGACATGCATGGACAACACGAGCACCAAAATCTCTTCGAACCGAGTTTCCATCGGAAATATCTCGACGGATTTGGAGGATTGCAGGGCGAAGTTGCAGAACTAACCGCGAAGTTTTTACTGCTTTCGAATCTAAAAAAGAAAAGAGACACCTTACTGGCGGGAGCGGCAGACCTAAAAAGGGAAAAAGAACTGTTGAGTTTTGTATTAGCCGAAATTTCTGAGGCTAAAATCATCTTGAATGAAGACCAGGATTTAGAGAACGAAAAAACTAAACTTGAGTCGATTGAAGAACTTCGGGTGTTATCCGAAGAAGCTTATGGTTTCTTGAACGATGAAGATCAAGGAGTCCTTCGAATTCTTTCGAGAGTTCGTTCTCGCCTACTCGGAGGAAAGCACATTGATAATGAACTCGAAGTTCTTGCGGATCGATTCGATGGACTTTACTTCGAACTTGAAGACGCGGCCGGGGCTTTAGGACATTACAAAGAATCTGTTCTTTTCGATCCAGATAGGCTTGAAGAGGTACACGATCGTTTAGATCTGCTGTACAAACTCAAAAAAAAGTACGGACCGGGTCTTGATGACGTAGTCGCATACGGTATCGAGGCCGAGAAAAGGTTAAGAGAGTTTGGAGAAGAACAGGAAGACACCCAAGCTCTTTCTTTGCGTATCAAGGAATTAGAAAAAGAGGTCGTGAATTTAGCCGCAATTCTCACAAAAAATCGAAAAGATGCGGCATCAAAAATGGAAAACAAGGTAATGGAGGTTCTCTCGGGTCTCAAAATGGGAAAAAATACCTTCGTCGTCCAGGTCACCCCCAAGTTTTCCGATGGTGGGGTTCCACTTTGTGGTCCCATGGGCGCAGATGAGGTCGAATACATGTTATCAGCTAATCCGGGTGAGCCTCTAAAACCATTGAAGTCAGTCGCGTCCGGCGGAGAGATATCGCGAGTCATGTTATCGATAAAGTCGGTGCTCTCTGAGGTCGAAGAAGCCGAAACCCTTGTTTTCGACGAGATTGATGCGGGAATTGGAGGGGAAGTTGGGGCCGCATTGGGTACCTATCTTCAAAGAGCCGCGGAAAAACGTCAACTCTTATCGATAACGCACCTTGCGAGTATTGCCGTTCAGGCCGATAATCATATAAAGATAGAAAAAGTAGAAGAGGGTGGTAGGACATTTACCCGCGCCTACGAGATTAGTGGTGGCCAAAGAGTGCAAGAAATTGCTAGAATGCTTTCGGGTCATCCGGGTCAAGAAAGTTCCATGGCTCACGCATTGGATCTACTGCAAACCTACCACAAAAGTTTTTAGGAGCACCCGATGGCAAAGGTAAGTGCGGAAGCGAAGGATATTTACTCCGAGCGAATCCGAGGCTACAAACAGGAAATCGACCAAGTCTTATCTCGAGAAAAAAGTATCTTGCAAGTGATACAAAAGAACGACGAAGGGAAAGAGTACAAACTTCTGACCCTAGCCGAAGAGCGTATCAACATGGCATCGTATTATCTATTAATGAACCAAATTAGCCTTTCATTATTGGGCGTCAAAAACGAAGCCTTTATTAATGATGCAAGAAAAAGCTGTTACGAGTCTATTATTCATTTAGAGAATCTTGTCTCCAACCGCATAGATGTACCATTTAGTGACTACGAAGAGGTGCACACAAAGTTGGAGGGCTTTGACGACAGACAGCGATTCGCCCTAGTTAAGAAAATTGGGTTTGCAATTCACTCGGTTGAAGACGACTTTGGAGACAACTCCAAATGGAAATGGTCTTTTGTAGAACTCGAGGGAAGGTATGCAACGATTGCTAAGAATCTCATGAACCTTAAAACCCTTGTTGCCGGACTCGATCCGCGGGTAGATGGATATCGCGAGAGGTATCTTTATTTAGAACTGGTAAAAAAGTGGCTACATTCTGCTGCTGACCGGTACAGAGAGAAATACGAGTTGTCGACCAATCGTATTGACGACTTCAAAACTGGAATTGCATTTCTCAATGCCCTTCGTAGGCTGTTAATGATTGTAGGAGAGAATGAGCCGGCTGAAACAGTCAAAAAAAAGGCTGAGGTTTGGAAGGCAAAAATGGATGATGACGAAAAGCGTATGAGTGCGGCTGCAAAGAAATCCTAAACAGGACACCACTACTAAAATGAAGATTTCCCCCCTTGGATACCTCTCAATTATGCTTTTGGGTGGTATGGTCTACTTTTTATCTCCCCAACCAACCGGTGCGGAGCTATGGGTAATGTCGCCCTGGATAAAAGAACTGCCCCAACAGCCCTTTGAATCCGACGAGGGAAGTAGTGGAATAATAGGAGTCGATGCCGGTGGGGGAGTCGGCGCACTGAACCCTGAGCTAGGTTTGACCCGTTGGTATTCCTCGAGAGATTTTGTTTCCGTTTCTGATTACTGGTTAGTTAACTATGACTATTCGGATAATGTCGCCCCTTTCATTTCTCTTCGAACCCAAGATATATATCCGAATCCGATGGGAGAATACCCGTTGGTTCGTGATGGCTGGGTCTTTACCCTCGGATCGGATCTTACGTCTCTTCGGTTTGGTCGAGACGAATTCCCTTTGGACCTTACTGAATTTCGGCAATGGGCGTCGGTGCTAACCTTCGTCGAATCGAATAGTACTTATGTAGTCGCGGGTCTAGCTGACGGTCGACTATGGGTTAGGTCTTCCGATGACGCCGAGGCAATTATAGAGCCCCAGGATGATTGGTATACTCAAGGGGCATTGACTTCGCGTATTCCTGTTGGCGCAGCAGTATTCGATACCTTTGGGTTCGTAGTGTATGGTACCCAGGACCAGCGGGGACTTTTGTGGAATCTACTTACCGGTGAACTGGTTCTGTCCAGCGAGCTTCCAGGGCGTGGAACGGAGGGAAATTCTCGAATATCATTCTATTCTCCCTATACCGATGTATACAGCTTGTTTATTGAGCGCGCTACGGGCGGCATCGTACATACTATCTCGCTTACCCAGGGAGAGACTCGAAGTCAGAGGGTTGCGTGGGAGAACGTAACGTCTTTCGATTACTTGGACGATTCGGGTCTTGGTTTTGTGGTACACGAAATCGAATCCGGGCCGAAGATAGAATTTTTTCTGCCTCTCGACGAAACTCGGTCTCTTTTAGGTACCAGTCCTTTCTATGGTTCGGTCTTTTCCCATAATTCTACCCTTTTCTGGATAGGAAATGAACAAATCGGGCGGTTTGATCTGGGGTGGATGTATGAGTAATCTCCCAAGACCTTGGATCTTTGTCTTGATTCTTACGAATATATCTGTAGCCATGATACCGGCTATTGAGTGGCCCAAAGAAAGGGGTGAAGAGAATCCCTATACCTTGCGAGTAGAAATAAAGCCCCTCGGAAGTGAAGGAGAGTTTTCTGGACTTATCGGAGGGTCGCAGATAGCAAGAATAGAAGAGGGGCTTCCCCTTGCCCTAGGACCGGCCATAATTTATGACTATCGAAGGCAGTTCTACGGAGTAGGGTATGAAGCTGAGGAACATGGGATTGTGCATAACATTTACGATGGTGAGCGTCGAACACGAGTCTCTCATTATTCAGTCCTGCCCCAAAGAGGCGATCTTCAACAACCCAGAGTTTTTGACGTCCGGGTGCTCTTACCCGAGTCGGAGCCCTCTTTAGTAACATGGAGAAATAACCTAATCCCAAGTGGGGCTTTATCTCTCCGTATCATCCTTGGCGATCCTCTCGAAAGCGGTATTTCCTCGGGTATTCAAACTTTGTCCGTATCGGTCTCGGGAGAAAGCCAATTTAGCTTAGCCCCTGGAGTTTTAAGCGAAACGACCGATGGGCTAAGGGCGCAAAGTTCAGGATCAGTGCTCATTATCGATCAATCGTTACCTACTAGCGGTCGAGATAATCGATTGACAGTCCAAGGAACAATCAATGTGCCCATGGGTAGGTCGTTACTCCGGCTCGCAATAGAGGATTTCGAGGGAAACGAAAATAACCTTTCCTTCGTTCTTCTAGGGACCGAGGAGTTGGACTAATGAAAACCTTTTCAAAACTCCCTCAGGTACATGAAGAATATACGTCTGTTACTTGTCCAGTGTGTGGCTCCCGGGAATGTAAAACCCATTGGGACTGTGGAACCTACTCTTTCCAACGATGTACCTGTTGCAAACACATCTATCAAAATCCACGCCCAAGACCTCAAGATCTCCTAGACCGATATGACGAGGAGTACAAGAACTACGAGGTAGAAAACTCTCAGAATTTTTTTCAACTCATGATCGAAGGGCTTAATGATGTTGGTTTTCTCGATTTGGAAAAACATATTCAAGAGTCTCTCCCTCCTCTAGAGTCACCGAAATTTTTAGATGTTGGGTGTGCTACTGGGGTCTTGGTCCGATATATGTATGATCGGGGATGGGATTCGATGGGCCTAGAAGTATGTGTGCCCGCTGCAGAGTACGCCCAGGCAAATAGGGGTGTCCGGGTGCAGGTAGGCACACTCGAAAGTCAAGAATGGCAGTGGGGTACCTACGATCTTATACATTCGAGCCATGTGATCGAACACGTTCCCGATCCGAATGAGTACCTTTCTCTTCAACATAAGCTCCTAAAACCCGGCGGGTACATAATCGTTACTACCCCAAACACGAAGAGTTTTCAGGCGGCTTTTATGGGGGCATCCTGGAGAAGTGCGATAGCGGACCATGTCCATTTATTCTCTCGAACCCACCTTGGTGAACTATTGGTCCGAGCAGGATTCGAGCCAAAAGAATGGAAAACCTGGGGTGGGATTCCCCTCGGTATGGCGCCAAAGGGAGTAAAACGGAGTGCGGATTGGTTAGCGAAGAGGTTGGGTTTGGGGGATGTAATGATATTCTTGGCTAAAAAGCCCAAAAAATCCGATGCTTGACACTTTTTGCCCTTTCTTACTACCATGGCCCATGACCAAGGAAGTGCTTCGAAGTCTGGGATTCAAAGACTTAAAAAGGCTTGTTGCCCTATTAGACCTCGATATCAGCGATGAAGTACTTTCGGCTTCGAGCGATTCAAACCGTGACGATCTCATTGACTCAATTCACGAAGAACTGGAGGATGTGCGACGGGAGCGCGAAGAACTTAATACTCTCCCAATTCGCTACCAGGAAGACCGTTTCTCATCGGTCGAAAACTTATTTGGTACGGACCTAGATGTTGACTCGGTAAATTTTGATTTTCCAGAAAACTACAATGTAACCAGACTTGTGCTTATGCTTAGAGATCCGGCCTGGGCTTTTGCCTATTGGGACATTAGTTATCAAGACAGAAATAGATTGAAAGATTTGGGAAAAAATGACTCCCTCTGTATAGTACTTCAGGAACAACCGCGCAACGATGACGAAATGCTCGAGCAAGTCGAAATGCCAATTGAACTCTCCGATAGTCGATGGTACATCAATGTCCCTCGGCGGGGTACGAGCTACCAAGCAATCCTTGGTTACTACGGATACGATAACGAAATCCTAACCCTTGCCCGTAGTGGTATTGTCAGTGTACCTCTCGGAACTCTCTCTGAGAACTATGCTACATCGTCCTTTGCTGATACCGATCTGCTCTTAGCGCTCTCGGACCTCCAAGTTCTCGGCGCAGTAGCCGCAGAAGAGATTCCACAAAAAGTGTTGCGCCGATTATCAGAACTCGCGGAGCTTTAGAATCCAAAAAAGGAAGATTATTTCATGAACCACGGTAAGGGATTCCTGAATATTGTTTTGCATGCCCATTTACCCTTTATTAAGCATCCGGAATTCGAAAACTTCCTCGAAGAGAGTTGGCTTTTTGAAGCGATTTCTGAATCGTATCTTCCTCTCTTGGGTATGCTCAAGAGACTTGAAGCCGACAAGATTCCATCCACAATTACCATTTCGTTTTCGCCCACCCTCATTGCCATGTTGCAAGACGACCTCCTTGGGAAGCGCTATCTTGGATACCTAGAAAAACACATCGATCTGGGTAATCGAGAGCTTGAACGAACACAGGACGACCCAAAGGTTCATGGCCTCGCACAAATGTACAGAGACCGTTACCTAAAGTGTCTCGCAGACTACCAGGAATACGCGGGGAATATTCTTAAGGGATTTGACTACTTCCAGAAGGCCGGGGTAATCGAAATAATTACGACCCCCGGAAGTTATCCGTTCCTCCCTTTTTACGAACAATATCCCGCAAATGTGTCGGCCCAAATAGAGTCTGCAGTTGATACTTTTCATATGGTTTTTGGCAAGACTCCCAAAGGAATGTGGCTACCCGAGTGTGGCTACTACCCCGGTCTAGAGCATCATCTAAAAGACTACGAAATAGATTATTTTTTCACCAGTGCCCACGGGCTCATGTTCTCTCCCGATGCTCCCCGTTGGGGGGTATTCACCCCTGCCCAGGTTGGAAACGGGTTGGCATATTTCGCTCGAGATTTGGAATCGGCGAATCTCGTCTGGTCTGCGGAAACTGGATATCCTGGGGATCCCGACTATCGGGACTTTTACCGGGATATCGGCCACGATTTACCCCTTGAGTATATTTCTCCCTTCATCCATTTAGAAAAAGTAAGGGTTAACACGGGCTATAAATATTACGCGGTTTCCGGAAAAGGCGACAATAAAAACCTTTACAACCCTGACCTCGCGGCGAACAAAGTGCTAGAACACGCCGAGAATTTTCTCTACCACCAGAGTAAACGGATTGGGAAACTCGATCCGGTAATGGCAGAAAAACCGATTATTACTTGTCCCTATTCTGCGGAGTTATTTGGTCACCGGTGGTTTGAGGGTATCCAGTGGCTCGAAACGGTCATTCGGCTAGTAGACTCGAAATATGGCGATCTGGACTTAACTACTCCTTCTCGCTATTTGTCCAACTCACCCAAACTAGAAGTATCCCAGCCAATCTACTCCTCATGGGGTAATAAAGGATATGGTGAAGTTTGGCTTGATGGTTCAAACGACTGGATCTATCGGCATGTGCATATGGCCATAGAGCGGTTACAGGAGCTGGTGTCTCGATTTCCCGACGTAACGGGTTTGAAAGAGAGGGCATTGAACCAGGCTGCCCGAGAAGTTCTTCTGGCCCAAAGTATAGACTGGCCGGTAATAATGCGCTCGGGCGCCGCAGAACAATATGCAATTCAACGGCTACGAGAGCATATTGGAAATTTTTATAGAATTTATGATGCTATGGGCCAAGGTACTTTGGGTACCGAGTGGCTCACCAAAGTCGAGAAAAAAAATAACGTCTTTCCTAGGCTTTCTTACAAAGTATTTAACCTAGGGGTCCCAAAAAGAGCGAACGCTCTCGGACATCCCTACGCCTTAGAATAGTTGAATCTCTGTCAGCCTAACTGATACCCCCTACGATCCAAGTTCGAACTTATTTCTCTGTATACCTTTCCTCGAGATACTACAAACTTGTGTAGTTAACACCTCAAACTTTTTGATTTCCCATTGAATATTCTGTCTACCAGGTTGACTTTAAATCAGGATGTTTTAGTATTGCAAGTGGGAAAAAGTGGTAAAAAAAGGGGTTTTGTGGGAACAATGTTGACTGGTGAATTTCGGGCAAGCCTCGATGACAAAGGACGCCTTCTTGTCCCAGCCAAACTCCGGGCGGCGATTCCTGGGAATACCTTAGTAATGACCCGGGGAATTGATCGCTGTTTATGGCTTTTTCCGCCCGAGGAGTGGAAGCAACTTTCGACGAGCCTTATGGAAGCCGCAAGTCCATTTCAAAAAAAGGCAAGACTATTACAAAGGAGGATAATTGCGCCGGCAATGGAAGTCGAACTCGATAAACTTGGCAGGCTAAACATTAGTTCAGCCCTGTTAGAGGCTGCGGGGTTGACGAAGGAAACGGTGATTTTGGGGATTACGAAATACCTCGAAATTTGGGATCTTGAAGCGTATCAACAATACTATGTCGAGACGGAGGATGAATTCCAGGAGGCAGCCGAAGAACTGGGAGGACTTGTCTCCTTCTAAGGTGGAGGATTTCATGGAGTCGGAGCACATTGTGCATATACCGGTAATGGTTACAGAGGTTCTTGAATGGCTATCGCCACCCCCTCTTCAGAAACCGGACGAACCGATTCTATTTATAGACTGTACTTTGGGAGAAGGTGGGCATTCGGAACGTTTTCTTAGTCTTTTTCCTTTCTTGAACCTTGTTGGTATCGACCGAGATCCTGTTATTCAGCAAAAAGCCCGGAACAGACTCAAATCCTTTGGAAATAGAGTTACTTACTTTCAGGGGTGGTACGACGATTTCTTTTCTTCGTACCCTTTAGAGATTCGGCCCGATCGAATACTATTTGACTTGGGTATATCGGTTTTTCATTACGAAGAAAGTAGTAGGGGATTTTCTTTTTCCCGGGACGAGCCTCTTGATATGAGACTTGATCCGGGAACGGGACTGAGTGCGAGAGATATACTCAATCAGTGGAGTGAAGAGAGGATTGCAAACCTCATTTTTACCTACGGAGAAGAGCGATATTCTCGTCGAATCGCTCGGGCGATAGTTGAACGACGAAAAACCCGGCCTTTCGAATCTTCAAAAGAGCTTGCGGAACTCATTTTTACGAGTGTTCCCCACGAGTATCGACACGGCAGGATTCATCCTGCAACCAGAACTTTCCAAGGCCTTCGCATCGAGGTAAATCAGGAGCTCGAACGAATACAGCGAGCGGTCAAGAGTGCTTTTCAAGTCTTAAAGCCCGGTGGAATTCTGGGGGTCATAAGTTTTCATTCCTTAGAAGATCGGATAATTAAAAATTTGTTTCGAGATTGGGCGAAGAGTTGTATTTGCCCACCCGAAGTGCCGATGTGTAAGTGTGGGGGGTATCCCTTGGGGGTTGTGAAATCAAAAAAGCCAATAGTACCGGGAGAAGATGAAGTGAGAAAAAATAGTCCTTCTCGGAGTGCGAAGTTCCGGGTGATTGAGAAACTACGAGACGAGAGGTTTTCTACATGAAATATACTTCCCTATTTTTGGCGACTATTCTTTTGCCTGCCGCACTCTTTGGTCTTGTCTTGTTGAGCGTACAACATTTTCAAATTGATCAGACGATTCGTAGAAATAAAGACCTTCAAGATCGGCTTATAGAGCGGAATAAGCGGTATATAACCCAAGAATCAATTCTATCGAGTCCCGGTCGGCTTCGGGCTTTGGCTGAAACCGAATATGATAGGAGTCAGCCTGTCTCAGAGCAGAATCTTTACTTTTTCATTGATTCCTCAATAGGAAAGGCGGAATGAAGCCTGTGCTTTTTACCCTCGGGGAACTCAAGGCCCGTATCGGTGGTTTTCTTTATTCTGAAGTCCAGTGGAATCGGCGGGGAATGTCGATTATCGATGACTCGGCCGGTATTCGGGGTTTTCAGGTAGATAGTCGAAAAGTGGGGCCTGGCGACCTCTTTTTTCCGCTCAAGGGCGAGCGAACCGATGGACATCGTTTCTTGACCCAAGTTGTTTCCCGGGGATGTAGGTCACTTTTGGTTAGTCAAACGTATTACCGTTCAAACGCCGATAGTATCCGCAGGTTGGTCGATGAGAATTCCATAGTTGTGTTTCCTGTAGGTGATGTTCTCGGAGCGTTACATCTTTTGTCCCGCCTACTTTTGACCCGGTATTCCCTCACGAAAATTGGTATTACGGGAAGTAACGGAAAAACTACGACCAAAGAGTTGGTGAGCTCGATTCTTTCGGTTGATTCGCCAACCTTCATGACTCCCGGGAACTACAATTCGGTTATTGGATTACCTCTTTCGGTACCCTTGGTCGAACCCCGGCATCGTTATGGGGTTTTTGAAATGGCCATGAGCGAAAAGGGCGAAATGAAGCGGCTTTCAGATCTCGTTTTTCCTTCTATTGGAATCTTGACAGGAATCGGAACTGCCCATATCGGAAATATCGGTAGCCAGATGGGTATTGCCTCAGAAAAATTCGAGTTGTTTCGAAACTTTTTGCCCGATAGTATTGCTATTCTCCCGGAAGATGATCCATTTGTGCGCAAGCTTGAGGGAAAGGTGAGGGGGAAAAAGTACTTTTTTGGTATACATTCAACACCTGGCTTCGAAGGGGTTGCACAGGAGGGGCCGGGTAGCCAGATTTTTCGGTGGAAGGGAAGGGACATACGACTCGCCTTGCCTGGTGCCCATAATTTGAAGAATGCTTTAGCTGCAATTAGTCTTTCCGGCGTATTAGGTATTTCGGATGAAAGTGTCCAGCAAGGACTCGAAGGGTACAAGCCAATTTTCGGTCGCGGTCAGATCAAGGAAGGTTCGGTTACACTCATTTCTGACTGCTACAACGCGAATCCTGACTCAATGGCTGCGAGTATTCAGTCGTTCCTTATAAATGGTTCTTCGTCGGCCCGAAGAATTCTTTTTCTCGGAGATATGAAGGAGCTTGGTCGGTTTTCTGTGAAAGAGCACGAAGATCTAGGTCGAATCATTCTGGAACACAAGCCTCACGGGGTCATGCTCTACGGGGAAGAAATTGAAGTGACCTACCGATTTCTGGCATCGAGGGCCGGATTTCCGGTCTACTGGTCCAGGGAATGGGACGAGGTTGTACAGTTGAGTAGAGAACTTATTACCTGCGGCGATTGGGTCCTCTTAAAGGGCTCCCGTTCGATGGAGTTGGAAAGAATTGAAAAAGTGCTGATAGGTGAGACAAGTGAGGTGCGGGAATGTTAGAAGAAATTTTCTTTCCATTTACGAAGTATTTCACCCCTTTTAACGTTTTTCAATATATTACCTTCCGGGCTGCCTATGCGACCGTTACAAGTCTTTTGATGACCCTTATGCTCGGTCCGGTTCTCATTAAGTATCTAAAAAATAAAAAGATCGGAGAGGCAATTCGTACCGATGGCCCAGAAAGTCATCATAAAAAGACCGGTACCCCAACAATGGGGGGGGTACTTATCGTTTTTACCACTGGATTTTCGGTGTTTTTGTGGATGGACTTTGGAAGCCTCTATACGATTGTTGCTCTAATAGCAATTTTCGGATTCGGTGGGATTGGCTTTCTAGATGACTCTATAAAGGTGTTCAGGGGCAACAAGGCAGGTCTTTCATCGAAGAAAAAGCTTATAGGACAATTTTTGGTCAGCGGTACAATCGTTGGTCTTCTGTATTATTTTCGAACCGAGGATACAACCCGACTTTTCTTTCCCATGGTGAAGGGTTCGATTTTGGATATGGGATGGTTCTATCTTCCCTTTGGAATCTTTATTCTCATGGGATGGACGAACGCGGTCAATTTGACCGACGGACTCGATGGTTTGGCAACCGGGCTTTCGATTATGGTAGCCCTTACTTTCGGAGCAATTGCCTATGTAGTAGGTCGTTCGGATTTTTCTGAATACCTCCAGCTTCCTTTTATCCGAGGAGGGGGTGAAATTACTATTTTAGCCCTTGCTCTCCTTGGTGCCTGCGTTGGCTTCCTTTGGTATAACTCAAATCCAGCAGAAATATTTATGGGTGACACCGGTAGCCTTATGATCGGAGGGGTGTTGGGGACTATAAGTTTAATGATTAAGAATGAGCTTCTTCTGGTTATTGTTGGAGGAGTATTTATACTCGAAATCCTTTCTGTGGTAATCCAAGTCGGCAGTTATAAGTTGCGAAAGAAACGAGTATTTTTAATGGCCCCCTTACATCACCATTTTGAACTAAAGGGATGGAGCGAAAACAAGGTAGTAATGCGTTTTTGGATTCTTGGTGGACTTTTTGCAATTCTGAGTCTATCGACTCTAAAGATACGGTAAGGAACTATGGGACAGCGATTTATACTAGAGCCATTAGAAAAAGACGCCCGAGACAAAGAATACTTCGGGCTCGTACTTTCGACTCTGCTTTTAGTCGGTTTAGGACTCTCGGTTCTCCTTTCGTCGTCCTTCTATCGGGGTGCGGTTGCCTTTCGCGATCCCTACTACTTCTTTCGAAATCAACTGGTGTTTGTGGGACTCGGTAGTGGGGTTGCCCTATTTCTGTCCTTTTATCCTGGTGAGCGAATTCAAAGATGGGTGCCTTGGATGTTTCTTTCCGGACTCTTGCTTATGGGATTGGTATTTGTGCCCCAGATCGGGCTTACTCTCCTCGGGGGGCGGCGTTGGATTCAAATTGGATCTTTTACTTTCCAGCCATCGGAGTTTATGAAGGTAGGAATGGTTTTGCACCTAGCCCATCTTCTCTCCCGACGACAGGACAGGTTAGGGAACTTCACCGACACTCTTTTTCCCACAGTTTTGATCGTTGTTGTCTTGTTTTTCTTAGTTCTGGGGCAAAACGATTTTTCATCGGCCGTGCTTTTTCTGGGTCTGGGATTTCTCATGATATTTGTAGCCGGGGTCAGTTTCACTTACATTTTTGCACTTATTTTTACAGGAAGTGCTCTAGCTACAATATTTCTGTTGAGCAAAGAGACCCGGGTGAATCGACTTTTGGCCTTTCTTGATCCCGAGCAAGATCCCATTGGAAAGGGCTTCCAGGTTCTCTCTTCGAAAACGGCACTCATGAATGGTGGGCTCACGGGCCTCGGAATAGGTCAGGGGGTCAGGAAATTAGGTGGGCTACCGGAAGCCAACTCTGATTATATTTTTGCGGTCCTGGGGGAAGAAATGGGTTTTCTCGGTGTGGTGGGGGTAATGGGGCTTTTTGGGATTTTTGCATGGTTTGGGTATCGAACTGCCTTCCGTCATGGTCGAACCTTCATCGGGCTGTCGGCCTTTGGGCTTACTTCGGGGGTTCTTCTTCAAGCCCTCTTGAATATGGCGGTAGTATCGGGAGTTCTCCCACCCACGGGCATTACTCTCCCGTTCTTCTCGTCCGGGGGCTCGTCAATGGTAATGACTTTGATAACCGTTGGACTGCTCCTTAGCTTTTCTCGAGTACCAAATTCCGAAGAACGGGAGGAACATTTTGGCTGATACCTTGGCTGAACTCTATAAAAACCAACAGGCCTACTCTCGTTCCAAGGAAATCAAGAAACCCAGGGGTATTCTTGTAAAGGTGATTATTATTCTGGCCGGTCTTGGTGTTCTGAGTCAGGTACTCTATTACGGTTATTTTGCTCCTCGACTCACAATTACCCGGGTGACCATGACCGGACTCTATGGCGTTTCTGAGGGCGAAATCTTGGGTGCAGCGGGATTGTATTCGGGAATAATGTTTCATCAACTCTCGTTGGATCAGGCTCGGGAGTCGATCTTGCAAATTCCTTCTATCAAAGATGTAGTTCTAGAACCCTCGTTTCCAAATACTTTAGCGATGAATTTTGTCATGCGAGAACCCCTGGGGTTCAGCTTCCTTGATGGTACGATGTACGCAGTCGACAAAGACGGAGTGCTCTTTTTACCTCAAGGATTGTCGGTTGTCGACGGACCAGTATTCACTGGGTTGCTTTGGGAACCCTGGGGACAGGTATCGAGGGTGCCTTACCAACATAGACTTTTTCTCGAAGACCTCGACAAAATTCGCCTAATCGAACCGGGGATCTATCGGCTATTTTCTCAGTTTGATTTTGAAACAACCCCGGCAGGAGGATTTTTGGTTTCCCTTTACCCGACCCACATGCATCAAAAAGTAAAAGTTGGAGCGCGAATGAGTCCAGAACAATCGGTTATGCTCATGCGGGTGCTCGATATGTTACAATCCCGACCAGATTACCAACTGATAGAGGACATAGATTTCCGAACCGGTGATGTGATCTACACCAAAGTAGGGGGGGATTCGTGAGTCACGACGGAGTTCTCGTAGGTCTCGATGTAGGAACCTCGAAGGTAACAGCGGTGATCGCTGAACTAACAGAAAACGGCGGGGTCGATGTCCTGGGAATCGGGACCGTTCGATCTCTCGGCCTACGCCGGGGAGTTGTAGTAAATATCGAAGCCACTCTTCGGTCTGTGGCTCAGGCAGTAGAGAGAGCAGAAAATATGGCTGGGCGAGAAGTTCAATCCTTGGTGACTGGTATTTCAGGTGCCCATATCGAGGGAATAAATTCCCGCGGAGTCGTTGCGGTTACCAGTAAAGATCGGGAAATAACTCGGATCGACATCGAACGGGTTATGGATGCTGCTCGGGCGGTAGTCCTACCCATGGACCGGGAAGTCTTGCATGTAATCCCCCAAGAATACGTAGTAGACGACCAGAAGGGTATTAAGGACCCCATGGACATGATCGGGGTACGTCTTGAGGCCGAAGTTCATATTGTAACCGGAAGTGTAACCGCCGCTCAAAATTTATTGAAATGTGTAAATCGTGCGGGTTTTAAGGTCGAAGAAATAGCCTTGGATATCTTGGTCGGGTCACAAATTGTCTTATCTGAGGACGAAAAAGACCTGGGCACCATGGTCATCGACATTGGTGGGGGTACTACGAATATGATCATGTACCAGAATGGAGCCCCATTTTTTACCGGTGTGGTGCCAATTGGTGGCTCAGAAGTAACCTCAGACCTCTCGATTATCCTAAAAAATCCCTTGGAAACAATGGAGACCTTAAAGATTCAATCGGGATCCTGCTACCTCCCCCTTGTCCAGGACGACGAGGAAGAAATCGTGCTTCCTGGAGTTGGAGGCATGCCCCCGACCGCCATTACCCGGGCAGAAATTGCCGAGTACATTCAGCCTCGGATGGAAGAAATTTTCCATCTCGTCAAGGAGAAGGTTGAGCGGGAAGCTCAATTTTCCCGTTGGTCGAGCCTGGCTGGTGGAATAGTACTTACCGGAGGAGGAGCCCTCTTGCAGGGGTCGGCAGAGCTCGCGGCGGAGGTTTTTGGTTCAGCCGTACGGATTGGGTACCCCATGGGAGTGGGGGGGCTTACTCAAGACCTGCAGCGTCCAGATTTATCTACTGCCATTGGCCTTGTACTTCATCGGGCTCGGAGTCTAACCGACGAGGGGAAGGGTGATAGAGGCAATCCCCTTGGTTCGGGGAGTAAGTCCGGGGGCAAACTTCGAGGAATGCGTAAATGGTTAAGGAATTTTTTCGAGTAGTGCAGAAGTTCACATAAAGTGAGTGTTCACATAGGGAGGGGACATGAACATAGAAATAGTAGACGATTATCAAGAAGAGCAACCCAGTAGCCCTACGGTTATACGGGTAATAGGTGTTGGTGGAGGTGGCAGCAATGCGGTGAACCGTATGATCGACGCCCGGTTGCGGGATGTTGATTTTTTTGCGGTTAATACGGATATGCAAGCCCTCAAAGGCAGCCGGGCGCCTACAAGGCTACCATTGGGATCTCAGGTTACCGGTGGTCTTGGGGCTGGTGGAAATCCAGAAATAGGCGAACGGGCCGCTCTGGAAGATAAAGAAACCATCAAAAAGCTCCTAGCGAACTCGGATATGGTCTTTATTACCGCAGGAATGGGTGGGGGCACCGGTACTGGTGCTGCCCCGGTTATCGCGAGCATTGCCAAGGAAATGGGAATACTCACCGTTGCAGTAGTTACCAAGCCCTTCGCTTTCGAGGGGAGGAAGAAGGCCAAGCTCGCAGAAGAGGGTATTGGTCGATTACGAGAGCACGTCGACACCCTTATTACCATTCCGAATCAGCACCTGCTAAAAATTGTGGAAAAAAACACTCCAATCAAAGAAGCATTCCTCGTGGCCGATGATGTTCTTCGCCAAGGGGTGCAAGGCATTTCTGACCTCATTACGAAACCCGGCGAAATCAATATCGATTTTGCGGATGTTCGAACCATAATGAAAGGACAGGGGGATGCTCTTATGGGGATTGGAAGGGGGCGTGGGGAGAACCGTGCGGTCGATGCGGCCACCAACGCTATCAATAATCCTTTGCTTGAAGATGCAAATATTGACGGTGCCCAGGGCATGCTGGTGAATGTTACCGGAGGCGTAGACTTTACCCTTTCGGAATTCGAAGAAATTATGCAAATAATCACCGCAAACACCGACGACGATGCAATGATCATCGCCGGCACTGCGGTAGATGAAGCCTTAGAAGACGAAATAATCGTTACCGTTGTGGCTACGGGCTTCCCGCTCACCAGCCAACCCTATTTGGAACCCTCGCGCCCGGCGGTGACTCGAACACCTGGCATTGATCGATCAATCAATGGGGGTAAGAAAAGCGATTACATTAGTGCCGATAGTTTTGCCCGGTTGTTGACTCAAGGAAAACTCGATGAAAATAACGACAACAAAGAAGCCTCGGAGGCCGAAGAAGAACCAGTCCCTGCTCTTCAAGGATCGGAAAAAAGGCCCGTTCAACGGGATTTAGAATTTCGTCCCCGGCCTTCGGTGTTACCCAGTCATCCCCGCATTCATTCTTCATCCGACGACCTGGGTGTGCCCGCATACATTCGCAGGCAACAACAGCGCGAAAAGTCCGGCAACTGAGGCAGAGTATGAAACAGGAGTTCGCCCGCATTTTACTACAGTTTGAAGCCTACCTAATGGCCGAACTCCGAATGGCCTCGCCGAGTGTGCAAACCTACGTCCGAGAAGCCCGGACATTTCTGGGTTACCTCGACGAAAAGCGGTTGGGCCTGGGAGACCTAGATCTATTAGACCTGGAGAACTACCTCGGATTTAGGAGAGATGTAGGTGGAGTCGACCACCGAACGGTAGCGAAGATTATTAGTGGTCTGCGCAGTCTATTCCAGTACCTCATGCTGGAAGAAATCCTGGGAGCAAACCCCGCAGCCCGTCTAGAAATGCCAAAAATGGCCCAACGCCTTCCGGGGGTTCTGCCCTTAGCGGACGTGGAGAAAATCCTTGAGGTAATACAAACCGACAACCCCTTTGGACTAAGGGATCGGGCGCTCTTTGAGCTCATTTACTCCTGCGGCTTGAGGATTTCCGAAGCGGTCGAGCTGACTTTAGACCGGGTGTACATTCCTCAACTCATCCTTCGAATTATCGGCAAGGGCGACAAAGAGCGATTAGTGCCCCTCGGAGAAGAAGCGGCCCACTGGATAGCTGAATACCTTCGAGATGGCCGTCCCTTACTTGCTCGGTCGCCGAGCCCCTATCTCTTCCTTAACCATCATGGGAGACAGTTGTCTCGGAAAGGAATGTGGAAAAGGTTCAAGGAACTAACCAACAAGTCGGGTATTCAGGCGAAGGTGCATACCTTGCGTCATTCTTTTGCAACCCACTTGCTCGAGGGCGGTGCCGATCTTCGGGCTGTGCAAGAGCTTCTGGGGCATGCGGATATTAGTACTACCCAAATCTACACCCACATCGATAAAGAGGAACTGCAGGTATATCACAAAGACTATCATCCCCGGGGTTGATCTCGGGGTAAGGAGAAGAAGGAATGAATGACAAGAATTACCCAGATTTAGAAGGACTCGCCCCTGAACATCAGAACGAGTGGAATCGAATTGCTGAAGCTCTCGTCGCGGCAGGTCGGGTCGCAGAAAAAAAATACCCGGCAATTACTTCGGTTCGCCGAGATCCATCGAGCCCACTGGCTAAAACTATTGACCACACCTTGCTTAAACAGGGCGCCGGTGCCACTCAATTCCGCGAACTCTGTGCCCAGGCTCGAAATTGGAAAACCTACAGCGTATGTGTGCCTGGAAGCTGGGTAAAACTCGCTGCTGAAGAGTTGAAAGGAAGTGGTGTTGCGGTCTGCGCGGTAACGGGGTTTCCGTTTGGGTACGATAGTACTGCCGCGAAGGTAGCCGAAACAACCCATGCAATTTTGGAAGGCGCAACGGAGATAGATATGGTACTACCCGTCGGCCTAGTGAAAGATGACAAAATTCTGGACGTATTCGAAGATATAAACCAGGTTGTTAAGGCTGCGGCAGGAGTATTAGTCAAGGTAATACTTGAAACCAGTGAGCTCACCCCTCTCGAAATTATAAGGGCCGCAACTCTATCGTGTTTCGCTGGAGCCCATTTCATAAAGACCTCGACCGGGTTTGCCTCGGGTGGCGCCACAGTCGAAGCCCTTAAACTCATGCGGTTGGTCGCCGGCCCCCTGAGGGGTGTTAAGGCCTCGGGAGGCGTCAGGACTCGAGAGTTCGCGATCGAGTGCTTAGAGCTTGGAATCGATAGAATCGGTACCTCGTCGGCAGCGGCCATCCTTGGATTCGAGCAGGCACCGTCAGGAGGATACTAAGGTGCGACGTTTACCAGCCATTCTGGGCTGGTTGAGTCTCATAATCTTGATGATTTTTATCTCTGGTTGCAGCCCGGTTACTAACTCTCAAGTGCAAATTCTTTCTCGGTTTGAGACCGGGGAATATGAAGATCAAGAGGTCAGTAGCGAGCGGATCGAAGAACTGCGACAAGATATCGCCCGGTACACCCGGGTTGTAGAAGAAAAAATTTCTGCAGCCGGAAGCATCGCTTCGGCGTACAAACTATTGGGGACCGAGTACCAACGAATGGGAATGCATAAGCTGGCCTTAGCAGCCTTTCAGGGGGCTATAGAAGTCGAGCCGGCGAATCCTGGTCTGCTTTACGAGGCCGCAGTAGCCGCTGGAAATTGGGCAGCCAGCGCCCCAACTGCCGAGGTGGGGCGGGAATATTACGACCGGTCCCGCAGCTACTACGAGAGAATTTTGGGAATTGATCCCTTTCATTTGCCCTCATTGTACGGACTTTCGGTTCTCCTGAGTTTTCAATACGACCAGAACGAAGAAGCAGAAGAATTGATCGATCGTTACCTTCGGGCTCGGTCGGCAGACACTCGAGCCCTTTTCGTAAAAGCTCGACTTTTGGCGGCCCGGGGCGAAACGGGGGCTGCTGCGGGGGTGTACGGCGATATTGTTGGACTTTCTCAGGATCTCCGAGAAAAAAATCAGGCTTTGTTGAATCAGAGAGCGCTTTTAGATAGTGAATAAAGGGTATGAACAATGAAGTTGCCCTTGCGCTTTCCTACGCCACGGGACTTCCCCCTCGAGATCAGGTTTTGTTGGCTCGAGAATGGCAGACTCCCCAAGCGATGGCCAGAAGTTCGAAAGAAGAAGTAGAACGGTATCTGGGTAGGCGCCTCATGAAAGAATGGCGCCCTGGAAATTTTTTGGGGTCTCTCGCCCGAGACCAAAGGGTTTGGGACCAGTATCGAGTTCGCTGGTTAACTATCGACGACCCGAGGTATCCGGTGGATCTTCGAAATATCTATGATCCACCCTTGGTTCTTTTCTACCGAGGTAACCCCCCGGTATCAGAAGAATTTCTCTTGGGAGTGGTTGGGACCCGCCGACCTTCGAACGCGGCTCACGAAGAAGCCTACAACTTTGGTCGCCAATGTGCTGCCCTGGGTGTGGGGGTCGTTTCTGGATTGGCCTACGGAATAGACAGTGCGGTCCACGCGGGTCTTGTGTCTGCGGGAGGCCGGGGTATTTGTGTCCTCGGTTCGGGGGTGTGTGTAATTGCACCCCAGGGGAACCGCGCCCTGGCTGGTTCGTTGGTACAAAATGGGGGGTGTATCGTGAGTGAGTATCCTCCCCTGGAGGGGGGTGCCCAGTACCGTTACATCCAGAGAAACCGGATCATTTCTGGCTTGTCAAAAGGGGTAGTAATTGTTGAGGCCCCCGAGGGATCGGGAGCACTCTATACCCTCGATTTTGCCTTGGAGCAGGGTCGGGAAGTTGCTCTTCATCAGGTTGGGTTGACCCCAGGGTCTCGGGGCGAAGCCATGCGGTTACTCAGAGATTCGGGCGCAACGGTTATTGCATCGATACAGGAGTTACGACCATGCTTTTCTTGAAAGATACATTTTTGCACTATCTTCGTACAGTCCACGGATCGAGCATTCACACGGTGAAGGGCTACAGCCGCGACCTGACCGATTTTGAATCCTGGGCATTAGAACAGGAAGTTTCGGAGAAATCAATCCGCCATAAGGACCTTCGTCGATATTTGGTGTATTTAACCAAACAAGGACTTGCACCTAGATCTATTAATCGAAAGTTATCTGCCTTGCGCAGTTATAGTCGTTTTGCGGACCGAAACGGGGCGGAAACGGGTCTACTAGACGCGGTTCAAGGAGTTCGAGGCATGAAGGTCAAAAGAACCTTGCCTCGATTTCTTTTTGAAAATGAGGTTTTACCCCTTTTGGAACTCAACCCCATCGGCGATCGTAGCCCGTTCCAAAAGGTTCGAGATCAAACACTTTTTGAGTTTTTCTACTCGACCGGTTGCCGACTAAGCGAAGTTGCCTCCGTAAGGGTATTGGACCTAGATCTTTCGCGTGGGCGAGTGAAGGTCCTAGGAAAGGGGAAAAAAGAGCGGTTTGTCTTTCTAGGCAACAAGTGTCGCGAGGCCCTTCGTTTCTATTTGTCCCTTCGGAATGAGCACCTCCAAAGTATTGGACGACAGGAAGAACAATTCTTGTTTATTAATCTCCAAGGTAAGGTACTCTCGATCCGGGGGATTCAGTATATTGTCAAAAAGCGAGGAATTCAGATTGGAATAGCAAAGCCCCTAAGTCCCCACGGGCTAAGGCATAGTTTTGCCACCCACGTTCTGAATCGAGGGGCTGATATCCGGGTCGTGCAGGAGTTGCTCGGTCACGAACACCTAAGTACGACCCAAATGTATACCCATTTGAGTATAGAAAAACTACGAGAGACCTATCGACAAGCCCATCCCCACAGTCAAAGAAAATCAGAGGAGACCAGGTAGTGGAAAAAACAGAAATTCGAAGCACAACAATAGTGGCCGTCAAAAAGGGCAACTCGGTAGCCATGGCTGGCGACGGACAGGTGACCATGGGGAACGCTGTCATGAAGGGAAACGCTCGAAAAGTCCGCCGAATCTACAATGACCAAGTTCTCGTAGGTTTTGCCGGTGCAACCGCCGACGCCTTTACCCTCTTTGAAAGGTTCGAAGAAAAAGTAAAGGAATACGCCGGGGATATAACCCGAGGGGCAGTGGAGCTTGCTAAGTTATGGAGGACCGACAGGATGCTCCGACGGTTGGAAGCTCTTATTTTGGTAGCAAACTGCGAGAAGATCCTCCTCATATCCGGTACTGGGGACGTCATTGAACCCGAGCATGGGGTAATTGCTATAGGTTCGGGGGGGAATTATGCCTACGCAGCCGCCCGAGCGTACCTAGAGAGTTCCGATTTCGGGGTTCGGGAGATTGCGGAGAAATCTCTGGCAATCGCAGCAGATATTTGTATTTACACAAACCATTCAATAATTGTTGAGGAGATTCGTTAATTCATGAACCTAGAAGAACTTAGCCCCCGAGAGATTGTCGACGAGCTTGATCGGTACATAATTGGGCAGAACAAAGCAAAAAAAGCGGTAGCAATAGCCCTTCGTAATCGAATACGCCGGCAAAATTTATCTGCTGACCTTCGAGACGAGGTCGCGCCAAAAAACATTATTATGATAGGACCAACTGGGGTAGGAAAGACCGAAATTGCTCGGAGGCTATCGAAACTCACCGGTGCACCGTTTATAAAAGTTGAGGCCACAAAGTATACCGAGGTTGGATACGTTGGAAGGGATGTGGAGTCGATGATTCGAGATCTCATGCTCGTGGCGGTTAATATGGTCAAACAAGAAATGCAAAGTACCGTAAAGGAAGCTGCTGCTCGCCGGGCAGAAGAAGAAGTTCTGGACCTCCTACTTCCTGGTTCCGGAGAGAAAAAAGAAAAGTCCTCGAGCTTTGGTGGACTCTTGAGTCTGATGAAGGATCCCGGGACCGGTTCATCGAAAGAAAGTGCGGAAGTGCCCCCCTCACCTGAACCCAGTATCGAAGAGAAAGCTGTACTCTCTTCGACCCGGGAAAAATTTCGAGAGCGTTTACGTTCCGGTGCTTTCGATGACAAAGAAATCGAAATCCAGATATCCAGACCAAATCCAGGTCCAAGCATCGAGATTTTTTCCGGTTCGGGCATGGAAGATATGGACATGAATCTTTCAAGTTTGGGAGGGATTTTTGGGAGCAAGAAGAAAAAGAAAAAGGTAAAAGTACCTCAAGCCCTTGAAATCCTTACCCAGGAAGAAACAGAAAAGCTCATAGACCTCGACCGGGTCTCCGACATCGCCCGGGAACGGGTAGAGAGCATGGGCATAGTTTTTGTCGACGAGATCGATAAAATTGCTTCACGAGAGGGGCGCTCGGGGGTTGATGTGAGTAGAGAAGGAGTCCAGAGAGACATTCTACCAATAGTCGAAGGGGCAAAGGTGAGTACTAAACACGGGATGGTCGATACCACCCATATCCTCTTTATCGCCGCCGGTGCCTTTCATATGAGTAAACCAAGCGACCTCATTCCTGAACTTCAAGGTCGCTTTCCAATCCGGGTAGAACTCGAGGCCCTAACGACCGAAGACTTCTACCGAATACTTACTCAACCAGAAAATGCTCTCATAAAGCAGTATATGGCTCTTATGAAAACCGAAGGAGTCAATCTTAAGTTTAACGAGGAGTCTCTCCAGACTTTGGCAAACCTCGCGGCCGAGGTAAACTCGAAAACAGAAAATATTGGAGCCCGCAGGCTTCACACCATGCTCGAGCTGCTGTTAGAGGACATAAGTTTTCAGGGACCCGAACTGAAGGGGCAGGAAATCGAAATCACCTCAGAATACGTGTACGAGAAAATGGGTGCGGTTGTGCAAGATCAGGACCTAAGCCGGTATATCTTGTAAGCCTTTACTAATTGGTTCAAGGAAAGGGAGTTTTTTGCCGAAGAATAACTTGGGAGTAGACATATATGTATACCGAAAATACTTGGGGACATTCGTTAGATCTGTTACATCGCACCATGAGTGTAAATTTGATGCGACAGGATGTAATCGCGAACAATATCGCGAATGCGGATACTCCAAATTTTAAGAGGGCCGACGTAAATTATGAGTCTGCTCTCCGACGAGCTCTTGAATCGGGTGAACAAGGGGGATTGCGGGGTGCTTATACCGACGACAAACACATACCCTTCGAAAAAAATATCGATTATCGGACCGTGAGACCTCGGCGGGTTCTCGATTTTCTCACGACTGCGAAAAATAACGGTAACAATGTCGACATAGAAGTAGAAAGTAGCAATTATATTACTGCCCAGTTGGCGTACAACCTTATGGTGAATTCGGTCAGTCATCACTTCAACTCAGTCAATATTGTATTGCGAGGTTAATTATGGGAATGTTTAGTTCGATAAATATCGCTTCCAGTGGATTAACGGTTCAAAGGCTTCGGCAGGACGTAATAGCCGACAACATCGCAAATGTGGAGACTACCCGTACCGCCGAGGGTGGTCCGTTCCGAAGAAAGCGGGTCATCGTTGAGCCTAGGGTAGAAGATCTCTATTGGAAGAGTCCCTTCGTGCCCGAGGCCCTCGATAATGGAATGGGAAACGGTGTCGAGGTAATTGAGATTCAGCCCGACCGAGATGCAGAACTGCGTCTTGTGTACGATCCTACCCATCCCGACGCAATTAAGGTCGGGCCGCAGGCGGGATACGTCGAATATCCAAATGTCAATGTAGTGCAAGAAATGGTCGATCTCATTTCGGCCAGCCGAAGTTACGACGCAAACATAGCGGTAGTCAACGGGGCTAAGGCTATGTTCATGAAGGCTCTAGAAATTGGTCGATAAAAAGAGTAGTTTGAGTACAGGGGAGGGAATATGTACAGTACAACGCCTATTTCGGCGGTAAAAGGGAACTTAGTGACTCTGCAGGCCACTAATCCTAAACATTTCGGTGAAGACGAGAAACCTTCAGAAGGTCTGTCCAAGAGCTTCGGACAGTTACTCTTCGATAGCCTCAATGAAGTAAGCTCGCTACAGAACGAAGCGTCCCAATTATCCGTCGAGGCTATCATTAACCCCGATGAGGTAGCACCCCATGACGTAACTATTGCAATGGCAAAAGCGAACATGAGCTTGAGTATTGCAAAAAATGTTATGGATCGGGTTATTCAAGGATATAAAGATTTAACGAATCTGCGTTAATGTGACATTATCTTCTGGATAAATCCTTGGTTACCGTGTACACTTTTTCAGTAAGGGGAAAACTGGGTCCCTTATTTCTAAGATGGACGGATTAAGGAATATTTAGTCCGTACAAAGGAAGAAAAAACGACAAAAGGAGAGATTGGAATAGGCATTATTTTGTGCCCCATTCCATGTAGAAAACAGTAGGATTTTCTTCGGCCTGCAGAACCAAAGAATTATCCGAAACCCACATCTCTCGTTTTCCGTTCAGTTCATAAGGGAGGGGATATGAACGAATGGTTCAAAAAAATGGCAACTCGCGTCAGGGAACTTTGGAAAAAGTGGACCCTCGTCCAGCGGATCGTATTGATATCCGTGGTGGTTGGAGCGGTTGTTGGTATTGGACTCATCTTTACGATAAATGTTTCGCCGGCGCTGGTGCCAATTCTAACCCAGCCAATCACCGATGAAACTCAACTCAACCGTATTGTTACCCGACTCGACCAAGAAGGCTTAGCCTATTCGGTGTCCGCCGACGGTCGACTTTTGGCTCAAGACCGGCCAACGGCTCTTGAAGCCCGGGCTATATTGGTCCGGGAAGACCTCGTACCTACCGGAACCGATCCGTGGGAGTTGTTTGACATTGACCGATGGACTATTACCGACTTCGAACGAAACGTGAACCTTCGAAGAGCTATAACTTCTCAGTTAGAACAACACATAAAAGCTCTGGCAGATGTAGACAACGTTACGGTTAGCCTCGTCATACCTGAAGACTCACTTTTTGCCGAGGACCAAGACCCAACAACTGCCGCGGTTACTATCATTCCCCGTCCGGGATCGGATATTCGAGAAAATCGGCAGAAGGTCGAGGGACTCGAAAAGCTTATTCAGTTCGCTGTTCCAGGTTTACAAAAAGAAAATATTTCTATTACCGATGAGACCGGTCGAATACTCAACGATTTTCTAGCCCTACAAGACTTTGATCAGCTCGAGCTTAGCCGCCGCGAATTGGAATTAAAGAGGTCTCTCGAGCGACAATACGTCGCAGCAATTCGTAGTGCCCTAGGGCAAATATTTACTTCTCGGCGGGTAGAAATTCCAAACATCGAAGTAACCTTGGATATGGGAAATAGAACTATCGAGAAAGAAGAGTTTTCTCCCATCGTAACGGTAGTAGATAACCCCTTAACTCCCTTCGATGAAACCGAATACGTTCTAAATATCACTCGTTCAAATGAAACCTTCGCAGAAGCCTATCAGGGTACGGGTTTTAATCCCCAGGGCCCTCCGGGGCAAGAGGGGCAAACTCCGCCGGCTTACCAAGACCTGGAAGGGATAGTCGGTAGTTATACCCGAGAAAACATCGTCACGAATAACGAAATTAATCGAACATTGACTACCGAGCAAGGTAGTCCAGCTGTTCAACGCATTAGCGTAGCAGTAGCCCTCGATGGCGTGTGGGTACGGGAGTACGACGGCAATGGAAGAGTTCGGACAAATCCTGACGGAAGTATCGTTCGAACCTACGTGCCAATTACGCCAGAGCAACTTGGAGCAGCTCAAGAATTGGTTGAAAGCGCTGTGGGGTATTCGAGGATCCGGGGCGACCTGGTCACGGTTCGAAATATCCAATTTGATCGAACCGTCGAGCACCGGGAGGAAGACCTCGAGTTTCAGAGACAACAAAACGTACAAACTATTCTGCTGTGGGTCATGGTCAGCCTTGCATCGCTTCTTGCTCTGTTCATAGTATTTAGGTTAATTACCCGTGAAATAGAACGGCGACGAAGACTACGGGAAGAAGAACTTGCCCGCCAGCATCAAGCAATGCGCGAAGCAGCGCTACGGAGTGCGGAGGAAGAGAGTGCAGAAGTAGAGATGTCGGTCGAAGACCGAGCTAGGCTAGAGATGCAAGAAAATGCAATAAACATAGCCCGAGAACATCCCGAAGACGTGGCTCAGCTCATCCGCGGCTGGCTTATAGAGGAGTAAGATATGGCGAAAGGTGGAGCTGGGGGCGCAACTGCCTCGGGATCGGGAAAAAAATCCAAGCGAGACCTCAACGGCAGGCAAAAAGCGGCTATTTTTTTGGTGACCCTGGGGTCGGAGATTTCTTCGGAAATATTTAAGCACCTGAGAGAAGACGAAATTGAGACCCTAACCTTCGAAATAGCTCGGTTAGAAACCGTAGACTCGGAAGAAAGAGATCTTGTTCTTCAAGAATTTCAAGAACTTATGATGGCTTCGGATTTTATTTCGACCGGGGGGATCGATTATGCCCGGGAGTTACTCGAGAAGTCTTTGGGAAGCCAAAAAGCAGTCGACATTATCAATCGACTCACCTCGTCCCTTCAGGTGCGCCCCTTTGACTTTATCCGTCGTACCGATCCGACCCACTTATTGAACTTTATCCAACAGGAACACCCTCAGACAATAGCGCTTATTTTGGCCTACCTTGAACCTGCGAAGGCTTCGATTATTCTAGGGTCTTTACAACATGAAATTCAGTCCGACGTGGCAAAACGTATTGCTACTATGGACCGGACCTCGCCTGAAGTCTTGAGGGAAGTAGAGAGGGTGTTAGAGAAGAAACTTTCAACCCTATCAAGCGAAGACTACACCGCCGCTGGAGGTGTCGAGAGTATCGTAGAAATCTTAAACCTGGTTGACCGCTCAACAGAAAAAACCATCATCGAAAGTCTGGAAGAAGAAGATCCCGAGTTGGCAGAAGACATCAAAAAGCGAATGTTTGTATTCGAAGATATCGTTATGCTCGACGATAGGGCTATACAAAAGGTCTTGCGAGAAGTAGACACCTCAGAACTCGCTAAGGCTCTTAAGTCTGTAGATACGGAAGTCCAGGACAAAATATACCGAAACATGTCAAAACGAGCAGCCCAGTTGCTTAAAGAGGACATGGAATATATGGGACCCATACGAATGAAAGATGTCGAAGAGGCCCAACAAAAGATTGTATCAATCATTCGTAAGCTTGAAGAGGCGGGCGAAATAGTCGTGGCTCGGGCTGGCGAAGACGAAATGGTCGTTTAATCTACAAGGAATTCTCTATGGGAAAAAATCTATTTCGGTCGAATGAGGTCACCTTCTCGAAAGAGCGAGTACATATATCACCACCAGAACTCATGGTTCGCCAGCAATACACTGCTCAGCAACAGGCCCTTGCTCGGGATGCAGAGCAATATAAGGGCCCGACCGCCGAGGATCTACGGAAAGAAGCCGAAATATTTAAGGCTCGTTGGGATCAAGAACGAGAACAAATGATTGAGTCGGCAAAGGCCGAGGCAGAAAAGATCATCCAAGGAGCTGAAAATCACGCCTTCGAAGAGGTAAAAAAGAAAAATGACTCCGCTCTCAAGGTCAAAATTGAGGCCGAGAACGACGCCCGGGAAATCCTCGAGAAAGCCCGTCGGGAAGCGGAAGAAATTGTCGAAAAAGCTCGTACCGAGGGCACTGAACTAAAAGAGACCTTACGAAAGGAAGGGTATAACGAAGGGATCGACAAAGGGTACGCTACGGGCACCGAAGAAGTACAAAGAATTGTCGAACGAATTCACGTTGTCCTGACCAAAGCAATCGAACGTCGAAATGAAATAATCTCCGAGTCCGAAGGGCAGTTGGTGCAATTAGTGCTACAAATTGCGACAAAGGTAGTAAAGGTGCTGTCGGAGAACCAGAAAAATATCGTCGTCAATAACGTGGTCCAAGCCCTTCGTAAACTTAAGTCAAAGGCCGATGTCATAATTCGGGTCAACCTTTCGGACCTAAAGATTACTACTGAACATACAAAAGAACTCATAGAAAAATTTGAGCGGGTCAACTCAATTACCGTTATGGAAGATAGTACGGTGGATCCCGGCGGTTGTATTATCGAAACAGATTTTGGGCAAATTGATGCTCGAATATCAAGCCAACTACGAGAAATCGAAGAGAAAATTCTTGAGCTTACTCCTATTTCGTCGAAGATAAAGCCGGTTTCGGGTACGGGATTATGAACATGTTTGCCAAGTATGTGTCGGCGGTAAAAGAAACCGACCCCATTACGTACATTGGCAAGGTAGTTCGGGTCCGTGGACTGCTCATCGAAAGTATGGGGCCAACAGTTACCGTCGGCGAACTTTGCCATATCGTAATAACCCGGCAAAACCGAAGCATTCCCGCCGAAGTAGTCGGACTGCATGGGCAAGTAGTGCAACTCATGCCCTTCGATGAGGTGGAGGGCCTCGATGTTGGGGCTGCAGTTATTGCGGCGGGTACTAATCTTCAGGCTCCGATAACTCCAGACCTCCTAGGAAGGGTCATCGACTCCCTGGGCAGGCCGATAGACGGCCTAGGAGATATTGTTCCCGACGGTTTTTATCCCCTTTACCGAAATCCCCCAGCAGTTCTCGATCGACTTCCTATTCGTAACCAAGTCGGGACCGGGGTTCGGGCCATAGATGGCTTGTTGCCCGTAGGCAAGGGGCAACGATTAGGTATTTTTAGCGGGTCGGGGGTAGGAAAGTCCACTATTTTGGGGATGATCGCAAAAAATACCAATGCCCAGGTGAATGTCATTGCCCTCATCGGAGAGCGAGGAAGGGAAGTGCAAGAGTTCATCGATCACGAATTGGGCCCCGAAGGCCTGGCGCGTTCGGTTGTAGTGGTATCGACTTCCAATACCCCTCCCCTTGCACGCTTAAAAGGTGCGTACATGGCTACGGCTATTGCCGAGTATTTCCGAGATCAAGGGAAGGACGTAATGTTTCTCTTTGACTCGGTTTCCCGGTTCGCCCGAGCTCAACGAGAAATTGGGCTTTCTATTGGTGAGGCTCCGGCAACCCGTGGATATCCACCTTCAGTGTTTGCTACCCTTCCAAAATTGCTCGAACGTTGTGCTAACTCAGAAAAAGGGACCATAACTGGATTCTATACGGTGTTAGTCGATGGCGACGATATGGACGAGCCAATATCGGACGCAGTCCGAGGGATACTCGACGGCCACGTCGTCTTGAGCCGAAAACTTGCCGAGGCATACCATTTTCCAGCGGTCGATGTGCTCGGGTCGGTGAGCCGACTCGCTACAAAAATAACAACCCCTTTACAACAAAAGGCCATGGGCCAGGTCCGGCGCTGGATGGCAGCGTATAAGGATCACGAAGATCTTATTTCTCTCGGCGCTTACTCCCGGGGGAGTAATCCTTTGGTCGATAAGGCTATCGAACGGAAGGAGGCCATTGATGCCTTTTTGGTCCAGGGGACAGAAGAGTCCGATAGCATAAACGAGAATTGGAATCATCTCGCCTCAGTGGCGCAAATTGAACCTCCGGGTGAGAGCACCAAATGAAGCGTTTTAATTTTCCGTTGCAGGTACTCCAGGACTTACGAGCTCGAGAGGAGGAGAAAGCTAAGCTATCCCTCGGGGCTATTACCAGTACCTGTAATGATTTGGATCGAAAGCTAGAAATCTTGGCCGAGGAGCGATTTCGAGCAGCAAGCGTACCCCAGGGGTCGGAAGACCTCGGGAACAACCTCTCGGTTCGTCGAAGCTACCTAATGCGAATCGACCAAGCTACCGAACGAGTCTTGAAGGATCGAGCCCTCGCCGAAGAGGAGCGACTTAAAGCTGCTGAGCGCTATCGCGAGACCCATCGGGAACTCGAGGTGCTCGTTCGTTTGCGCAATAAACGGAAAGCCGAGCATCGAAAAATGAGCCTGGACGAAGAACAAAAAATTATTGATGATATGAGAGTTCCCATGAGTGTGTCTAGGGAGGTACTGGGTGGCTAAATATCCCCGGGCTCGGGCGTGGCCCCGAATTCTATTGTATTTTTTTCTTATTTTGGTGCTGTTAGCTGGCGGTATTTTTTGGTTCGATGTTCTCGGACTTATCCGGGCATCGGATGTTTTTTCGCCTCTTCTATCTCTGGTTGGTCTTGGTCCCGACCTACCCACTCTTCCGGAAGAAGATATTTTTCTGCTCGATTCTTATCGTATTCAAAAACTCGATGAGTCGGTAAATCTCCGCTTAGAGGAAATTAGTCGCCAAAAGCAAGATCTTGCTCTTTTGGAGGAAGAAGTTACCCAAAGGCTCGATGATTTACAAGAAAGAGAAAATGCCCAAGAAGAACGAGAAATTTCATTCAATGAATTGGTTCGACAGTACGACAATAGAAGAGCAAACCTAATTCGGATTTCGGAGGACCTAACCAGTATGCGCCCTGCAGAAGCAGTGGCAATTCTGGTTGGATACGATGACCAGTTGTTGATTGATACCCTGAGGGTGACTCAGGAGTTAGCCGACCAAGCCGGAGCAGTGTCTCTGGTGTCAGTTTGGCTGGCTCTTATGCCCCCTGCCCGGGCTTCGGATCTACAACGAAAAATGGCTCTTCGTCCAAACTAGGTTCGGTTTCGCCGAACCTACCTCCGAACACCCAAGGTTTCGGAGGTTCTATTGATTCTACAGCACTTACCACATCAGGGTTCGCCTCCCCCGGTAGTCCCTACCTTCACTGGATCTTCCCCTTCTTCTTTCGAGTCCTCTAATCCGGGTAAGAGTTTTTCTGACTATATGGAAGCTTCGGAAGCAGAAGCATCTGAAACTTCAACGAGACCTGAAGGTACTACCGAGGCCCGGCTTGAAAGGTCGGACAAGGTAAAAGACACTAAAAGTACCGATGTAACCCCAGAGTCAAAGGTGGAGAATTCCGACTCGAAACCATCCAAAAAACTCAGAGAGGCCAAGGTACCGCAGGCATCGACCGTACAACCGAATGATAGACAAGAAAAGGTTCAAGATCCGAAGAAAATAGCGGAATCAATTCCTCCCGATAATCCCCCGGTATTTACTGAGATCCCAGGGAAGAAAAAAGAAACAAAGATCCCGCTGGCTCAAGCAGACACAAATCCTCAAGAACGACCCCGGGCTTTAAATACCGCAGGCAAAACTTCCAATGTGGTCGATGGCGATGGGTCCGAGGCAGTACCAGCGATTCCGGAGGGGATATCGGTTCAAGTACTCCAACGGGAGCCGAAGGCCGAAAAGCCCAGAACGGCAGGAGTTCAAGTAAAACTCGAAACGATCAAGGAAAAGCCCTTGATTCAGGTCCAAGTTATCGACTTGCGAACCATGGAGGGAAAGGTCAAAAATCGAAAAGGTGCAGAGCATCGAAACTTCAACCTCGTGAACGAACCTGACCCTCGCAAGGCCCTTCACATTACGAGGAGCCAGCGGGTAGAGGCAGAAATGCCCAATATCTCGACTAAAATCGAACCGGATCTGGTAGTAAACCCTGGAGTCGAAGAAGTAGATTCTGAGACTCTCGGGCAGCAAAAATTCCAACAAGCCGAAAGTACTCTTGGGCGATTGTCCGAGCAAGCGCCCCGAACAAATCCCTGGGCGAACGTAATACACCGAATCTTTGGCCGAGACCTCGAGGCTCCGGAGCAGGCAAGGACTGAGCATAGAGAATCGCGAATCCTGGAAACCCAGCAAGTCGGGGACGTAAGTCAAAGACTGACCGCACAGAAGATAGACTCGGTGGTTTTTGGGAATGGAGTTGATCAGGGAAAACTTATCGATCATCTTCGGAATGCTGGGGCTTTTGAGATCGTTCGAAGTGCAAAGTTCCTTCTGAAAGATAACGATCGAGGCGAAATAAAGCTCATTCTCAAGCCCGAAAAACTTGGGGAAGTAAAAATTCACCTGACCCTGGTTGATAACAGTATAGGTGCGCAGATTCTTGTCGACAATAAAGAGGTAGAAGACGCCTTTGCCCAGACCCTAGAAGACTTGAAGGCCGCTTTTCGGGCCCAAGGGTTTGATACTTCCGAGTTTTCGGTAGAAGTCCGGAATGCCAGACTTACTCCAGAAGTGCAGGCTCGAGGGTACGACTTCCAAGAGGGCGAACAAATAAGAATTGATTTTGCGGTATAAAAGGAGTATTCGATGGTAAGTGAGATTGCATCCCGTTCCACCCTCCAGGTAGGACCACAACAAATTTCTAACACCTTTAGTCAAAGCGAACGAAACCGTATCGATGAACAGGTTCGACTGACAAACCTGGAGAATAAACAGGTCTACGGTCGCGAGACAAAGCAGGTCATGGACAAGGATGATTTTCTAAAAATTCTCATTGCCCAACTCCAAAATCAGGATCCTACCAAGCCTATGGAGGATAAAGAATTTATCGCCCAGATGGCTCAGTTTAGTTCATTGGAGCAAATGACGAACCTGACTACGGGTTTTGAAAAACTCTCTGGACTGCTCAACTCTGGGCAGGCCTTGGGTGTCCTCGGCAAGGAAGTTGACCTGGTGGTTGCGGGGGAGGTCTTTTCTGGGAAAGTGAGCGAAGTTACCCAGGGAAGTTTTCCCCAAGTGCTCGTTAACGGTACGTATTTTGATTTTGGCGATATTCAGCGAGTGAAGGATCTGTAAGGAGGCTTTTCTATGATGCGTTCCCTGTATGCCGGAGTTTCGGGATTACAAAATCACCAGACCCGGATGGATGTCATCGGTAATAACATTTCTAACGTAAACACCACCGGATTTAAACGGGGGCGGGTGAACTTTCAGGACCTCTTGAGCCAGACCCAGGCAGGGTCGAGTCGGCCCAACGATCGGGTAGGTGGGGTAAACCCTCAACAAGTAGGTCTGGGCATGAACATCGCGTCAATCGACACCATTCATACCCAAGGAAGTCTACAAACCACCGGAGTAAAGACCGACTTGGCTATTCAAGGTGAAGGGTTCTTCATCATGCGTGCTGGAGACCAGAGTTTCTACTCTCGAGCCGGGGCTTTTAGTCTCGATGCCGACGGGACCCTCGTGAATCCTTCCAACGGAATGCGAGTTCAGGGGTGGGCGGCGGAAGTCATCAACGGCGCGACCTATGTAAACACCAGTTCACAAATCGGAGACCTCAACATCCCTGTAGGGGGTAAAGATCCTGCCCGGGCAACGAGTGCAGTGACCTTGGCATCTAACCTGGATAAGCGGACACCGTTAATTCCAGCGGACCCCAGTGCTGAGGCTGTGCAAGAAGGCACATGGGTTGCAAGTAAGGAAATCTTCGATCCCTTTGGGGGAGCGTTGCGGCTCGAAGTGGTGTACACCCGGGCAACCGATGAGGGCTCCACGAATCTGTGGAATGGTGAAGTACGAATCCTCGACGCCGAGGGTAATCTTGTTCCTGCAACCGTTTCGGTTGGCGGAATCGCATCCGATGGGGTTACCCCAGGAACCTTTCAGGTTCAGTTTGATAACTTCGGTACCCTCGAAAGTGTTGCAAACGCTACTGGCGGCCTCGATAACTTGGATGATTTGCAGTTCGATGTGAGCTTCTTGGTTCCCGAAACCGCAATACCCGACGTGATCGACCCGGAAACTGTGAATCCAGCTTTTGTTGGAGCTCCTGGTGAACCGATTACCCAAACCTTCTCGGTAGGGATTGGTAGCGTAGGAAGTTTTACGAACTCGACCACCCAGTACTCCAGCGAAAGTTCGAATAAAATTGTCGAACAAGATGGATACCGAATGGGTTACCTTCAGGATTTCCGAATCGACCAGACAGGAACAATCACTGGAATCTACTCCAACGGGACTAATCGAAGCCTCGGACAGGTCGCCTTGGCTTCGTTCCGAAATCCCGGAGGACTCGAAAAAGCCGGTGAAAACACCTACGTAGTTACTATCAATTCTGGTGATGCGGATGTAGGACCCAGTGGCGTAGCGGGAAAAGGCAAATTTATTGCCGGAGCCTTAGAAATGAGTAACGTGGACCTAGCGGCGGAATTTACCGACATGATTGTTACCCAACGAGGATTTCAGTCGAACTCGAAAACAATCCAGACCGCCGACCAGTTGCTTCAAGAACTGTTGACACTCAAGCGATAATTCTGGAGTAATTTGAAAAGATGATACCTGTAACCCGGCTGGATAAAAAAGTGTACTATGTCAATCCCCATCAGATTGAGTATATTGAGTGTAATCCGGATACGACGCTTATTATGTTGTCGGGAAAACGATTAGTTGTTCGGGAACCCTACGAAGAAGTCTATGACCGAATCCTAGAGTACCGACAACTCATTGGGGCCTTTAAAAACGAGGAGTAGGGATCTATGGATCTGGGAACAATAGTTGGGTTAGGTGTTGCCATGGGGATGGTTGTGTTTGGTATCCTCCTCGGTGGTGTTGGTTTTCAATACTATATCGACGTTCCGTCCCTTCTTATCGTAGTAGGTGGAAGTATCGGTTCTATGCTCATATCTTCGCCCCTTGCCCGAACCTTGGCAATAGGAAAGTACATTGGAAAGGTTACTTCGGTACCTAACCTTCAGGAAGGTAAAATTATCACTAACCTGGTATCTTTTTCTGAACGAGCTCGGCGGGAAGGTCTGTTGGCTCTGGAAGATAATCTGGACGAGGTTGAGGACGAGTTCATGCGGAAAGGTATTCAGCTGGTTGTAGACGGTACCGACCCAGAAATCATTAAGAACATTCTCTACACCGAACTTAATCAAATCAACAATAGACACGCCGATGCAATTACCTACTTCGCAAGCTGGGGTTCTTTGGCCCCAGCCTTTGGAATGATTGGTACACTTATAGGTCTTATTGCCATGTTAGCGAACTTGGAAGACCAGTCAGGTATCGCAAAAGGTATGGCCACGGCGCTTATTACGACTATGTACGGTTCTATGTTAGCGAATATTATGCTCATACCCTTTAAGAATAAACTTGAAGACCGGGATAAGTATGAAACTCGCCAAAAAGAAATCGTTATCGAGGGGATTTTGTCTATCCAATCGGGCGATAACCCCCGGGTACTGTTGGAGAAACTGCTTAGTTTCTTGCCTCCTGCAGAGAGAGAGCCGATCAAGGCCGAGTCTAATCAATAGGAGGGCCTGAAGAATGGGTATGCCAGAAAAAAAACAGAAATGTCCTGAGTGTGCTGTACCCGAGTACATGCTCACGTACGGAGACATGGTTACCCTTCTTCTCACTTTTTTCGTCCTCATGTTCACTACTGCCACTGTAGACGGCTATAAACTTCAGCTCATTCTGGCAGCCTTCCAAGGGCTGGGGAATTTTACGGGTGGAAATACCCTCGCCGAAGGCCGACTTGCGGAACTGGGTAATAATGTAGAAAGTTTGCCCAGCCTTCAAGCGGGACGTTCTCTCGCGCAGGCCCGCCGATTAGCAGTGTCCCTATTTCAACCGGAGATACGAACCAACGTAGTACGGGTAACCGAGGACGAACGGGGTTTGGTGATTTCATTGGCCAGTGACGCATTTTTCGAAATCGCCAGTGCGGAAGTCAAAATAGAAGAAACTCGGGAAGTTCTCATAAAACTTTCCCAATTATTGGGCAGTCCAGGCCTAGAGGATCGTTTGTTTCGGGTAGAAGGTCATACGGATGACGAGCCAACCGACCCGAACGGAGCGTGGCCAACCAACTGGCACCTGGGTAGTTCTCGAGCAGTGAACACAATGATGCTCCTGACGGACTTTGGCTCGCCCGAAGAAAAATTCCAAGTTATGACCTTTGGAGAATTTCGGCCCTTAGTCACGAACGACACGCCCGAAGGCAGAGCTTATAACCGTCGGGTAGACGTAATCATCCTTACCGAAGGCAATATTTAAAATTTCCTAATACCTCCTTCAAAATATCCGATACATTAAGGAGACCCCTAGAATGGGGTCTAAAACTATGATAGTATCCAATGGGAAACTCTATAACCCTTTTTTTGGCTGAATTGGTCCTTGCACCCCAATGGACCAAGCGCCTGAGCCTATTAAGAAGAGGGTCTAGTGGTTCCCCATATCCTAACTCGGTTTAGAAGGAGCACCCTATGTCAGATGATTTTCTTGAAGGTGATGAGGATGTAGGTGGAGGTGATTCCGGTGCCTCCGAGGGTGGAAAAAAAAGAGTAGGTTTCATGCCTGCGATTGTCATTCAGATCTTGAAGTGGGCTGCAATAGTCCTGGGAATGATAATCTTTGTTGTTACAATCGTGGTAATTACCCTTAACATCCTGGGTACTGGAACGAGTAATGCAAATCGAACCGATGTCACCGAGGATTATCGAGAGAATCTTCCGGTTTACGAATTCTTTGACATGGAAGAGTTTCGTGGGGTTACCGCCGACGAAGTCCGAAACACTTATGTCGTTAATATTCAGCTCGGGTACGATGCTGGAGATAGTGTCACGGTAAACGAAATCATAGGCCGTAGAGTCCAGCTCACCGACCAAATACTTCTTTGGTTTAGTAGCCAAAATGCAGCGTACTTGCTTAACGCAAATAACCGAGAAGAAATTCGAAGTAGGGTCAGGGCCTTGGTAAACCAAATTATGACTCGAGACATCAAAGAAGTACGGTTTACGAACTTTCAGATTCTCAACTTCTAAATAGAATGAAAGTCGTATGCTTGAAAATCCCTATCAGGTATGCAACCATGATAGCAGGGAGGGCCGAACGAGATGACTGAAGTACTATCTCAAGACGAAATTGACCAATTACTCACAGCAATTTCGTCTGGGGATATAGAAACTGAAGATGTTTCTGCCCAGAGCGAGAGCTCAAACCGAAAAATAAAAATTTATGACTTTAAACGGCCGGATAAGTTCTCCAAGGAACAAATTCGTACGGTTTCTATCATGCATGAAACCTTCGCCCGACTTACAACCACCTCTTTGTCGGCCCAGCTCCGTAGTTTAGTCCAGGTTCACGTGGCGAGCGTTGACCAGCTTACCTACGAAGAGTTCATCCGTTCAATTCCTAACCCTACCACTATGGCCGTTATTAACATGGATCCTCTGAAGGGTTCGGCAATATTAGAAATAGATCCGGCTATTACCTTTTCAGTTATCGACCGACTTTTTGGAGGAAAGGGAGAGGGTACGAAAGTCACCCGAGAACTCACGGACATCGAAGGTTCGGTAATGGAAGGTATAATCGTAAGAATCTTAGGAAATATGCGCGAGGCATGGAGCCAAGTGATTGACCTTCGCCCCCGACTTGGGACCATTGAGACCAATCCTCAGTTTGCCCAAATAGTACCTCCAACCGAAATGGTTGTGTTAGTTACCCTAGAGACGAAGGTTGGCGAAGTCGAAGGAATGATGAATTTCTGTATTCCTTACCTAACTATTGAACCGATAATTTCCAAATTGTCTGCCCAGTACTGGTATTCCTCGGTCCGCAGGGGCACAACCACCGAGAACCTCAATATCCTCCGGGAACGACTGTCAACAATCGAAGTCGATATGGTTGCAGAGATTGGACGTATGAACCTAACGATGAGAGAGGTTCTTTCCGTTCAGGCGGGGGATATTATTCGTTTGAGTAGTGTCCGAATAAGCGACCCCATGTCTCTCAACGTGGGGAACCAAACCAAATTCTTGTGCAAACCAGGACAAGTCGGGAAAAAGTTGGCGGTTCAGATTGTTCGCCAGCTTGGCGATAATGATGTAGAAGAGTTTGAAGAATTGGCTGCCGAAATAGACGAATAAGTCTTCGGACTGTTTGACCATGGCGTGTAAGGAGTAAGTGATGAGTGATGGATCCCTGTCTCAAGATGAAATTGACGCCCTATTACAGGGTACCGGAGGAATGGACTTAGACGAACCTAAGCCGGTAGGGAGCGACGGACTTACAGACTCCCAGATTCAGCAACTTACCTCGATCATTGAAGGAACCTTAGATACCCAAGGTTCAAATTTTGCTATGCTCCTCGGCAAGTCGGTTACGATTGGCTTTCCCGAAGCCTCTCAGGTTCCGAAGGGCGAACTGACCTCAGCTATCGGAGACGAAGGTGTGCAAATCCATCTCGATTTCGAAAATGGAATGGAAGGTAGCCACGGCTATCTCGTGAGCACCGATACTGCCCTCGCTATCGCCGGGCCAATGATGGGATTGGATGGCATTGAGTTAGACGACGCAGCTATGAATGCCCTCCAGGAAGCCTTTTCGAACTTAAACGGCCCAGTAATCACCGCCCTCTCGGACGGTACAGGCAAGAACGTAATGTCTTCTCCTTCAGAGGCTGAACAGTTTAGTAGTAAGCCCGCAGTCAGGGGCTCGAAGTTTCTTCGTCTCGAATACCAAGTAACAATAGACGGTGCCAGTGCCGGAACCCTGGTCGAATACTACGAAGTACCTGCAGTAGCAAAGATGTTCGGTGGGGGCTCAAGCGGCGGGGGAATGGGTGGCAGTGATCCCCTTTCCCAGGCTATGAGCCGCCAAAATCAAGGCATGCCCGACATGGGGGGATTTGGCGACTTAGGCGTCCCAGGCATGGGCGGATCTGGTGGCGGTAATATGGGTCAGGGGTTTGGAAACGGTATGGCCGGTGGTATGGCTGGAGGAATGCCCGGGGGTGGACAAATGGGTGGTGGCTACAATACATCGGTTCAATCAGTTCAGTTTCCAAGTTTTGCTCAAGGGGGCGGACACGCTTCTGAACAAGGAAATATAGGCCTCCTCATGGACGTCTACATGGAAATGACCGTAGAATTAGGTCGCACAAAACGCCTTATCAAAGATATTTTGGGAATGGGTGAAGGGACAATTATCGAATTGGACAAGCTCGCAGGTGAGCCTGTAGACATTTTGGTCAATCATAAGCTCATTGCCCGGGGAGAAGTAGTAGTTATTGACGAAAACTTTGGAGTTCGGGTCACAGAAATCATTTCTCCACTGGAAAGAATGAACAATATGACGTAGAATAGAGGCATCTAATAAGAGGACTGCAGATCCGATTATTAGGGTAGTGAAAGGGAGGGGACACTGAAAAACTTCGCAAGTATTGTACTTGCGTTGGTTTTGTTCTGGGGTGTGGGAGCCTCGGACGCGGTGTTAGCTCAGGATGCGCAAGGTCCTGATACTACAACTGGGGCGCTCGCCCAAAGAACCGACGCAGGTAGTCTCGACTATCAACCCGCCGATGAAAATTTACTCACCTTTGCCGACCAAGATGTCGTAGAAGCGATCTCAGTCGAATCTGGGCCCGTTCAGGTCTTAGGTGTTGGTGACCTCGTTCGAATGCTCCTGGTCTTGGCAGGGGTCCTTGCTTCTATCTACGGTCTCTTTTGGTTTATCAAAAAAACCCGAAAACTAGGCACTTCCGACGACGAGTCAATTTTGAAAATCCGAGACCAAATCGGTCTCGGTGGAACCCGGTCGCTCTATCTAATACAAGTTGGCGAAAGGGTCTTTATGATTGGGGGGACCGATTCTTCGGTGAACCTGCTATCAGAGATCGACGATACCGAGACCCTTCAAGCTATTCAGGTTGCCCTCGGCGCTAAGGGTGAACGCCCGGCCAAAACCTTTAGTTCGCTTCTACACGATTTGGTAGGAAGGCAGGCTACTGGCCCAGACGCCCGTTCGGCCGAGACCTCAACAACGAACCAGGGCTTTGATTTTTTACACAATCAGCGGGAGCGCTTGAGAAAATGGTAAAAGTAAGGAGTCGTCTCTATTTTATCCTTCTCGCTGGGTTTTTCTTCACCCTTTTATCTCCGCAACTCCATACCCAAGAGATACCTTCAATCGTCCCACCAGCAGAATTTTTGCAGGGTGGGGAAGAAGTCCTCTTTCCCTTCCTGAATTTGGACGTACGCCAACCCCAGAACGGTGAAGAAGTAGCTCTATCTGTACAATTGCTCCTCATTCTTGGAGTTCTTTCCTTAGCCCCATCGATCATTCTTCTCATGACCAGCTTTCTGCGGATCGCTATTGTTTTTGACTTCGTGCGGCGGGCATTATCGCTCCAGTCGGTACCGCCTACTCAGGTCCTTATGGGTATTGCTCTTTTTCTGACAATTTTTATCATGTGGCCAACCCTCGATCGGGTATACACAAATGCCTACGAACCTATGGCCCGGGAAGAAATTGGTGTCCAAGAGGCCTACAGTCGCTTTGAGAGCGAAATGCGGGTATTCATGTACCGACAAATGACCAATAGCCCCGATAGTATACGGCTGTTTATGCGAATGTCCGAGCTACCAAGGCCCGAAAACCTTTCCCAGGTACCAACCCATGTGCTCATACCAGCCTTTGTGCTTCACGAAATGACCGTCTCTTTTAAGATTGGAATATTGCTGTTTATACCTTTTATCATCATCGACATGGTTGTTTCCAGCGTGCTTATGTCGATGGGAATGATTATGTTACCGCCGGTTATGATTAGTATGCCCTTTAAACTCATACTCTTTGTTATGGTCGATGGATGGACGTTGCTTACCCAGCAACTTGTTGCCAGTTTTTTATAGGAGGAAGTAGGTGGACGCAGGCTACGCAGTTACTTTATTGAGAACAAGTATTTTCCAGGTGCTCATACTTTCGGCACCCCTTCTCCTCATTGGTATGGTTGTTGGACTCATAGTATCGATTTTTCAGGCAACCACCTCGATTCAGGAACAGACCCTTACTTTCGTCCCAAAAATAGCAGCAATTCTTATTGCCCTTATGTTCTTTGGTCCTTGGATGCTGGGAACCTTAGCGAACTATACCGTTGCATTGTTCAACCAAATACCCCAGATGGTAAGGTAAAAAAGGAGTTCTTGTGTTCTGGTCTGACCTGGTAGCGAATGCCCCAACTTTTTTTCTCATTTTTTCTCGGGTATTTGCTCTTGCCTCGGTGGCCCCTCTCCTTAGTTCTGCAGCTATACCTGGGGCCGCAAGGGCTGGTTTTACCCTCTTGGTTACCTTTGTTGTCTTTCCGGTTACTCAAATGTACCCGGTCCCCGACGTTGCGCTCATGTATCTGCTTCTTGTCGTCGGTGAGGTTTTTATCGGCCTTATTTATGGGTTTGTAATTCAGATTGTCTATGCAGCTTTTCAGACCGCAGGACAGTTTTTCTCCATGCAAATGGGTTTTTCTGCCTCGATGGTTTTTGACCCGATGTCCCAAGAAGAGTTACCCCTGTTGGGCCAATATTTCAACCTGGGGGCGATGTTCCTCTTTCTTACCTCGGGAGGATTACAGAAAACCTTCCTTGGGGGGGTTCAATATTCCTTCCGGACAATTTCCGCGTACCAGATCGCCAGTGCCGGCGAGCAGTGGCTGAGTTTCTTCATTGGAGCAATGGGCGTCCTGTTTCAGCAAGCTTTAGTTCTGGCATTTCCTATAATCGGTACCCTTTTCCTTGTATCCCTCTCGATGGGACTTTTAGCAAAAGCTGCACCTCAAATGAATCTTCTTATGCTGGGATTTCCTATTAGTATTACCGTTGCCTTCGTGGTACTTATTTTGGTTATGCCACTCATTTTAGAGAGTTTTATAGGGCTTATTGAACAGGCCTTCGTAGAAGCATCCTTCCTGCTAAAAATTCAGGGGGCTACGCCATGACCTTGGTAGCTAGGGATGAACTCCTACTTCTTTTGGATTCGATGGGTACCCAGTGGTTTGCAGCCGAAGAAGAAGGACGTACCGAGGATCCTACCGAACACAAAATTCGGAAAGCCCGAGAGGAAGGCAAGGTTGCAAAAAGTCCCGATGTCACTTCGGCTATCGTACTTCTTTTCGCCGTTATAACCTTTGCAGTTATAGGCCAGGGTTTTTTAGAGACTATGGGCCAAATGCTCACCTACTACTTAGTGTTGTCTACCCAAGTAGATCCTGTAACAAGTGGTGTGGTTGCTCGAGGATTCTACGAGTATTTCTTCCGTTTGTTATGGCCTGTCTTTGCGGTTGTAGTAATTGCCGCCATTATCGGCAATGTATTCCAGGTGGGATTTCTCTTTACCACCAAACCTTTGGTTCCCGACTTCAAGCGGATTGCACCAAATTTTGTTAAGTTTTTTCAACGGGCACTTTTTTCGACCGAAGCCCTCTATAATCTCTTCAAATCCTTAGGAAAAATTATCATCATTGGAGCGGTCGCCTACTTGAACATCCAAGGGCGGCTTCCAGAACTCATGAACGCAATGAAAATTGGATATATGCGGGGATTTGGTTTGGTTGCCGAAATATCCTTTGCAATGGTTATCGAAACAACCATTATCCTCCTCGTTTTGTCCCTTGTTGACTACTGGTTTCAACGGCGGCAACACCTTGAAACCTTGAAAATGTCGAAACAAGAAATAAAAGAAGAACGTAAAAACTACGAAGGCGACCCGATGATCAAAAATCGAATGCGCCAGAGGATGAGGGAGATCTTGTCCCAAAACATCATGCGCGAAGTACCAAAAGCCGACGTAATTATTACCAACCCTACTCACTACGCCGTGGCTCTCGCCTATAAGGCCCAGGCGATGACCGCACCAACGGTTGTTGCCAAGGGAGTTGATACCCTAGCCCAACGAATCAAACAAATCGCCTTTGAAAACGACGTTCCAGTTATAGAAAACAGGCCCCTTGCTCGAGCCCTCTACGCCGAGGTCGAATTAGGCGATACCATACCCGAGCAATACTACGAAGCAGTAGTCACCGTATTCAAAGAAATTTACCGGATGAATAAAGGCAGAAAGGAGGTCGGATAATGGCAGATATTACCCAAGCGATGGCCGCTAATTTTACGAAAGAGCGAAGCGACGTTCTGGTCGCAGCCGGTGTCATTGTAATTGTCATGATGCTCATCATTCCTTTGCCCACTGTACTCCTCGACCTTTTTCAGGCCTTTAACCTGATTTCGACCCTTCTTATAATGCTCATCGTTTTATACACCAGTAGGGCCCTGGATTTTTCGATCTTTCCTACGATACTCCTTATTTCTACGGTCTTTAGTCTCGCCTTGAATGTTTCGTCGACACGACTAATTTTGGCCCAGGGAGCCGATTTTGATGGCCGCCTGGTACGAAGTTTTGGCCGATTCGTCGTAGGAACCGAAGGAACCGAGGGTCTTGTTATTGGGGTGGTTATCTACATAATCGTTATAGCGGTGCAGTTTTTGGTAATTACCAAGGGTGCGACCCGAGTTGCCGAAGTTGCTGCCCGCTTTACCCTCGATGCAATGCCTGGAAAACAAATGGCCATCGATTCGGAATATTCCAGCGGACTGCTGAGCGAAACCGAAGCAAGTCAAAGGAAAAGGGACCTTCAACGGGAAGCGGACTTCTACGGAGCGATGGATGGTGCCAGTAAATTTGTACAAGGAAATGTCACTGTCGGAATTCTCATTACCGTAATAAACATTATTGGTGGTATGATCGTCGGGCTAACATTACATGGAGAAAGCCTCGAAGTTGCTGTAAATACCTATATTTCTCTTACTATCGGGGATGGGCTCATATCTCAGTTTCCTGCCCTCTTGGTTTCAACGGCTACAGGTATCATTGTAACCCGAAGCGTTTCTGAGGCTACATTCGGTAAGGACTTAACATCTCAGTTCAGCCGACAGGGTAAAATCTACTGGATTTCAGCAATCTTTCTTTTGGTCCTCGCCTTTCTTCCGGGATTTCCTTGGTACATCCTTTTGCCAATGGCAATTGCTTCAGGATACTTAGCCTTTATTTTGAGTAAGAACGAAATCGTAAAAGACCGAAGCAACCAGGCAGCAAAGGCCCGGGGTGGCCAAACGACCGAGGCCCCCCAAGAAATTAGTCCTATCGCACCCTTGGATCCTATTAGTCTCGAATTAGGATATGGCCTTATTTCGCTCGTTGATAAAGAGAAGGGAGCCGAACTTCTTGAGCGGATTACAAAAATTCGAAGGGAGTCGGCCCTGGACCTGGGGCTTGTAGTTCCACGTATTCGAATAATCGACAATATGCGCCTGGATCCTGCGGAGTACTGTCTGAAGATTCGGGGAGTAGAGGTAGGAAAAGGAACTCTTCGAATGGGAATGTACCTTTCGATTAACCCCGGTGGAGTACAATCAGACATACCCGGGGAGCGCACGACGGACCCGGCTTTTGGACTTCCGGCTAAGTGGATAAATGAAGAAAATCGAGATCGCGCCGAGCGCGAAGGGTTCACCGTTGTCGATCCCCCCTCGATTATTGCGACCCACTTAACCGAACTCATCAAACGACATGCTTCCGAAATACTGGGACGGCAAGAAGTAAAGGCAATTCTAGACACTCTAAAGAAAGACTATCCTGCGGTGGTCGACGAGGTGCAGGGGATACTAGGAATTGGCGATGTCCAGAAGGTACTCCAGAGTCTGCTGCGAGAACAGGTAAGTATCCGTAACATGGTTTCTATTCTCGAAAGCCTTGCAGATTATGGAAAGCTGACAAAAGATATCGGTTACCTTACCGAAAAGGCTCGACAGGGCTTGGCTCGACAAATCACCTTAAATTATGTCGACGAAGAGAAAGTTCTCCACGTCATTACAATGAATCCTACCCTCGAACAACAGATTCTCGACTCGAAAGTCGAGACCGCCAAGGGACCTATTACCGGTTTAGAACCGGACGTTCACCGACGCTATATAAACAGTGTCCTAAACACCGTGAAAAATGTTCAAGAACAGGGCTATTTCCCCCTTATCCTGACCCAAGAGGCAGTTCGCCCCTTAGTCAAAGAAAGCACAAAGCGAGATATTCCAGATTTAGTAGTATTATCGGTTCCTGAAATTATAGATAATATACGGGTAGAAGGATTAGCGGAGATTACACTATGAACCAACACACCACGGGTAGTAAGTACGAGTACTTCATCGAGCAAGCAGCATCATATCGAGAAGCCCACGAACGAATACTGAGCCAGTACGGCGAAAGAGCAAAGGTACTAACCCAGAAGAAAACTCGGGTCGGTGGATTCTTGGGCCTATTTCCCAGGGATATGATCGAGGTTCATGGTTACATTACAAAAGAACCCTTGATGAAACGTCCGGCACCCGGTGACTTTCACGAAGAAAAGAAAAAAATCCTCGAAACCGTCGGCAAAAAAGACCCTGTCCAAGACACCTTGCTTAAAGAACTAAGGGAACTCAAGGTTGCCGTCGAGAGCCAAAAACACTACTCCAACGGGATGTCCCACGAACAGCCACTATTTAAAGAGATTCAAGACCTCCTTCAAGACAACGAATTTAGTCGGAAGTTTTCTCAGGATATTCTTCAAAGACTGCGGCGGGAACTGTCCGTAGAAACCCTCCAGGACACCGAGGTTGTACATCAGAAAGTTATCGAGTGGATAGGTGATGCAATTTGTATTCACACCCTACGAAAACCAGAACAGCCTAATGTCTTTATTCTAGTTGGTCCGACGGGGGTCGGAAAAACAACCACAATAGCCAAACTGGCGGCAATGCATCGGCTAGGAATCGAACAGGGAGAAAATGCATCTCCTGGACCCAAACGTCGAAAAGAAGTAAGAATTCTCACTATCGACAACTATCGTATCGGTGCTCGGCAACAAATCGAAACCTACGGCCAAATTATGGAAATACCCGTCTCCGCGGTCGAGAGTTCTTCAGACCTACGAAAATACTTGGACCTTTACTCCGACGCCGACGTCATTTTTATCGATACCATAGGAAAAAGTCCCAAAGACTACGCAACCCTCGGAAAAATGAAAGCCCTCTTGGCTTCTGCGGGAGCATCGGCAGAGGTGCACTTGGCAATGAGTGCAACCACGAAATGTTCGGACATGTTAGAGATACTGCAACAGTTTGAACCTTTCGGCTATCAATCGGTTATTATTACGAAACTCGATGAGACTAGCAAGGTTGGAGCCATTGTCAGTTCCCTTTGGGAAAAAGGAAAGACCTTATCCTTCATGACAAATGGCCAGTCGGTGCCTCACGACATTCAAAGGGCTGAGGTTGTACAACTTCTTATAAATCTTGAGGGTTTCAAAATGAATCGTAGTGCCCTAGAAGAACGGCATTCTAACAAAAAAACGGAGCAATAAATGGCAGATCAAGCTGAAGCCCTACGGGAAATAATGAAACAAAATCCTCAAGGGGGGAAATCTCGTACCCGAATCATCACCATAGCAAGTGGGAAGGGAGGGGTAGGAAAGACGAATATTTCTACAAACCTCGCCCTCGCCTACGCAAAAATAGGCAAAAAAGTCATCCTCATGGATGCGGACCTAGGATTAGCAAATGTCAACGTCGTTTTAGGAATTATTCCCAAGTACAATCTGTATCATTTGATTCGTAAACAAAAGACCATGAAAGATATCATCATGGACACAAACTATGGAATTCAAATAGTTGCGGGGGCTAGCGGCTTCTCGAAAATTGCCAATCTGACCGACGATGAAAGGAATAATTTCATCCAGGAGTTAAGCGAACTTTCGAGTGCAGACGTCATAATTATCGACACTTCTGCGGGAGTTTCAAATAACGTGTTATCGTTTGTGGCCGCGGCGGACGAAGCGATTATTATCACGACCCCGGAGCCAACGGCTATCACCGATGCTTACGGAATTATTAAAATTATCGCCACCGAAATTGAGTCGAACGGTATGGGTCTAAAGTTAATAGTAAACCGTGTAAAATCTGTAACCGAAGGAAAAAAAGTAGCCGAACGAGTCATTAATATTGCCAGTCAATTCCTTAACCTCAAGGTAGACTATCTGGGATATGTCTACGAAGACCCAATGGTACAGCAGGCTGTGTTAAAACAAAAACCTTTTTCGGTAGTAGATCCTAAGGGCAAGGCAACAGCATGTATACACCAAATAGTTAGTAGGCTAGAAAAAGTTGAGTATAGAGAAGGTGGGGGAATTACCCGGTTCTTGAAGAAACTATTTGGAGGTACGGGGGAATGAAACCTGGAAGATTCCTGCCGTTCAGGGTACACTGGGAAAAAGAGAATCCTGGAGGACGGGAGCAGAGAAAGGATTTTTTGTGAAAATTACCGTATTTGGATCGGGTATTACTTTTGTACTAGCCCTAATGTTAGGCTTCATTTCGGGTAATACTCTTGTGACAGTTTTTTTACGAGCTCTAGTTAGTGCTCTCATTTTTGGAGTTGGTAGTTTTTTCGTTACTTTCTTGGTAAGGCGATTCCTTCCTGAACTGTTAGACGTGCCCGCGAGTGGAAGACCTGCTAGTGACTTAGGGGGGCCTGAAGATTCGGGGGAAGGAAATGTCCAAAGAACGAGACAGCGAGTTAACATTTTGATTCAAGATGAGGATGGGGGTGTTGAATCCCTTGGCCAAGATGATCAAGAAGATGGTAATCTTTTTACGGGGGATTCTAGTTTGTCCCAGGTAGTGGAAGAGGTAGTCGAAGAGAGAGTTTCTGCAGTAAGTTTGGGAGAATCTCTGGAACATAGTGGAAATTCAGCGGAATTTTTTGGCGATGAAGGAAGCGATGCTTCCGGGGATAATCTTCCGGATATCGCCGGATTTGAATCGAGTTTTGTGAGTTCGACAAAAGAAAATAATGATACCGAAGGCACCCTCGAAGAAGGAGAACCGGTAAGTACAAACTCAGGGCGTTCGAAAAGGTCAGGTTCTGCGGGGCTACCAGAGACGATGGACCCCCAGATTATTGCGAAAGCAATCTCCACGGCCCTAAAAAAGGCGACATAAGGAACTTGTATGGCTGAGCAGCTAACCGAGAAAGATGAACTTGAGTTGTGGAAGGACTATAAGAAGACGAAGAATCCTTCTATTCGGGAATCCCTCATTAAACAATACGCGCCTCTGGTTAAGTACGTAGCCGGGAAGGTTGCTGTAGGAATGCCTCAGAATGTAGAGTTCGATGACTTGGTGGGATACGGGGTCTTCGGACTTTTCGACGCGATTGAGAAGTTTGATCCCGAGAAACACGTGAAGTTCAAAACCTATGCGGTTACTCGTATTAGAGGCGCAATATTCGACGAGCTTCGTTCGATCGACTGGGTACCACGCTCGGTTCGACAAAAAGGTCGAGAGATAGAAGAAGCCGTACGGAAACTTGAGTCCTCGCTCGGTCGATCGGCGACAGACTCGGAGATAGCAAAAGAACTCGGAATGAATAATAAAGATTTCGAGAAAGCTATGATGAAGGTTTCGGGAACATCGATACTATCCTTGAATGACGTGTGGTATACCGGAGACGATAACGATAAGGTCTCGATTGCCGATAGCATAGAGAGTCCCCAAAATTTGAATCCCGATACTATCGTCGAAAAAGAAGAAATTAAGCGGGTGATAGTACAAGCGATTCAAGAATTACCGGATAAAGAAAAGAAAGTACTGGTATTGTACTATTACGAAGACCTTACCTTGAAGGAAATAGGAAAGGTGCTTGAAGTTACCGAGTCTCGAGTAAGTCAATTACATACAAAGGCAATTATGCGACTCAAGGCAAAACTCACGAATGTGAGAAAAGGTATCATGTAGAAAATGGTTACTTTTCAAGAAATTCAAAAATTTATGCAGGGAAAACTTGATGAAGGGCGTTCACAAAAGTTCATAAATGTGTCTGCCGATAGTCTAGAAGAAGCGTTGCAACAAGCTTCTATAGAGTTGGGCCTTGGGATTAAAAAGATCGACTACGAAATTCTTGATCCAGGCAACAAAGGTATGTTTGGAGTCGGTAAGAAGCCTACAATAATTCTCGCCTATAAAGCGGCGGGGGTAGAAGCCTTACACGAAGAGTCCTTTGGAGACATGAGTTTTGATGACGATGAGGAAGCTCCAGTCGATGGAAAATTCTTTATTCGCAAAGACGAGGTTGGTCTTATGCTTCGAGTTTCTCCTCCACTCAAGGGTGGTGCTCGGGTAACCGAGCGACAAGTGTACGAGGCAATAGCCAATCGTTTCCACGGCACCTATGACAAGGCGCTGGTGGGCAAGATCCTGAAGCGAGCGGATGATGAATTTGTACCCATCGGCGCCTATGACCATAATTCTTTAGAAGATGCCCTCATCACCATCGAGATCGTCGATTACGAAATGAAGGCTTACATCATGATTCGTCCCCCGGGACCAAGGGGCGCAGATCCTCGGGCGGAGGATATCATCGCATTTCTCAGAGCGAATAATGTTGTTTATGGTCATTTAGAAGAAGATATCGAAAACATCGCTGCAACTCCACCGTATAATGAACGGCTACTGGTGGCCCAAGGTCAAAAACCCGAAAACGGCGATGATGGACGTATCGTTTTCAACTTCGAAACCGAAACCAGCAAGATTCGCCTCAAAGAGATCGATGGAAAGGTCGACTACAAAGAGTTGAACAAGATTAATAACGTAGTTGAGGGCCAAGTATTGGCGAAATTAGTACCGCCAAAACGAGGCGCCAATGGTCATACGGTAACCGGAAAGGCCCTTCCTGCGAAGGATGGTAAGCCTGCAGCCCTTGAAATTGGAAACAACGTTAAGCTCTCAAATGACGGTTCCCAAGCCCTGGCCTCTGCAAATGGTCAAGTACTGCTTATCGGAGGAAGAATCACCGTAGAACCAGTCTACATGGTTAACGGGAATGTTGACCTTAAAAGTGGAAATATCCTTTTCCTTGGCTCGGTTGTTGTAAAGGGGAGCGTAGAAGATGGCTTCGCTGTCAAAGCAGCGGGTAATATCGAAATACTCGGCAGCGTTGGGCGATGCGAACTCGACGCAGAAGGGGATATTATCGTACGCCAGGGAATTAACGGTAAGAGCTCGGGCCAGGTACGGGCTGGAGGGTCAATATGGTCAAAGTTTATAGAAAACTCGAACGTAGAAGCTAGCGGGTACGTCGTAGTAAGCGACGGCATCATCAACTCGATGGTCAATAGCGATAAAAAAATTATCTGTCGTGGAAAGCGGGCAAGTATTGTCGGGGGGAATCTCCGGGCCAGCGAAATTATTACTGCAAAAACCCTGGGCTCAATAGCGGGGATGGAGACTCTGCTCGAAGTTGGAAACGATCCAAAAACCAAATCCAAGCTGGAGGAGCTTCAGGCCCGAAAAGCCGCGGATGACAAAAGCCTCGAAGAAATAAAACTTAATATCTTGACGCTTGAAAAAGCAAAGAAGGTAAAGAAAGAACTCACCCCCGAGAAAGAAACCTTCCTAAGAAATCTTATTAGCCAGAAAAATGAAATTGTTAACTCTATCGAAGAGGTTAGTGACGAAATTAAGGATACCGAATCGTATCTTGCAGAACTTAAAAGTAACGGAAAAATTTCCGCCTCGGCACGGGTCTTCCCGGGTGTCAAGGTTCTCATTAAAGATGCACCTTTGGAGGTACGAAACGAGTTCAAGGCTGTTACCTTTGTGTATGAAAATGGCCTGGTCAAAGTGACTCGCTTTGCTGAGACCGAAGATGAAAAGGAGTTTGGTCTGGACAAGGGCTAAACACCGCTACAAAAATGGAGGCATCATGTCCCTTCGACCGATCGATTTGCAAAATCTCTTTGGACGACTGAACGAAATAAGTAAACAACAGGCGGCCATTCACGAAGCAAGTCACCATGCCCAACAGGTCGCGGGGAAGGAAATTGCCGAAAAAAGTGCCCAACAAGAAGAGCGGGTGAACAAAGCTGAAGAGTTGGATGAAGGAGCGCAAAAGCCTCGAAGAGTTGATCGGGATGATCACTCATCGGGGTCCGGTGGCTCGTATCATTCAGCAAAAAAACGAACCGAAGACGAGGATGAAGAAGAGAAGGCCGAAGATCCTTTTCGCGATCCTGATCTTGGGAATCGTGTCGATATCTCTACCTGAGGAAGGGACCATCTTATGGATTTTTTGCTATTGTTTGCCCTTAACTCCGGCTCAATGGTCATCTTGTACTATTTCCTCAAGAGAAAAGTAGACAAGACCTACAACCAAGGAGCATTCCTCGATAGAGTAGAAAAAGAAGTAGGAACTATAATTACCGAACTGAACCACACTACCGAACGAAACATTCAGCTCCTCGAGAGTAAACTTGACAGTTTGCGCTCGCTATCAACTAAGGTTGAGTACGTTATAAGGCAAGCGGAAGATGATCTTGGTCGTTTACAAGATGAAGCCGAGATTCTTCGTCGCAGAGAACGATCTCCTGGGCAACCTCTCTACAATCAACCGAGGGCTCCGAAACTGGAAGAAGAACCCCTTGACCCCCGGGAGCAAAAAAAACGTCAGGTTTCTCAACTGGTACTTCAAGGTCTCGAACTGTCAGAGGTATCAGAAAAAACTGGAATGTCAATTGGCGAAATAGAGCTTATTTTGGCCCTTACTCGGAGGTGAAAGGTCCAAGATGACCCAGTCCAAACGTCTTCAAAAGGATGTAGAAGATCTAATTTCCTCAATTCGTCATACAGTTCAAACTACCAACGGTTTCAGTGAGTTATCTCGTCACACCCACTCCCTTAAGACCCTTGCTTTACAAGGTGGGTTCCCGCTTGCTGGAGAATCGATCCACCGACTTGAGGCTCTTTTGCTTCTTAACGATAGGGAATCGGCGCAGAAAGGCTCGATTGGAGGAATTGAAGAAGAACTCCAGATTCTTTCAAAATCTTTTGAAGGTAAAGAAATAGTAAGAGATGAAGGGTTTCCACAGTCAGAATCAAACTTCGTTGAGGGGAAATGCCCTACATTCCGTGACCTTTATCTTGGGCTCTCTTCTGAAGAAAAAGATCATGTAAGTCGTTTGTTATCGAGGGGTTATGTGTTTTACACCCTGATTTACCAAGGGAGCCCGGGGAAAACCGATATACTCGGACTACGGTTTCAAAACCTTCAAAGTAAGATTGAAAAGGAAGTAGGGGTCTTAATTACTCTCCAGTCGGGTGTGTTTTTTGGTCTAGGAGCCCTGGGGCTGCCGAATCAAAAATTTGTAGCCCCGGTGGCTCTCATCCGACTGATATCTCAAGACGAGATCGGGTACGAGCGGTTTTTGTTCCTCGAAACGGCTATCGATTTAGATGGTCCTCAAGGTGAAGGGACCGAAAATCCATTTGAATTCTTGTCCTTTCGCAACGATATCGCGGAGTTTTCTAAAACGATCGCAACCGATCAAGGAAAGTTCGTTCATACCACGGTATACGGCGAACTTGAACTACCAGCCCACACAGGCGATACCCTAAAAGGACTCCTCTTTCAAGGATTAAGGAACGCTATTACCCACGGAATTGAAAAGCCCGATGAACGGAAATTCCTAGGGAAACAAGAAACCGGTGTCATCGACCTTTGTTTTACTCTTATGCCCGATACTCTATTGGTGACCCTAGAAGATGATGGCCGTGGAATGGTACAAGAAAGCCAAACCAGTAAACCGAACGAGTCATCTAACGAATGGTCGGGACGGGGGCTTGGAATTCCTATGATGAGGTGGTATGGCGAGAAACTTTTGGGTGGTACTGTATCTTTTCTGTCCCATCCAGGTGCTGGGACAAGGATAGAAATTGCCCTATCTCGGGAAATCCGAGACTTCTGGGGCCTTTCTGCCCTGTCAGGCAATAGTCCTGTATTTGTACCCTTTTTCCATATCTACGGATATCTGGCGAACATCGGAGAATACAGACCTTCGCGATTAGGAAAAGAATGGTATTGCACCTATAAGCACAAAAATTTCCCCTTACGTACCCTGGTGGCCCGAGACAACGATGCTCTTGGGTGGGAAGATGTCCATGTGTATTCGGAAGATATGGATGATGCTGTGGGGCTGTTAATTCGGTACCAGAGCACCTACGGCATTCTTTTGCTTTCGAGGGTGTTGGGTCGGGAAGTTGTCGCCCGAGGTCCTTTGTCTCCTAAGGTATACTCACAAGCCCTTAAAACTGATGCGATGATTTTTCCTTTCTGATACAATCCTCCCCATTCGAGGAGGATAAATGGCCGCACCAACCAATGGCGAAGATAAAAAAATTATTTACTCAATGTATAAAGTAAGCAAATATCATGGAACTAAGCAGGTTATCAAAAATATAAGTTTGTCCTACTTTTACGGGGCCAAGATAGGGGTTCTCGGGCTGAATGGGTCCGGTAAATCCTCGCTGTTACGAATAATGGCTGGCCAGGATCAAGAGTTCAACGGCGAGGCAACCCTGAGTGCTGGTTATACAATAGGTTTTCTCGAGCAAGAACCGGAACTCGAAAAAGGCAAAACGGTAAAGGAAATAGTGTCCGAAGGTGTACAGGAAGTAGTAGATCTCCTGCGGGAATACGACAAGATTAATGAGGGATTTGGCGAACCAGATGCAGATTTTGACGCTTTGTTGGCTCGTCAAGGGGAAGTTCAGGAAAAAATCGAACATTTCGATGGATGGGAACTGGAAAGCCGATTAGAACTGGCCATGGATGCTCTACGGTGTCCACCGGCCGACCAGGTCGTGGATACCTTATCGGGGGGGGAGCGACGTCGGGTGGCCCTAAGCCGCTTATTGCTCAAGAAGCCCGATATTTTGCTTCTCGATGAGCCCACAAACCATTTAGATGCCGAGTCGATAGCCTGGTTGGAGCGCCATCTTCAGAATTATCCTGGTACCGTTATTGCTGTTACTCACGATAGGTACTTTCTGGATAACGTCGCCGGATGGATTTTAGAACTCGACCGAGGTGAAGGAATTCCTTGGAAGGGAAACTACTCCAGTTGGCTCGACCAGAAAAAAAATAGATTGGCGAACGAAGAAAAATCCGAAAGCGAACGACAAAAAACTCTTGCCCGGGAGTTAGAATGGATAAAAATGTCACCGAAGGGGCGACACGCAAAAGCCAAATCGAGAATTAACAACTACGAAAATCTTCTAAGCCAAGGGGGTATAGAAAGGCAAAAAGAACTGCAGCTCTATATTCCCCCGGGACCAAGGCTCGGTTCGATCGTTATAGAAGCCCAAGGGATAGTAAAAGCCTACGGGGAAAAACTCCTGTACGAGGACTTGCATTTTTCCTTACCTCCCGGTGGGGTTATCGGTATCATTGGCCCCAACGGCGCTGGAAAGACGACGCTTTTTAAAATGATAACCGGTGAAGAGACCCCCGATCAAGGAACTATCCGATTAGGCGAAACGGTCAAGCTTAGCTATGTAGACCAAATGCGAAGTAGTCTCGAAGGGGACAAAACTGTCTGGGAAGTTATCAGTGGGGGTAACGATGTAATTCGCCTAGGAAATCGAGAAATTAACAGTCGGGCCTACGTGAGTTGGTTTAACTTCCAAGGCTCAGATCAACAGAAGAAAGTAGGTATCCTATCGGGAGGAGAGCGTAATCGAGTCAATTTGGCGATGATGGTCAAAAGCGGGGCGAACGTAATCTTACTCGACGAACCGACCAATGACCTCGACGTAAATACCATGAGAGCCCTTGAAGAAGCCCTCGACGACTTCGCAGGGTGCGCAGTGGTAATTAGTCACGACCGTTGGTTTTTAGACCGAATATGTACCCATATTCTTGCCTTTGAAGGGGAGAGCAAGGTTGTTTGGTTTGACGGCAACTATTCCGAATACGAGGAGAATAAACGAAAGCGAATGGGTGCGGACGCCGACCGGCCCCATCGAATCGTCTACCGGAATCTGACCCGAGATTAGATGAGCCTCATGGCCTCTTGCAAGAGTCCTAAGAGCCTTTTCTTAACTTCTTCAAGGGGCCCTGAGACCCTGAATCCAGCGGCCCTTTGATGTCCCCCTCCGCCCATTTCAGCAGCGAGGGACCCAACATCGAGAAAACTTCGAGACCGAAGGCCACCGGTTATACTGCCATCTTCGTCCTCTCGTAATAGTGCAACGACTTCAACTTCACCTATAGTCATGCATTGTTGGTAGAAGGTGTCGCTCTCGCGATTCTTTCTTCCAAATTTTTGGGTCATTTGCAAGGTTTCGGCCACGAGGATAATTCTTTTATTCGAGTACTCTTCCATCGCTCCCAGTAGAAGTCCTAGATGCTTTTTTGCTTCGAAGGAGCTGCCGCCGTTAACCCGATGGAACATTTCCTTTGGAGACACCCCTGCCTTGACGAGGTCGGAAACGAGAGAAAAACTAAAGGAAGAGGTATCGTTTAAATGTCGGAAGAACCCCGTGTCGGTGGCGAAAGCGAAAAAGATATGTTCTGCCTCTTCCAAGGTAGGAAACTCCCCCATGGCCATAATGACCATTTGAATCATGAGCCCAGTCGCCGGGGAAGAGGTATTGATCCAACGGATGTGACCAAAGTCCTCACCCGATGAATGGTGGTCTATAACCGCTAATTCGAGATGTGAAACTTGGGACGCCACCGATCCGAGTCTATCGAGGGTCGAGCAGTCTACAACTATACCCGCCCCCTGGGCTGCAGAAATTGAGCTTTCGAAAAGGGGGGCGAGCGGAGAAATTTCCGGTCGATCGAAGGGACCGGGGTTCACGTAGGTGATCGATTTTCCTTTTCTCCGGAGAAAACTTCCAAGGGCCAGGCTGGACCCAATACAGTCTCCGTCGGGCTCAACATGGCTAAAAATATAAAAATGATCGTGGGCCTCAAGAAACTCAATGAGACGAGAAGGAATAGGTACTGTATTCATTTCAAAACTAACTTACTCGTAGTGGAGGACGAGGGTGTCAACATCAAAAGATGAAGTTGCATCTATCGATGCCGGCACAACCCCCCACGATGGATCATCGTAGGTTGGAGGAACAACGACTCTCATATGAGAAAATTCTCCGTTTTGCCAAAACACTTGCATGTAAGGGGCGGAGGTCTCCCAGCGGAATTGTAATGATGCCTTACCTGCCGCAGAGCTGAACCATTCCATCGGAAGGTAGGTTACGAAAGGTTTTCCCGCTTCGGTCAAATAGATCACCCTGTAGCCCAATTGGTGGGGTGCGATTTGGGTTATATAGTAGGTTTGCGAAAAATGACTGGTCTGTTGTTCCTGGGCCGAGAGAAAACCGGCTACACCGAGGAAGAGTAGGAACGATAGAATCGCAATTTTTTTTGGATAGGCCATGAAAAGATCCTCCTTTAGAAGTCCCAGGTTCCAGTATAGAAAAAAAGTTCAACGCTCGCAAGGTCGGTCTTGTACCAGTTCCGTGAGTTCAAAGACCTCATCGATTGTGTCCACGAGATTGATGGTCAGGGCCTTTCGAATGTCAACGGGAAGTTCATCTAAGTCGCGTTGATTTTCTTTCGGAATAATGACCCATGTTCGACCGTTACGATGGGCAGCGAGAAGCTTTTCTTTGAGTCCACCGATCGCCAGAACTCTACCAGTGAGGGTTATTTCCCCGGTCATTGCAAGTTCTGAGGCGAGTTGCCATCGCTTTAGGGCGGACACAAGGGAAACCGTTAGGGCGATTCCTGCCGAGGGTCCATCTTTGGGAATAGCGCCCTCGGGAACATGGATGTGTAAATCAGTGTTTGCAAAATCAAAATCCCCCAAACCAAGATCCTTGGCCCGTTGGCGAATAAGGGTTAAGGCAATGCGAGCACTTTCCTTCATGACCTCGCCTAAGTTACCAGTGAGTAACAAGTTGCCCTTACCCTCGAATCCCGCAGATTCAATAGGGAGTATCTTTCCTCCAAATTCTGTCCACGCTAAGCCGTAGGTAAAACCTGGTGGATTTTGGTGATACTTCGCCTCTGGCAGGTGTTTTGGTTTGCCTAAGAACTTCTCAAGGGTTCGAACAGTTACCAAGGCGTGTCGAAAATCTTTCTTTTTAGTTTGAGAATAAGCTTTCTCCCGGGCTACTTTACGCAAGATTTTCGCTATTTCTCTGTCTAGGCTCCGAACTCCACTTTCCATTGTGTATCCACGGACAACGGCTTTAATAGCCTCGGAACCAAGACGGATATCGTGGCTATGAAGTCCATGGTTTTCGAGCTGTCGAGGGAGTAGGAATCCTGAGACAATCGAGACTTTTTCGTTCTCTGTGTAGCCGGGTATATGAATGATTTCCATTCGATCTCGCAAGGCTAAGGGAATCGTATGGAGGGAGTTTGCGGTCGTAAGGAATACGACTTGAGATAAGTCGAAAGGCAGTTCGATGTAATGATCTGCGAAGGTATTGTTCTGTTCGGGATCCAAAACCTCCAGGAGGGCCGAAGAGGGATCCCCTCGATGATCGGCACTAATCTTATCGATTTCATCCAACAGAAAAACGGGGTTCTGGGTGCCGGCTTTCTTCATTCCTTGCATTATCTTTCCCGGGAGGGCGCCAACGTAGGTTCTCCTATGGCCCCTTATTTCAGCCTCGTCTCTGACTCCACCTAAAGACATGCGCACAAATGTTCGCCCCATGGCTTCTGCAACCGATCGACCCAAACTTGTTTTACCCGTACCCGGCGGGCCTACAAAACATAGAATAGGCGCCCGTAAATCGGGCCGAAGGAGGCGAACGGCGAGGAAATCCAAAATTCGCTCTTTTACCTCGGTCATGCCGAAGTGGTGGGAGTCGAGGATATTCTGGGCTTCGGAAAGAGAGGGCTGTGAAGAGGCTACCGTACCTGTTGTCCAAGGAAGGTCTAGAATCCATTCCAAATAGGTTCGAAGTATTCCCGCTTCGGGTCCAAAACTCTGGAGCCGTGAAAGTCGTTTAAATTCTGAACGAAACTTTTCTTCGACTTCCTTCGAAAGCTCTTTTTCTGAAAGCCGCTTTTCAAGTTCTTTTAGTCCCGATGGATCATCTTCCTCGCCCTTTCCTAAAGCCTTGTTCATTTCTTTAATCTGTTCTTGGATGAAGTATTCTTTTTGACCATCCTCCATTCGCTTTTTTACCCTATCGGTTACGGCTTTCCGCAGATCGAGAACCTCAGCTTCTGTACGAATAAGTTCGAGAGTTTTCTCGAGCCGGTGAAGGGTATCAAAGGAAAGATAGATTTCTAATCGATCAGAGAGGGGTGCCGAAAGGACTCCACAGATGAGGTCTGAAATGAGTGTTGGATCAACGGTGCCTTGTACTCGGGCAAGAATTTCTTTGGTAACCCGTTTGTTCGACTTACCATAGGTTTCGAACTCATCCTTTAGAGCTCGGACGAGACCGGGATTCGGCGGTTTTTGAGTGGTTTCATCGATAACCGGCTCGAATCCCGCCAAATGGGTTTCAGTCTTTGCCTCGAGGGTGGAAAGTGAGACTCTCCGGAGTCCTTCGACTAGAACACGGCTCGTGTTGTTTGGCAGTTTCATGACCTGTATAAGGCGACATTGGGTAGCAATGGGGTAATGAGACTCAATGAGTGTTTTAGGGGTTTGAGTTTCCTGCCCTTGGTTTGGGTCTCTTAGGTAGCCGACAACAACTCGACGATCATTAGCCATTGCAAAATCAATAGCCTTCTGACCCAACGGATGTATGATATACAAGGGCATGGTGGATGAAGGAAAAATCAGGAGATCAGCTATAGAAAGAAATGGAAGAGACCGAGTTTCATCGAGGCCTGTCGGTCCCTCTTTTTGAAATTTGTCGAACAAGCCCATGGATTAATTTAGGCCGTTTTTTGGTCTAAAATAATGACCTCGGGTTGTTCAGATCCCTCGATAGCTTCGCGAGTGATGACGACTTTCTTTTTTCCTTGCACCGAAGGAAGGTCGAACATGAGGTCGATCATTACATTTTCAACAATCGATCGAAGGCCCCGGGCACCGGTCTTACGGGTAATGGCTTGTTCGGCGATCGCTCGAATTGCTTCATCGGTGAACTCAAGATCTACGTCGTCTAGCTTCAAAGAGGCCGAGAATTGGCGAATGATGCTATTTTTCGGTTCGACTAAGATGCGTTCGAGGTCTTCTTTCGTGAGTTCGCTCAGAGCTACCTGCAAGGGTAATCGGCCTACAAACTCTGGAATGAGTCCGAACTTTACGAGGTCATCGGGGTGTAACTGGCGGAAAAGTTCAGAAACATCCCGGTCGGTTGTTCCTCGAACTTCGGCTCCAAAGCCCATGGGATGCTTGGATACCCGGCTTTCCACGATTCGGTCAAGGCCGACAAACGCTCCACCGCAGATGAAAAGGATATTCTGGGTATTAATTTTGATCATTTCTTGATTGGGGTGTTTACGACCTCCCTGGGGAGGTACGGAGGCGACGGACCCTTCGATAATCTTCAAAAGCGCCTGTTGGACCCCTTCTCCAGAAACATCTCGGGTAATCGAAATATTTTCACCCTTGCGTCCTATTTTATCTATTTCGTCGATGTAAACAATTCCAACCTCGGCGGCGGAAACGTTTTGTCCCGCAGCCTGGTAAAGTTTGAGCAAAATATTTTCTACGTCTTCCCCCACGTAACCGGCTTCGGTCAAGGTTGTTGCATCGGCAATAGCAAAGGGAACTTTTAACTTTCGGGCAAGGGCCTTCGCCAAAAGGGTTTTGCCACTTCCGGTAGGACCAAGCATGAGGACATTGGACTTTTCGACTTCTAGGTCTTCAGACTCCGAGAGTTCCTGCTGTTGGGTTACTCGCTTATAGTGATTGTACACCGCAACGGAGAGCACTTTTTTCGCTTGTTCTTGGCCAACCACGTACTCGTCAAGGTAGGACTTTATTTCTTGGGGATTAGGAACGTCTCCTACGAGCTCTGAAGAGTTGTTGATTTGCTCTTCGTTGAGAATATTATTACAGACTCGGACACATTCATCACAAATATAGACTCCGGGACCGGAAATTAACTTCCTTACGTGGTCTGCTGGCTTTCCGCAAAAAGTGCAGGACTTATTTTGGTCACCTCTTCTGCTCATTCGGCTCCCTCACTAATATTTTGTCTACGATACCGTACTGTACACTTTCCTGGGAATCCATGAAATAGTCCCGTTCTAGGTCCTTTGAAATTACTTCTTCGGTCTTGCCGGTATGCTTTGCGATAATGGAGATGAGAAGTTTCTTGAGGCGTACAATTTCTTTCGCCTGAATGCCGATATCGGTTGCCTGGCCTTGGGCTCCTCCCCAGGGTTGATGAATCAATACCCGAGAAGAGGGCAAAATAAATCGTTTTCCCGAAGCTCCACCGGCCAAGAGAACTGCCGCCATACTTGCTGCTTGTCCTATACAGATCGTTTGTACATCGGGACGGATATATTGAATAGTGTCATAAACCGCTAAGCCCGCAGTCACCGATCCTCCGGGAGAGTTAATGTAAAGGCTAATATCCTTTTCCGGATCCACGGATTCGCAAAAAAGGAGTTGGGCCACAATCAAATCGGCATTCAAATCATGAATTTCGCCATCCAAGAAAATAATGCGATCTTTGAGGAGCCGGGAAAAAATATCGTAAGAGCGTTCGCCAATGCCTGTTTGCTCCACAACGATCGGTACTAAATTACTATTTTGGGGGTGCATTCATTCTTCCTCTTCGGTCAAAAATAAGGGTGTTTCTGGGATGGATTCCTAAGAAACAGCCCTCCAGGATGAAGGGCTTGATAAAAGTTAACTCTTTCGTTCCATAAGGTCCAGATATTTCACCTTGGGTCCTTTCTTGGGGGGGTTCTTCTCAAAGAGAAGATCGTACATTTTTCGTTCTTTGATATCGTTTCTTACGTAGTCGAGCAGACCATTTTTCTCAAAGTATTCCCGGGTCTCTTTTTCGCCCATGTTCGAGCCCGCGGCCTGGGTCTTGATTTCGGCGTCTACCTCTTCGTCGGTTACTTCTATGTTTGCTTTTTCGATGAGCTTTTGTAGTATGAGCTGCCCTTTCAGGCGCTTTTGGGCATCGGGCTTCCACTCGTCAAAGAGCTGGGCCTGGCTTGAACCCTGAGCCTGGAGCAGTTGGTGCACCATCGACTCGTTTCCTCCAAACTGTCGAAGGAAGTTATTCCAATTGGAGTGGAGCTCCGCATGGACCATCGACTCGGGTACGGTTAAGGGATTTTTTTCTACTAGCCCATCGAGGAGAGTGGCAATGTTTTTTTGTCGGACCTGACTCTTTGCCGATTCCTCAAGCCGTGTCTGGATGCTTTTCTTGAGATCTTCAAGGGTTTTGTACGCGTCGTCTATATCTTGGGCTAGTTCATCATCGAGGTCGGGGAGTTCTCGAACCTTAATCTTGGTTACGGATACCTTAAGGGTGACGGTTTTGGCTTCTTCGCCTTCGATATCTTTGGTGAACGTCTTTTCGTCCCCAACTTTCATTCCCACGATATCTTCATCGAACTTGTAGATTGTATAACCCGAACCCACGGTGAAGGTGTAATCTTCCCTATTGGTACCATCGATTACGACCCCCTTTTCATCCAGTTCCGCGTAGTTGACCGTGACGATGGTATTTTTTTCTACGACCCCATCGCTCTTTTCGACCACTAAGGCGTTTTGTTCCCGGAGGGCTTCGAGTTCTCTCGATAGATCTTCTTTTTCGATAGATACCTGGGGTTCTTCAATAGCTATTCCTGAGGTGTCCTTCACCTCAAAGGTGGGGAATACATCATAGGAAACAGCGAAGGTAAAATCTCTTTTTGGATCAAAAACTAATTCTCCTTCCAAAGAAGGTGTAGCGTAACCGAGGGGCTTTTCTTCAATTTGCTCGAAAAGTACCTTTAAGGTATCTTCGATAATTTTCTGAGCCGTTTCCATCCGCATACTCTCGCCAAACTTGGTCTCTAAGACCTTGATCGGTGCTTTACCTGGTCGAAAACCCTTGAGATGGGCCTTCTTTGAGTAGTCTGTAAGGAGGGCTTGATATTCCTTTTCTGCTGCTGTCTGCTCGATCGTTACTTCCAACTTGACGGCTGAGTTCTCCAGGGGAGTAATAGTCTTTTCTTTGATCATCGTTGTTCTTCCTTGTTCTGTTTCTAAGGTTCTGTTGAAGCCACTGTCTTCGGTAGGTCGCTCTAAAAGAGCAACGAAGTAAAAAAAAGCGATCCGGAGAGTCCAGATCGCTTTTCGAGAGCGGGAGACGAGATTCGAACTCGCGACATCCACCTTGGCAAGGTGGAGCTCTACCACTGAGCTACTCCCGCAAATCTTTCATGACCGATCGAGAATCGGACCGGCTGGCTTCCTGCGAGAGAAGGGACTCGAACCCTTAAACCCGAAGGCACTAGATCCTAAGTCTAGCGTGTCTACCAATTTCACCACTCTCGCCAGCTAAGGCGAGATACTACCGGTTTTTTTTGTTCCCGTCAATTGTCTACTCTTTTTGAAAAGAAGGGTTGACGACAGGATTTGAGCCGTGAAGGGTTCGAACCTTCGACCCGCAGATTAAGAGTCTGCTGCTCTACCAGCTGAGCTAACGGCCCTGGATTACGCGCCCGGCAGGACTCGAACCTGCGACCTTCGGATTCGAAGTCCGGCACTCTATCCAGCTGAGCTACGGACGCATTATTGGGTGACTGACGGGACTCGAACCCGCAACAACCAGAACCACAATCTGGGGCTCTACCATTGAACTACAGCCACCGTGTAAGTCCAGACTTTTAAACCAAATGTGTTTTTGTGTCAAGATGCCGGCTTGGTAAAAAACTTCCAACCCGTACTACATACCCTATCTTCCACTGTACCTGTCTACCCAGCAAGTTCTTGGAAAAGAAATCCCTCAAAAATTGAGCATCCAAGACGGGCAGTGTAGATATTCCTTGGGCGAAAGGAGAGGGGTTGGGGACTATCTCTCGAGGAATCCACCGATCGATATCCTTTGGGGCAATTCGAATTTCCCGGGTGAACTGGGTCGAAAAAGTTGATTCAATCGTCCACCCCGGGGGGTAGGGCTCAGAGCCGAAGTTTGTCTGCTCTTCTACCCTATGCACTAGTTCGAAGGCTTTGGAATAGGATTCGACAGAAGAGCCTGGAGCCGAGAGGTGAGCTTCGAGAAGATCGCTCATTTTTTGCGACCCCCCGAGATCGATATCGATACTAGCCCAGGTACAAGTCTGGCTCATATACATTTCCAGATCCGGGGGAATCAACGAATGCAGGTTTCTTCCAATTACCCGGTCAAAGAGAGCTCCCTCGGCCAATAGGGGCGCCAGCTCAGAAAACGATGGGGCTAGAAGTGGACGGGAGAGTAGTTCAAAAAAACTACCGTGATCCTCGGCTGTTTTACGCATCCTGGGGCTTGGAAAGACTCCCGCCACCAGTCCTTCGGGGCAGGAACGTAAGGCTTCCCAAAGGAGGATGAGCCCCTCGTCACCCAAGACCAAGACACGATCCGCCCTGGCTACTTGTAATCGGTCGAAAAGCCTTTCTCGTAAGGAGAGTAAGGTGTCGGGGTGGAGTTCTTCGGTGCGGGAAATCCACTGATCTAAACCTCGAGGAGCGGGTCCAAAACTGAGATTTTCGCCTCGAGAATTCTCCTTTGGGGGAAGGGACAGGAGTATTTCTCTTCGCTGAGCTATCTGCTGGGCGACCCTTGCTTCCCATCCGAGGGAACCGGGTTGATAGAATACCTTGCCCCGAAAGCTTTGCGGAAGATAATCCTGGGCCACCCAGTGCTCTTCGAAGGCGTGGGGGTACTTGTACCCTTCTCCATGGCCAAAGCCATGTTTGTCTCTGCTTGGGTCTCGAAGGTGATTAGGAACTTCTGGATCCTCAGAAAGGTCCTGGGCTGCCAGGGCGTCGAAGTACCCCAATACTGAGTTGCTCTTTGGGGCCGAACACAAATAGAGGGCTGCATGGGCTAAAAAGAACTGACCCTCAGGCATTCCTACCCGCTCGAAGGCCGCCGCGGCTGCCTCAACGATCCCGAGGGCCGCCGGGTCGGCCAGGCCTACGTCTTCGGAAGCCGAAACGAGCATGCGACGAAAGAGAAACCGGGGAGATTCTCCCGCTCGAATCATTCGAGCCATCCAAAAAAGGGCAGCATCGGGATCGCTTCCTCGAAGACTTTTTATGAAAGCGCTTATGGTGTCGAAGTGGTAGTCTCCATCCTTGTCGTACAGCACTGCTTTCTGCTGAATGCTCTGCTCAGCCTCTTCGAGCCGAATGTGGATTTTTCCCTTCTGGGTATCCGGTTCGGTGGTAAGTACCGCCAACTCGAGAGCATTCAGAAGACTTCGAGCATCGCCGTCCGCACTATGTATCAGATGTTCCAGGGCATCGGGATCAAGTTCGATAACCAGATTTCCGAATCCCCGGTGAGGATCCTTTAGCGCTTGATGGGCAATGACCCGAAGATCTTCGCTTTCGAGGGGTTTAAGCTGAAAAATTCGAGACCGAGACACCAGAGCCCGATTCACTTCGAAGAATGGGTTTTCTGTGGTTGCCCCGACCAGGACAATAGTTCCATTTTCTACCCACGGAAGTAAGGCATCCTGTTGACTCTTATTCCACCGGTGAACCTCATCTACAAAAAGAATGGTCTTTCTACCGTGGAGACTTTTGCGTTCCTGGGCTTGGGTTATTGCCGTGCGAATTTCGCTGACTCCCGCCAAAACTGCGTTCAAAGAAACAAAGTAGGCTTGAGTTGTATTTGCTATTACCCGGGCGAGGGTCGTTTTCCCCGTCCCAGGAGGACCAGAAAGAAGAATGCTGCCTAATTGATCGGCCTCGATCGCTCGTCGCAGGAGCTTACCGGCCCCTAAAATATGGGACTGCCCTACGTATTCCTTGAGGTTGCGAGGGCGCATTCTACTGGCAAGGGGTTCGTGTCCCTCCGGGGGTGGTGCCTGATTGAAAAGGCTTGGGTCTCCGTTTTTTGTCACGCCGAGAATACCTAAATAAAGTCTCCAGCCCTAAGTTGTGCTTCGCTAAGCAATTTCTGTTGTCGAAGGGTTTCTTTCTTGACTCTTTCTAGTTCATTTTTCTTGCTCTGAATAACCTGTTCTAGATGATTTGCATCTTTTTCGAGACCCGCAAGGGAACGAGTTATATCCTTTACTTCTATAGCACCCTTATGTTTATCGATGAGTGTACGAGTTTCTTGAATTTCTTCCTCAATTTCTTTTAGTTGGCTGTAGTAGGCGCCGATTTCGGGGTCGTTCTTCAGTTTTGCCGACTCCATTGCCACTTTTCCAAGGGATATCAACGACTGGGTTGCTTCTTTTTCCGAGAATTCCAAGCGCATCTCAAGATTTTGTACAGTCTTTTCACTATTTTGAGACTTTGTTTGCTCCCTCATACTTCCAAGAAAAGTCAGTATTTCGCGAATTTCTCCCTGTAGATTTCCAATTTCTTCCCGTAGTTCTTGTTGTTTTTCTACATTTCGTAGAACCGGTGAGGCAACCTCGATGAGTTGGGGGTTTTTCGCCTCGTTAAGGTAATCGGTCTTGACGAGCTCTTTTCCTAAAACCGCGTATTCCGAACGTACTCGTTTTTGGAGGCCGTTTTTCTTCATTTGATCTGCGACGGCCATTCCCTTTCGAATGAACTTTTGAAGAGGATTTATCTGTTCCGTTTCTTCTTCCAGCCCCCCAGATGTCTTTAACAATTTGTCAGTAAGATCGACTATCTCTTTGAAATATCCACTGTAGTGTTGATATTTTTCCGGGCTGTTGCTGTAACTTTGAAAACAATTTTCCCCGATTAGCCCATAGACCAGAGCATTTTCTGCTTCAAGACCTTGGATATCTTTTTCTCGGTTTGAGACTTGGATACCGAGATTCTTTTGTTTTTCCAAGGTCTCCTTTACTTGAACCAGCAATTCGCGATTGTTTTCTTGGGTAAAAATGTGCCCTTCAACTTTCGACAAAATTTCAAAAAATGTTTTCTCGACGGTCTTCGGCAGCGAAAGTTCGCCTCCGATAGTTTGTCGATGTTCGTGGCATAACAAACCTATTTTTTGATATTCTTTCTCGGCTTTTTCTTGGAGAGTGAGCAAACTTTTCTCGAGGGCTACAATATGTTGATTATGATTCATACCCTAGAGTGTATCACTTTTTTAAGAAACCAAACCATGGAAAGAAATCATTTTCTTTCCTATTCCCAAGAAATACCTTGGGGTAAAGAAAATTCGATGAGTGGGTCCGAAGGGTTCGCCCGAAGAAAGGTATTCACCAGGCCCAACAGATATGCTGACTCGGACGATCCACCAAGATGAATTTTTACCGGACCCTCAATTGGCCGGAGAGTAGTAGGGGGATAGGAAAGGGATCCCGCCTCGAGGGACTGAAAATAAGCAATAGCATCGATCGACGACCCAAGGAGCGAAGAGATCCTGCCCGCCTCAAGGGCCGCGAAACCTTCGGAAAAAGAATCGACTAAGAGGAACGGAGTTGCTGCATTTCGTTCTTCTATAGCAGGGGCAAACACCTTTGGTACATTAATTGGCACCCCAACGGGACCGGGAGAAGTAGTAACTTGCCCCTCGATAACAACTTCTACTAACCAGTCGTCCAAAAAAGGAATAGATACCCGGATATTCTCGACTCTACTAACGTCATAAAGGGGATGAATGGAAAAATCGCTCGTCGAAGGTACATAGTAGGGAGGCTCTTCGTTTTCCGCGGCCTGTACTGCGGTCTCGAGTACTCTCAGTGCCCTCTGCCAACCAACAACCGAGCCGAATTCGCCCGAGAATAAACCAGGAAATCCCTGGGGTTCTTGGAAAAATGCCACGGTGGGCAGGCATAAAATCAGTCCGAGAGTAATAAGACCCCTATACATTTTCGAACCTGTCATACCTATGAGCCTACTTTTTTGCTCGTTTTTTGTCGAGCCTTGGACAGAAATCGACCCATTGGCATGAAATAGCGCATGGAGTATAGTTTGTTTTATATGAAGTTTGTAGAATTAAACCTTCACCCCGACCTTCAACGGGGTATCGATGAAGCCGAATTTACCGATTGTACTCCCGTTCAAGAACAGACAATTTCGCTCGTTCTCCAGGGAAAAGACGTAACGGTTCAAAGTCAGACCGGTACGGGGAAAACCGCCGCCTTCCTTCTTCCCCTTTTTCAGCTCGCCCTCCAGTCCTTGGAAAACGGCAGCACCTCTAAAGGTGCTCGAGCCCTCATTATTGCTCCGACCCGGGAGCTAGCAGTTCAAATCTACGAAGAAGCAAAAATGTTAGGCAAGCACCTCCCCTTCCGGAGCGCCGCGTTTTACGGCGGGGTAGGCTATAAAGAACAGGAGCAAGAACTTTCAAAGGGCGTCGATTTCATAATTGGAACTCCCGGGCGACTTATGGATTTTGAGTCCTCGGGCAAAATTGATTTTTCGACCATCGATTATCTCATCGTTGATGAAGCTGATAGGCTCTTTGATATGGGATTCTACCCCGATTTACAGGCAATCTTGCGGAAAATGAAGTCCCGTCGAGAACGAAGAACTCTCCTCTTTAGTGCAACCTTGGGAACACGGGTAATGAATATTGCCTGGGAACACATGAATGAACCGGTGAATGTAGAAATCGAACCAGAACACATCACCGTTGAAGCCATCGAGCAAACCCTCTTCCACGTAGCTCGGGATGAAAAAATGTCTGTACTTTTGGGACTGTTAAAAAAGTACGATCCCCAAAATGCGATTATTTTTACGAACACGAAGCGCGCCGCTGAAGAAGTAAGCAAACGTCTGTCTCTCAACGGCTTTGCTTGTGAATTTATTATGGGTGATTTGCCTCAAAGTAAGCGTCTGAAAATTATCGGTAACCTTAAGAATGGTCAGTTGCACTATTTGGTCGCTACCGATGTAGCCGCCCGAGGACTCCATATCGATAACCTCGAAATGGTTATTAATTACGATATCCCCGAAGACTCGGAAGGTTATGTTCATAGAATCGGCCGAACTGCCCGCGCGGGCAAGAGCGGTCGGGCGATAAGCCTGGCGGATGAGCGGTACGTATACGGTCTGTCGGCAATCGAACATCTTATAGGGACAAAGATTCCGGTGGGGGAAATAACCGAGGATCTCATGGTCGAAGATCTCTCTCGGGGTCGGCGAATTCATCTGGATCGCGATGCTCAAGGCGATTTTGGTCGACCGAATAGCCGGGGTGGATCGAGAGATTCTTCCCGCTCCCGCCCAGCCGCTGGATCTGGCCCTCGGGGAAGAGTGCGGGAGCCGGGAGCCGGAGCCGCTGGTTCCGAACGGCCACCTCGACCACGTAAGGTTGCGGAAACGGCTCGGACTGGGTCGAAGCCAGCCCCGCGGCCGCGTAATACACCGACCACCCGGCCAGCAGTTCAAGGGCGTTCTCGATCGATGACTCCCGAGGAACGAATTGAGTTCTATAAGAAGAAGTACGGGGAAGATTTCGATATCCAGGGAAACCGAGGGACAGAGTCGGAGGTTTCGGCAAAACGGAATCCTAAGCCTCGCGCCAAGGCCAGGACAACAGAGACCACTGGTCCCCAAAAAGAAACTCGTGCCTCGATCGAAAAGGGAAAGTCCAAAACTAAAGATTCGAGCCCGGCCGTGGAAACACCAAAGCCGAAAGGATTTTTAGGGTTTGTTCGATCGATATTTGGGAAAAAAAACGGGGAGTAAGGGTCGGAGACCGTATCACTACCTTGACACACCGATAGACATAGGATAAATTTTTGTCTCACTATACATTGGGGTAACTCCCCCAAGCAAGGAGTTTTTGCGAATGGCAAAGAATAGCACTGCCAAAGGTAAGATTGTTCGTCGCTTTGGCCTGAATATTTTCGGGAACCCAAAGTACGACCGGCTCTTAAAAAAGAAGCCCGCCCCTCCTGGAGAACCCAAGAAGGGACGAGCTCGTCAGTCTGAGTACGGCCGGCAGCTGGCAGAGAAGCAGAAGGTGAAATTTGCGTATGGACTCTCGGAGCGCCAGTTCCGAAATGTTTTTGCTAAGGCAAAGACTCTGAAGGGCGTAACGGGACACAATATGCTAATACTTCTGGAGCGAAGACTTGACAACGTGGTGTACCGCTTAGGAATGGCCTCGAGCCGGATCCAAGCGCGCCAGTTGGTAGGTCACGGTCATATTTACCTGAACGGGCGTCGGGTAAATATTCCTTCGGCCCAAGTAAAGCCGGGGGACGAAATTACGGTAAAACCCCGAGAGTCTTCAAAGGAATTGGTGCGACGACTTATAAGCGAAAATAATCATCGTGCCCTTACCCCTTGGTTGAGTCTTTCAGCCGATGACTTGACCGCAAAGGTTACTGTTCTTCCAACAAGAGATATGATTCCGACCATCGCTGAAGAGCAAATGATCGTTGAATTCTATTCGAAGTAAGTAGACAAGCCTGGGAAATGGTCACCTTCGACCCATTCACATGAGTGACCAGTTCCAAATTTCCGTTCCTGAAAAGGAGCGGTTTTTTTTGTCCCGGGACTTAGATCCCTAGGAATCCTCAGGTAGATAGAAAAAGTGCCGATATTCTCCAAAAGAGGAGAAGTCTTGTGAGAAAGATGGCAGTTATAAGTACCGATGAGGCCCTCAACGAAAAAATCCTTCAGATTACTCGGAAGTTTCAAGATTTTTTTGAGCCCGAATTTCTTACCGAAGCGGTACCGGCTCTTGAGTACTTGAAGTACGAATTGCCCGAAGTATGTGTTGTGAATATGAATGATTCGAAGATCCCGAGTCCCCGGTTACTGGCCGAAATAAAGAAGGACCGATGGTTACATTATTCAGGGTTGATTCTTGTTACATCCCGAAACGACAAAAAAAAAGTAGAGGAATTAAGTAAGAACACAAACGTAATTGCAACAATGGCCCGGGCTGAGTTCGTCCAGGGTTTTTTCCGGGTATTGCGTATTCTTTTACAAAATAGGCAGGTAATTTTCCAGAGAGATCTCCAACGGTATTTGCTCAAGAGTATTTCCGGAAGTCTGGTCATGGATAATGATCCCTTCAATGTTGGTACCTATGCAAATCTCATTCCAAACTATCTTTTTAACCTTGGGTACGTGAACCAAGAAGGGAAAGAGAAACTCCACGTTGCCCTCTTCGAACTACTCATGAATGCGGTCGAACACGGTAATTGCTGTATTACCTACCCGGAGAAAACCGATTGGTTAGAAAATCACGGAGATATTCTCGATCTCATTCGAGAAAAATGTAAAATCCCCGAAATTCGAAAACGAAAGGTCTTTTTCTCCTATAGAATTACCCAAGAAAAGTCGGTCTTTACTATCCGAGATGAAGGCCAAGGTTTTGACTGGAAGACTCGAATGGGAAATCCCGAGCAGGGCCGGGGCCTTGAACTTCACGGTCGAGGAATTCTCATGGCAGGGCTGTATGCCCAAAATCTTCGGTATAACGATAGTGGAAACGAAGTGAGTTTTGAGATCGCCCATATGGCAAACGAGACAAATGTCGTTCCATCGATCTTCTCTGAGCAACAAGAAACCAAGTTCGAGGATGGCGAAGTAATTTTTAAAGAAGGCGAGGCCTCGAACTTTCTGTACTACATCGTTTCGGGAGTCTTGGATATCTACTCTGGCGACCGGCTCGTTTCAAAATTGTCACCGGACGATCTATTCCTTGGAGAAATGTCGTTTCTCTTATCGAATAAGCGATCGGCTACCGTGGTCTCAAATGGAGTCTCGGTTCTTATAAAAGTATCGAAAAATGACTTCGTAAATAGCATTAAAAGTCAGCCCCACTATGGCATTCTTCTGGCGAGGCTCTTGGCAGCCCGCCTTGATCGACTGAACCTTCAAGTATCGAAACTTCAAAACGACTTGGAGTATTCCCACAGACTAAACACCGATTTATCGGAAATAACCTCCGCGGCGGCAATCAATTAGAGCTTTGGACCTCTAAAAATACTCAATCTAAGCTTTGGCGAGATTGTCAACGTCGGGTACGTTAACCACGGCGGTGTACCCGATTTTATCGACTAATTCCACGATTCGGTCGAGGGTCTCTTGGGAACCATCGTAGGTGAGTTGAATTTGACTCGTATTTCGGTCGACATAGCAGTCGTACACACCTTTGAGCTTTGCGCCTACGTGTTCAATCGTATATACACAACTGGAGCACGTTGCGCCGTCGACATCAAGAAGGCCCCGAACTTTCTTTTCTGGTTCTTTAGGGCTCAAATTTTTCTTTGTAAATAACATGGCTAAAATATAAGAAATCCCGAAAGGATTGACAACACGGTTCTCAGTCGTTACAAATGGGGGCCCCTCGACTTGAGGGAAGGAGTAGCGCGAATGATTACCGTTTCCGATGTCAGTCTCACTTTTGGCACAAAACCCTTATTCAAAGAGGTAAGCCTAAAATTTAATCCTGGTAACTGTTATGGGATTATTGGCGCCAACGGTGCGGGGAAATCGACTTTTCTAAAGATTCTCTCCGGCGATATCGACTTCTACTCTGGTGAAATAGCAATCCCTCAAGGTGCAAGGCTGTCGGTACTCAAGCAAGACCAATATGCCTACGACGAGTTCACGGTCATGCAGACGGTAATTATGGGAAATCCCGAACTTTACTCAATTATGACCGAGCGAGAGGTCTTGTATGCGAAATCTACAATGACCGAAGAAGAAGGAATGAGAGTTGGAGAGCTCGAAGGGCTTTTTGGAGAAATGGGAGGCTACGAGTCGGAATCAGAGGCCGGAATTCTCTTGGCCGGTTTGGGTCTTGGTGGCGAACATCACGAAACACTTATGGCCGATTTGGACGGCACCCTCAAGGTTCGAGTTCTCCTGGCCCAAGCGCTCTTTGGAAATCCCGATATCCTTCTCCTCGACGAGCCGACGAATAGCCTTGACCTTGAGTCAATAAACTGGCTAGAAGAATTCCTGGAAAAATTCGAAAACCTGGTAATAGTTGTTAGTCACGACCGACATTTTCTCAATCAGGTGTGTACCCATATTTGTGATGTCGATTTTGGACATATCAAGATGTATGTCGGGAACTATGATTTCTGGTATTTTTCCAGTCAATTAGTAGCCAAACAAAAACGAGATGAAAAACGTAAAGCCGAAGATAAGGCTGCAGAACTAAAGGAATTTATACAACGATTCTCCTCAAACGCATCGAAGGCAAAACAAGCAACGAGCAGAAAAAAGCTCCTAGAAAAATTGGACCTCAGTCAGATGCCATCCTCAAGTCGCCGATTTCCTTACGTAGGTTTCAAGCCTGAGCGGGAATGTGGAAAAATTGTCCTCGATGTACGCAACCTCGGTTACCGGTTCGAAAACGAAACTCATTTTTCGTCTTTGAATGTAACGGTGAACCGAGGAGACAAAATCGCTTTCGTAGGCCCAATGAATAGCGCAAAGACGAGTTTTTTTGAAATAATAAGCGAGGAAATACCTCCCCAGACCGGCGATATCGAGTGGGGCGTGACGATTACCCGCAGTTATTTTCCAAAAAACAATGGAAGGTATTTTTCTAGCGACGATTCTATCACCGACTGGCTTCGACAGTTCAGTCCTGTTACCGATGAGGCATACGTGCGAGGATTTCTCGGCAGAATGCTCTTTTCGGGGGAAGATTCTCTCAAGCCGGTCAATGTTCTCTCAGGGGGAGAAAAAGTCCGATGTATGCTGTCAAAAATGATGCTTTCGGGAGCGAATGTGATCATCCTCGACGAACCTACGAATCACCTGGACCTAGAATCTATAACCGCCCTTAATACGGGACTTATTGAGTTTCCCGAGGTAGTTCTCTTTAACAGCCACGACCATCAGTTTATTGCTACGATCGCAAACCGCATCATTGAGTTTGCTCCCGGTGGAGTCATTGACCGGATGATGCCTTTCGAAGAGTACCTTATTAATCCCGAGGTTATTGGGTTACGGGATAAGCTTTGGCACGGGCATCAACGGGCACAAATTTAGGAATTTTCGGGTAGTTCTCCAGTATTCCACTTCGCAGCGTAGTCCTTTATTTTGAATTTGCGTTCGAGGCCCTTATCGTTCATGTATCGTACACTTCCAAAGATCGCTCTCTCGGTCCAGGGTCGATCGTGTTTTCCAAAACACCACGCAACTCCCGCATAGGAGTTTGGGTCCCGTCCATCGAGAAAGTACTTATTATTGAGGTAGAGTATACGAGAGTAGGCTACTTCGGGTTTTGGAGACCATTCCAGGATTTTCTTCGCCCAATACATTCGCATATAGCCTGCCATTTTTCCCGTAATTAACCCTTCTTTCATACAGGCGTTCCAATAGGGATCGTAGGTTTTTCCTTGTTCCAGGTCCTCGAGAGTGTAAAGGGGGCTTCGTTCATCGGTGGAGTGGTTAGCGAGGGTTTTTTTTGCCCAGTCCGGTAGACATGTATAGTTATCGTAGTTTGGGTTGTAGTAGCAAAAATTAAATGCCAACTCCCTTCGAACGATGAGTTCCTCCAAAAACGCATAAAGTGGATGATCTGGTCGAGCCTCGGTAGATGTAGCTAGGATGTTATATTCTACACCGGTTTGTTCCTTCCAAAACTCTAAAGCGAGGAGGGCTGCTTCGGAAGAAGAAATTTGACCAAAATGGAGGTAGGGACTCAAGTTTGATTGGATTTCCAAGGAAGGATCGCTCCGTCTATCGGCGAAGTCCTTGAGCCCTTGGGAAAAAAAATGCCTCAGGTGGCCAATAGCGTGGGAGTACCCCCCCGCAAAGGTTGGGCTAATCTTTGGTGAAGGGGAGAGGTTCAGATAAGTGGAAAGTAAGTCCGAACTCGAGAAGGACGCGAGTCGAATTTCTCCATCTGTCCAGTCCGCCTTCCCAGTCCCAGCCAAATATTCGGGCAAGAAATAGGGCTGTAGATAATTCTGCCAACGACTGGTAATTTTCTTTCGGATAGTAGCAGCGGCGTATTCTTCCTTTATGCTCGTTGTTTCGATTGGAACAACGGTTTCTGTTTCCACTTCGATATATTGGCAAGTGATTGTGTTTGCCAGGGTACGCCGCCAGTCCCGGGGTGTTCGGAGATAGGCTTTTTCCGACACTACGAGTACAGCTTTTTTTGAAAACCTTTCGACTACCTCAGGTGGTGAACCGTGAAAAACCTGAAAGTCGATTCCTAGTTCTTTCAGTTCGGTCCCAACTTCGCTAAGCCCTTGTATCATGAACCAATAGTGTCGAATGTTCGCTTCTGGGTAGGCGGTCAAGACGAAAATAACCCTCAAAGGTTTTCTTAAGTCATTCGCCTGGGAAATCGCATAGCCAAGGGCGTAATTATGCCGGATTCGTTGGGCTGCCTGCATCCAGTACAGTACATATTCACCCTTGTCTCGTCGGGGTAGTTCGGCGACAACTCGAATTCTTTCTTCCATTCCTAGATTATATCGATTTGGACGTGGGTGTCCTATAGAATTTTCTCTGAACTCATCCTAGGGACCGTGTACATTTTGGGCTTCCTTGGGATATACTTGAATGGTGAGGTAGATACAATGAGGCATAAAGGGGATTTTCCCAGTCTAAACGAAAAAGATCCCGAGGGGCTAAAAGATGACGGAACCCCCTATCGGGTACTTATAGTCGACGATTCGTTATTTATCGCGAAACAATTAGGGCAGATTCTTACCTCTGCGGGGTTTGAGGTCCTTGCTACCAGTGGCGATGGGGAAGCTGGAGTGGAAAAATACAAGGAGTTATTTCCGAAGGTCGATTTGGTTACTATGGATATTACCATGCCGAAGCTCGATGGAATTTCTGCCTTGAAGCAAATTAGGGAATTTGACACCAACTCGAGGGTCGTAATGGTTTCTGCATTAGGGAAAAACGATTTAGTAAAAGACGCCCTCATCGCCGGAGCAAAGAACTATATAGTAAAACCTTTGGATAGAAACAAAGTTCTCGAGCGAATCGTTTCTGTGCTAAAAAAATAGACCTTGTCTAAATTCCTCCAAAGACCGTACAGAAAATCGGGGAAAATAAATTTTTTACCCGTTCATTCTAAAATCAAAGAATTTGGGTCGAAAATTTTTCGGCCCTTTTTTATTATTTTGGTTCTGACAGTACTTGTTGGATGTTTTTCCTCACCCTCGAATGATCTACGAATACGCATTCCTCACCAGGTCGACCTTTCGAATTTTCGTTCGATTGATTTGTCCAACTCAGCCTTCGTATCGGTACTTTCTCAATTATTTGAAACTCTTGTCCTAGTAGATGAGCAAAAGAGAATAGTCCCTGCTTTGGCCTCAAGGTGGGATTTTGATGAAACATATTTATACCTGGACCTCAAAAGAGGGGTGTATTTTCATAACGGGGTAGAATTGACCTCTCATTATGTAGTCGACTCGTTGGGAGACCTCGCTATCGATATGACAAGCCTCGTTCCCGTGGAAGAAGGCCCCTATCGAATACGTATTCCCCACTTGAACCGCCAATTTGATGTGCTTTCCCTCCTGGGGTCACCAGAATTTTCGATTCGTCTAGACGGAGTCGGTACTGGACCCTTTCGTTTTTCCGGTTATTCGGCTTCGGGGTCGCTCATTCTAGAAAAAAATCCAAAATATCGAATTCAAGGAATGCCCCTGGTCGATGTTCTTGAGTTTTCTGGGTCTTTACCTTTGGATTTTCAGATTCAAGGTTACTTACGGAAGGAATTTCATATTGTACCTGTCCTGTCCGACGAAGACCGAGTTGTGCTAGAGGCTTCGGGTATTGGAAGATTCGAGATCTTTGGTCCCTACGCGTTCCGAGTCGCCTCGGAACTTCGCAATTTTTCGATCTACCCTTCCACGGGAGCCTACGATTTTCGTCGAACTACTCTGGTCCAAGAAGAGGGAATTTCCCCTTGATCGAGGATTTCGAGTATTTCTCGTAGTTTGAGGGGTCTGCTGTCCTTGAGGGTACAAAGGTGTCCGTCATTCCGGGTATTTCGTAGATCCGAATTTCCGATGAGGGTCCCAAGGCCTGGAAACTGTTCCGGAAGCTCACCCCTTTCCCACAATTGAAAAAGGGGTTCCAGAATCCGAAAGAACTCTTTTTTTGCCTGACCCCATAGGTCCCACAACGAATCCTGAGTCCACTCGCCGAATCCACAAGGATCAATCCAAGATTGGCCATTTTTATTTTCAAAATCCGTATTCGAGGGCAGGACCGGAGGATGGAGAAGTCCTGTCCATCGGAGATCGTCGAGGGCCCTCAAATCTCCTTTCTGGAAGTCTCGTGCCCGAGAAATTTCCCAGGAGTCGGCGTACAGATAAAAGCCTCTAGCATCCTTGTAGGCATTGGAGAGCCGTTGAGAAAGTAAAGAATCCTCTCGGTTTTTTGGAAAAACCTCCTGGAGAGAAGTTAGTAAAAACCCGTGCAGTTCTGCGGGAATCGAGGGACCAAGGTCAGTCAATGACCCGAAGTTTGCTTCAGCTGATCCCGGAACTCCGAGGCTCCAAAGCTTGGTCATTGATACCCATGAATCACGTTCAGCCACCAAGTTATCGATAATTCTCTCAAAAAAACTATGGGCGTATCGGTAAGGTTCGGTGCTGGGGTCCGTTGGATCGTGCCATCCGGCAAAGTAGTTGATGAAAGGATGAAAAAATCGATCCAGAATTCCATGACTTATAAACCCCAGGGTATAGGCTCCGAGAGGACTGTCGGGTCCAAAATTCTTTTCGAGGCAGTTGGCTACCAATATTGCGCAGAAATCCCCGTAGCTTTTTCGATGGAGTAGGCTCCCGAGGGCAATTCCGCTAGGTTTTGTTCGCTGGTTGTGATAGAAAATATCTGGACCTTGGGCACCAATCATGAACCAGGGGCCTAAATGGGGTACCAAAAGATCTTCTCTCTTTTTTTCCAAAAAAGCTTCAAAGACGAACATACTGTGGGTATAATGGGCAGGCATTATAAAGAACTGTACAGTTTGAGGTACGAAGTATACAATACCCTGGACTCCTGTTGACCGGAAATACCGCCCCGTAATCCGATTCTTTCCAGGTACTGTAGACCCAGTACTTATAAGAAATTTGTCCCCTTAGGATGAAAAGACATAACGAGGTGTCTCTGGAAACGACAAATCACCCAGAGACGAAGATTCCAGAGGCACCTAAAGATTCGTTACCGTAAGCGAGGCGACACGAGAGACCCCCTGGGTTTTTCTCACCGACTATCTTGGGTAAACAAAAACCGGAGGAAAAACTTGAAAGTTTCTAAAGCAATTCTCGTAGTCAATAGCGGAAGCTCGTCCCTGAAGTACGAAGTGTACGAAATGCCCGAGGGCAAAAGTCTCGGAAAAGGAACGGTAGAGCGAATTGGAATGGGAACCGGAAATATTGGACAGTCCTCCCCTAAGGGCGAATACATCCTTGAGCAGGAGATACGGGACCATGGAGTTGCCATGGAGCTCGTCCGGACAGCGCTCATCGACAAAGAGAAGGGAATTTTAGGGGACCTTTCCGAAATAGTGGGGGTCGGTCATCGAGTAGTCCACGGAGGGGAACGATACTCTCGGTCGGTAGTAATCGATGACCAGGTTCTTGAAGCTATAAAGGATAATATCGAACTCGCGCCCTTACATAATCCCGCTAACTTGACCGGAATAATGGAACTTATGCGGTTGTTACCCGGGGTACCCGAAGTCGCAGTTTTTGACACCGCTTTCCATCAGACAATTCAACCTTCTTCGTACCTCTATGGTATACCCTATGAACTGTATGAAAAATATAAAATAAGGAAATACGGTTTCCATGGAACCAGCCACCGGTACGTTTCTGGTGAGGCTATGAGGATGATGAAACGGGTTACCGAGAACTCAAACGTTATCTCGGCTCACTTGGGCAACGGTGCTTCGATCACCGCTATCGCCCAAGGAAAGTCTATAGACACATCTATGGGATTTACCCCCTTGGAAGGTCTCATAATGGGGACAAGGTCCGGGGACATCGACCCCGCGATTATCTTCTACCTCATGGAACGGGGATATTCGGCAGAAGAGTTGAATTCAATGTTGAACAAGAAGTCTGGACTTCTAGGAATATCTGGTATTTCAAACGACATGAGAGATCTCCAAAAGGCTTCGGCCGAAGGGATTACCCGAGCGGAAGCAGCCCTCGAGGTGTTTGCCCATCGGGTACGACGATATATTGGGGCTTACATGGCAGATCTGGTAAAGGTGGACGCCCTTATTTTTACCGGAGGGGTTGGACAGCACGATTACCAGATGCGGGAGCGGATTTGTCGACGTCTGGAGAACCTGGGTATTGTAATGGATTACGAAAAGAACCGAGAAAGTAAATCTCGACCAGGGGTAATATCTGCCGACTATTCACCGGTTACCATCCTGGTCATACCAACCAATGAAGAACTACAAATAGCTATGGATACCTACGACCTAGTGTTTGGAGCCCGGGGCTGATTCCTTCGATCCTTTGTTTTACCGATATTCAGATAGGAATGCGGTGTATTCACCAATTACGGCACCGCTTAGAACAAAGATACCAGAAGTACGGTCCACTGCTCATTTCGAGCTTGCCTCCAGAAGTCCTTTTTGAAGACTCCTGGGATCTCCAGGGACTTCACCAGGTACGGCAAGGTCAAAAGGTTCACGCAGTCTACGAAAGCCAGATGGAAGGGGTTTTTTGTCCTTCGGGCAAGACCCTGGGAGATATTGATCGACAAACACGCAATTGGTTTCAACAGGCTTCCCCTGAAGAGCAATCCACAAAGGGGATTTTTTATCCAGGAATCCTTTTCCAAGAACAGTTCTATAGTGCCCATCATCTGGTGTTAGAGAAAAACGGTACATGGACCCTGAGCCTGGTAAAATCCGGTGTTAAGCTCAAAGAACGGTACCTCCAAGAAGCAGACTGGATAAAGCGGGGTTTTGGTGCCTTGGGACTTTCCATTCATCTTGTACGCCTCATTCACCCAAATAAAGAATACAACCGGGGGGATGCTCTTGAACCCAAAGATTTCTTCACCGTAGAACCCATAACCCATGATCTAAAATATATCCGGCGAGATTCTAAGGACTTGAGCCGAAGAATTACCCAGGACCTATCGAATAAACCGAGATTGGTAGAACTGGAGGGAGCCGCTCCTTCAAAAACTCTTAATGGTCTTTGTAGTGCTCCCGAGATTTGTCCCTTTTGTGGCCCCCTCTATGAACAAGCTCGGAGTACCCAGGCAAAAAACCAGGGACGCTTAGAACTAAAACATCAGAGCCCCTTGGAACATAGAGGTTATCTTGACCTCGGGGTGAGTCAGCTTTTTCGGGGTGGGGGACTTGGTCGAAAACTTCAGGATGCGGGGGTCCATTCGTTGGTTGATCTCGAGAAGGCGCCCGACTCGCTCAAGAGACTCCTCAAGCCAAGGCACTGGACCCAGGCGAAGGTTTTCCAGACTCGGGTGCCCCATATTAATCGGAGCGAACTAAAAAAATGGTTCGAGAGCCTTAAGTGGCCCCTGTATTTTTTAGATTTTGAGTCGGTGAGTAGTGCGGTACCCCAGTACCCGGGAACCTACCCTTGGGAACAAGTGGTTTTTGCCTATTCCCTTTGTAAGGCCAACTCGGTCGAAAAATCCGAGTGGACCCGCAGTTATATAAGCCCACCAGGGATAGATGCCCGGGAAACGATCGTCGACCAACTTCTGGAGGGCACCCAAGAGGACAAAGGAACAGTTCTGGTGTACGGAAAGGATTTTGAACTTTTTGCCTTGCGGCGATTATCCGAATGTTTTCCAGAAAAGCGAACAGGTATCCAAGGACTTTCCCAGCGAATACGAGATCTTCAAGAACCCTTTGTCGATTTTTTCTATTACCACCCGGCCCAGGGTTCAAAAATCAGCCTCAAAACCCTCCTGCCTATACTAAGCTCGGGACCAGTTCACGGAGATTTAGAGGTGCAGAATGGCGCCGATGCTACCTTTGGCTACTACTTTCTCTCGTTCCCCAATGAACAAGATCCGAAGGTCCCTTCAGAACTTGCTCCACCCCAACGATTTCTCGAACTGCTTGACGAGTACTCTCGATTAGATACCGAGGGGCTCTTTCAAATAGTCCAAGTTTTGTACGAACTCTCGGGAAGCTCTTGAATTTCCTCTTTGGAGTCATTCGTAAAGTGCTTCCCGATGATTCAAAATGAGTCACATAAATAAAGCCTTAATAATCGGCTCGTACTGAGCGGTAATGACATGGCGCTTCAGGTCTTGTTTTCCCGATAACTCTTGGCCGACAACAAAAGGTTTTGGAATTACCGCAAATCGACTAATGTGTTCCCAGGTACGAAATCCGTTTTTCGCCGAAATTCCGTTCCCTATTTCGTCTCGAATAAGCCCTTGAACTTCGGAACTCCCACATAGTCCCTCCCAGCTGTCTGAACTGACGCCGTTTTCTTTTGCCCAGGCTTCTAGGGCCTCTTGGTTGGGGACGATGAGGGCACCGAGCATTTTTTGGTCTTGCCCTACAATCATGGCCTGATCAATGTAGTGACTATCTCGAATTCGAGCTTCCATGGGTGCGGGTTCGATATTTTCTCCACCTAGAAGAACGATGGTATCTTTCGCCCGGCCTCGAATTGCAATTTCGTTATCCCAGGTAAGGGCTGCTAGGTCCCCGGTATTGAGCCATCCCTCGGAATCGAGAATTGCTTCGGTTTTTTGGGGATTTTTGTAGTATCCAATCATTCTCTGGGGGCCCCGAACCCATAAGATTCCTACCTCTCCGGGTGCGAGGATTTTGCCCTCCTCCGAGCGAACCTGGGCTTCGGTAAATTGGAGGGGGCTGCCGATTGTTCCCGGTACGGGCCGCTTCTGGGTTCGTACCGAAATAACCGGTGCGGTTTCGGTGAGACCATATCCTTCCAAAAGAAGAATTCCCGCTGCCGTAAAGAAATCGTCGACGTGTTTTGGCAGGGCACCACCACCAGATATTCCAGCTACAAAATTGCTCCCAAGCCGGGCACGAATTTTCTTGAATACCAGGACCGAACCCAAGGCAGCCAAGGGATATAACAGTAACCAAGGCACCAGGGCAGTAGTAAAATCAACAAAACGATTTCGTTTGGAGAATCGGGGCAGAAGGCCGTAGAGTTTTGCCTTCTGGTAGGAAAACGCCTTTCCGATTTTTACGAAAAACTGGAACATTGCCCATTTTACCCCACCTTCGCTTTGGAGCTTCTGGTAGATTCCTGCCCGAAGGCTCTCCCAGATACGAGGAACAGAAGCCATCCAGGTAGGATTTATAGCCGCAAAATCCGCCAGCATGATACGACCGATTGGTTTGGAGTAGGCGAGGGCGCTCCCCCAGGTGAGGGAAATATATTGCATGACTCTCTCGAAGCTATGCCAAACCGGGAGAACACAAAGCCAAACATCTTTCGATGAAATAGAAATTTTGTCTTCGATGTACAGGGCCTGGGTCAGAAAATTCCAATGACTTAACATTACTCCCTTTGGTTCGCCGGTTGTGCCCGAGGTAAAGATAATCGTCGCCACGTCTTCGGGAATCGCCGAGTCGATTATCCCTTGGATTTCCGGTCTCGTTGCATCCAGGCTCTTCTTGCCTTCCTCGATGATCTGATCGAAAGAGAAGACCTTAATCGAGGGAGGTACTGTAACCTGGGTGTAGTCGTACAAAATTGCATTTTTCAAATGAGGTAACTCGTCTAGATGGGGTAGAATTTTTTCTAACTGAGCACTGTTTTCGAAGAAACATACTCCTGCCTCTACGGTCTTGAGAATGAAGACGAGCTCCCCGGCCATGGTGTCACAACCACGAGGTACATCAGCTGCTCCAAGGAATAGGAGGGCTAAGTCTGACTGGAGCCACTCTTTGCGGTTTTCTGAAACCAGTCCTACCAGGCTGGACTTTTCGACCCCTAATCCCTTTAAACCCCCAGCGATAGCAAAGACCTCGTCTTCGAGTACCTGGTAGGTAGTAGGTTCAAAATCGCCCTTGGAGTTTTTTTTGTACTGGGCAACGGCGTTCGGATATTTTTTGACGTTTTCTTGGAAAATCTTGGGTATGGTTGTTTTCTCGTAAATCATGGGCCCTCCCTTCGGTTGATTGTTCATGGTACCACTAATCAGACGAAACTGTAACTTGTTTTTTAAGCCTCCGATCGGTTAGACTAAGCGAATGAGCGTGACTAGGAGTGAAAAACAGTTTTCCTTGGCGGGATATCAGCGATCGTACTTAAAAAAACTCGCCCACCACTTGAAACCGGTGGTAATGATTGGGCACGGAGGGTTAAGCCCCGAGGTTCTCTCGGCTCTCGGCGAAGCTCTTGACCATCATGAACTCGTTAAAATCCGATTCCAAGATAATAAAGAAGAACGCAGGGAGTTACTCGAGTTGGCGGCGAAGAATTCTGGGGCGGAGATCGTCGCCCTGTTAGGAAACGTTGGCATTCTCTTTCGCTCGAATTACGAGAAAGAAGATCGAATCCATTTACCAAAACGAAAAGCCTAAAACCCTAGGAGGAATTTCTATGAGTATGTTTGATACGATTTTTCTATACCCCCCAATTCACTGCACCCAATGCCAGACTCTCATTGGAGAAACCCAGACGAAGGTCTTTGGGAATCTTCTCAAGAACTACAAGATTGGCGATATGGTTGAAACCAGTGAGGTAAAGACAGGCATTATTGAAGAGCATCTTTACTGCCCAAACTGCGGAGCCTCGAGCCAGAATATTTTTATTACTATTTGGCATAGTCTTATCACTGGAATCTACCTGGAGTCGACAGAAGCTGAAGCAAAATTGCTCTCGATCGATAGAGCCGATATTCTTAACCACCTCATGACCCATCAACGGTCTTATGAAGAGCTCCTGCGTCGTTACCTGAATCTTTATCATACCATTGAGGGCTACCACGAGTATATTACTGCATCGGCAACCGGTCGAGAATGGGATCCAGGTATTCGATTTCTCTCGACCAGAGTATCGGAGTTCGTAAAATCCAAAGATCCACTGTTTGCTATTCTGGAATCCTTTAAGCCCCTACGAACCGAGGAGTACGAAGAAGAGGTGTCAGACGAATAAAAAAACCTGGGAAGCCCCCATACCAGTGGTCTCCCCAGGCATTGAGTTTTTTGGTAGTGCCCCAAAGCCTGTGGGAAAAAAAGTATTTTTCAAATAGTTCAATCAGAACCACTACTTCCCTTAGTAATAAGTAGTTATGAAACGGGGGCCTCTATAACCTTGTTTTCTGGCAAAGTAGGTCATTGCACCGCAATGACTTAAGAACCTAAGCCTATTAAGAATAGGGGTGTAAAGAGGTCCCCGAAGCATTCAACTTTCTTTCCCCACTGTCCGAACCCTTCCTGCCCCTACTTTCACACTACCCCAACGGGCAACTCCTGGTTCACCTACCACGGTATTTACCACACTAAGGTCGTCGGGAAGGTCACCCGCTACTGCTCTGCAAGAAGTGCGGTCGCACCTTCGGCTACCGCACCTTCCACCGGGACTACTACACCAAAAAGACCATCAACTACGTCCAGCTCATGGCCTCACCTGGTGTGCACCACCGATGAAGGAAACCTCAGTCGGTTCCTCGACTAACGGGAGGCGGTCATCCTCAACCGCATAACCGACGACCACAAGACCTACCCCCGGAGTTTGGATCTGGTGTCCTTCAAGCTCTACCGCAACTGTCTTTCCCCGTGGAGGGTGAAGCGGTGGAGACAGGGGGTGGGAGAATCCAGGCAGACCTTTGGGAAGGTATAGACCGAAGTATATTCAAGACTGAGAAGGACGACAAATTTGTCACCACAGGGTTTGAAGCACTAAAGCGTATTTTCGGTAGATCTTAGGCTTTTTGTTCCAATGCTAAGGTAATGGTCGGTTGATCACAAACTTCGGAAGGACCGTAGTATTGAATTGCTCCGGGATACCGGTAACTGGTTTGTGTTGCCCATTGGTCCCTGTTTTTCACCAGTTCCTTAAACGGCGCACCATCTAACTCGACCAAGGCTTTGCGAATGACCGGTTTATCTTTCCCGTGTCGTTTTTCCCTATTCATCATCATGGTCAGGGGTATCCCTCCAGCAACCCATTCAGAAGAAGGTCGGGCCATATTGCGTACGCTTGAAATGTATCCGGTGAGTCCGCTGTTGATTAACAAGCAGGCAGTATACCCTAGGCTGTAACAGTAATCGGCGTCAAAATTCGACGGAAATGCGCAACGGCCTTCGTATCCGAAGAAGTGGGCAAGTCCGCTAAATTTCCCGTTGAAAGTACCGGAAGCTCTTTCGGCTGCGAGTTTTTCTCCTACCATTTGAATGAGTAGCTTTTCGGTGTCGATTAAGCTCACTTGCACATTCCCATGGGGATCTCGATCGGCCATAAGTTGGGCTCGTATACCCTGGGGTAGGCTCGAGAAGGCTTGAGCGCTAGAGGAGCTTAGTTTTCCGTGTACGAACTCGTATTGGGCTTGAAAACCCTTGAGGACTGCAAAATCGTCGGTGTGGTGGGCCAAGAGGTCGTTTAATTCCGAAATGAGAACCTTCATTTCGGGAATGAATTCGATAAGGCCCTCGGGGACGAGGACAATTCCGAAGTTCTCACCCTTAGACGACCGTTTTTTTACCACCTCGGCGATGGAGTCCACAATGCTCCCAAGGCTCTGCTTATTCGCTTCTACCTCTTCGCTGATGAGTGCAACGTTAGGTCGGGTCTGTAAGGCGCATTCGAGGGCGATATGAGAAGCGCTCCGGCCCATGAGTTTGATGAAATGCCAGTACTTCTTTGCGCTGTTGGCATCCCGGCAAATGTTGCCAATGAGCTCAGAATAAGTTTTACATGCGGTGTCAAAGCCAAAACTGGTTTCGATGTATTCGTTCTTTAGGTCCCCATCGATGGTCTTGGGAACACCAATTACTTGAATATCCGTTCCCTCGGCTACGAAATACTCAGCAAGTAAAGCGGCGTTAGTGTTCGAATCGTCTCCACCAATGACTACGACTGCGTTGAGCTTGCGTTCTTGGGCGGTCTTGAGAACCGAAAGGAACTGCTCGTCGGTTTCGATTTTTGTTCGGCCCGAACCAATGATGTCGAAGCCGCCGGTGTTTCGAAATCTATCGATGAACGAGTCATCAAACTCAACGGCTTGGTTGTCAATTAATCCCGAAGGTCCGCCAAGAAAACCGTAAAGGGTCGACTTGGGGTTGATTTTCTTTAATCCATCGTAGAGACCGGTAATAACGTTGTGTCCCCCCGGGGCCTGACCTCCAGAGAGGATGACTCCGACTCGCAGATCTTTCGAGGGTTCTGCGTTTCGACCGGACACAAAAGTTGCAATAGGTTTGCCGTAGGTCTTGGAAAACTGAGCCTTAAGAGCTGCCTGGTCGGCGATCGACTCGGTTGGCTCTCCGAGAGAGAGCTGAATGGCGGAAATTGAACTCTTGAGTACCGGAGGTAGTTTCGGTTCGTAGGTATAACGAGCGGTTTGAAGGGGAGATAATTCCATGAAGACTCCTTAGGATAGTGTGAGAAAATACTATACTGGACTGGAACCCAGTTTCAAGGGAAGCCTAAATTTCTATCGAAAAGGTCCCCGTCTGGGGGACGACAAAATTCAAAGCACGAATACCCTGGGCGGTAAGGTAGGTGGCAAGTTCCTGAGGTCGAATCTTGTCTTCTTCTTGTCCTATCCAAAGGCTACCCTGACTGCCTGGTCCCCAGGGGACATAGTTTCCTAAGGCCCTGGGGTTACAGTGGTGCTTTTCAAGGTAGTTTTGCACCAGGCGCTGGGTTTCGTTGGAGTTCGTATCGAAGGGTATCCAAACACAGCCATCGGGCCATTGGTTCGATCCAAAAATCTGCGAACGAAATACTCGAGGGTGAATTCGAATACCATGGTATGACTCGAAGATTGGAGCAAATGTCTTAGTTAGGGATGTGATGAACTCCTGCGACCTATGAGAAATATTCTGCGAAAAGTAGGCGTAGAGTACAAGAGCTCCAAAGGTAAGTTCGGGAACAAAGGGATTCCCATCGATTTGTGGTATTTCGATATAGCCATCGAATCCACCTCCCTGGTAGTCGAGGCCCCGGGCAAGTTTTTGAAGACCCCACAGGAGTCCCTGGGGGCTACCCATATAGTCCTGATCCGGATCGGGAGGAACGGCCGGAGAATGCATAGGCTGGTCGTGACCATTTAAAGTAATAACGAGCTCACCGTCAGTCCTGGGCCTAAAAAATCCAAATCCATAGGAGCTCAGGGGCAGTCCTTTGCTTTCTATGGTTTCATCGGAGGATGAAGTTAATAACAAAGTGCCGGGGCTAACGACCCAAGAAACAGTATCGAGATCCTGAAACCCCAGACTCTGGTGGGCCTCATCAAAGGCGTAGCGACATCGCTTGAGAAATCGAGCCTCGTGTTCAAAGGATGCAAAGGGTGGAGGATTTCGTATCCTTTGAGCAATGGTAGGTAAAGAGAATAAATTCCCGAGCTCTCCGATGTTCATACTATTCCTCCAGACCAAAGCATAATAGAATACGCGTATGTTTGCTATTAATCCTGAACCAATGTACTACGACTGGGGCGACAGCACCCTAGTGAACGAGTATTTTTCTTACAAAATTGAGCCCCCACTTAAGTTGGCAGAATTGTGGATGGGTTCCCATCCTAAGGGGCCAAGTCGTGTGGCTCACCCCAGATCCGGGGAACCCTTGAGCCAAGGAATGAATCTCCTGGAACTTATCCAGAAGTTTCCCAGCGATACCCTAGGGGCCGGGTGGTCTACTCCCGATGGATCTCCAGGGCTCCCGTTTTTACTAAAAATTCTTAGTGCCAAAAAGGCCTTATCGATCCAGGCCCATCCTAGTCTCGAGCAAGCAAAAGAAGGCTTTTCTAAAGAAAATATAGCCCAAGTTCCGTTAAATGCAGGACACAGAAACTACAAGGATCCAAACCACAAACCCGAGGCTATCTTTGCAATTAGCGATTTTTTTGCTCTAGGGGGTTTTCGCGAGCCAAAAGCGATACAGGCTTTGCTTTCTCCCCTCAAGGGTCTCATTCCTTCGGTCCTCATCGAACTCGAAAACCCAGACTCCGAAAAGGGGCTCAAGAACTTTTTTGTTCGCCTGCTCGATACTGACCCGGGACTTTTATTTGAATGCTTCCAGGAAATGGTCCGAATAGCAGGTACTCTAGAAAATTCCGATGATCCGACCGATCCTTACCGGTGGTTTCTTAGGCTTAACGACGATTTCCCAGGGGATGTAGGGTGTTTTGCCGCCTTTTATCTCGAGATTTTCTATTTGAGGCCCGGACAAACGATGATAGTACGGGCTGGAGAATTACACGCCTACCTCCAGGGCATTGGGGTTGAACTTATGGCCAACTCAGATAACGTCCTAAGGGCTGGATGCACATCGAAGCATATCGATGTCCCCGAGCTCTTAAAGGTTACTCGATTTGAAGTGAATCGAGAACAGCCGATAACCCCTGTTGACGGTCAGTGGATCGACGGCGGGTTCCCCGAGTTTCGGTTACTCCCTGTGAGGTTAAAAGCCCAAGGAAGTTATACCCTGCGGGCTTCGAATAGGCCGCGAATATTGCTAGGAATTGAAGGCAAGGGAAATATTGAATACTCGAGTCCCAAGGGTGATGGCCCCCTTACTGCCGTACCGGGATTTACTAGCCGAGCGGCCTTTGGACCCGCAAGAGCCTTTTTTATTCCTCCGGGAAATCAAGAAATTCTCCTCACTTCCGACAGCCAATTCGAGGGGGAACTATTCTTTGTTCTTGCATCCCCTGGCGGAACATCCTTCGAAGGATAACAACTGTGGATGTTTGGGTAGATGGAGATTCCTGCGTTCGGCAGGTGAGAGAGTTCCTCATTTCCTCGGCGGAAAGGCGGGGGTACCGCCTGTCGTTAGTAGGCGATAGGCCCCTATCGGTACCTAAGGGAAGGTGGTGGCGATTTTTTCTGGTCGAAACTGGTGCCGATGCCGCAGATACCTGGATTGCTGAGTCGGTGGTGCCGGGAGGTGACTTAGTTGTGACCCGAGATATCCCCCTGGCTGCCAGGCTTGTGGATCTGGAGGTTCGGGTGCTCAATGATCGTGGGGTAGTCTATACGAAAGAGAATGTGGGGGCCCGCCTGAAAGAGAGGCACTTGAAACAAGACCTGCGGGCTCAGGGATTAGTAGCTGAGGGGCCTCGATCTTACTCGGTCAAAGACTATAAGGAATTCACCCAAGCATTTGACCGAGAGCTGACAAAGTTGCTGGCAACAGAGCGATTAAAGGGATAGGATTTTTTTCTGCCTCTTGTATCGACTTTTTATCCTTGTGGGTCATTACATTGCGATGCCCCCCTCAGGGGCCTCAAACTTTCGAAAATAGAAGTTTCCAGAGTTTCAGAGTTGATTGTTGACTAAAATAGTGCGATTATTATCGATATCAGGGTACCCCAGAAAACCTTCTTTGTCGCCTGAGAGTAGTATCCACAGAGAACGTTTCCTGCTGTACGAGAAAAAGATTCGAAGGAGAATTACATGCACGCAACACAAGTTACCGACGGCATTTTTCGGCTGAGTGCCGATGCCAGTGATTTGCTCTTTGAAGCAATTTGGCCTATTCCAAATGGGGTATCGATGAATTCTTACATCGTTAAAGGCGAGAAGATCGCTATTATCGATGGGGTATGTGGATGGGATGGAGTTCCAGAAACCTTGTATGCTCAGTTTGATGAGATGAAACTTGATATCAATGATATCGATTACGTGGTTGTCAATCACCTTGAACCCGACCATTCGGGGTGGCTAGAGACCTTCAAGACCATGCGCAGTGAGTTCCAAATCATTACCAGCGAAAAAGGAAAGCCCCTTTTGGAGGCCTTTTACGGAATTACCGAGAATATTCGCACCGTAAAGACCGGCGACACCGTCGACCTTGGTGGTGGCCGGGTGCTTGCTTTTGCCGATATACCGAACGTGCACTGGCCCGAGACCATGGCAACCTTCGACACCAAGAGTGGAACCCTTTTTCCCTGTGATGCCTTTGGTTCCTTCGGCGCTCTCGGTGATGCTCCCTACGATGACCAAATGTCCGACGAACAGTTAGCTTTTTTCGAGAACGAGGCTGTACGGTACTATTCGAATATCGTGGCCGCTTTCTGTCTTCCAGTTCAAAAGGCTCTGAAGATTGTCGACACCCTACCGGTGAAGATTGTGGCTCCCGGCCACGGACTTGTTTGGAGAAAGAACCCTAAGAAGATTATCGATGACTACCGCCGTTATGCATCCTACTCCAAGGGACCCTGTAAAGACGAAGTAACCGTAATATGGGGTTCGATGTACGGAAATACCGAGTTGGGAGTCGCTCCGATCGTTGAGGCTATGGAAGCAGAAGGGGTCAAGGTCCATGTACACAACGTTCCAGAGGCTCCACTGGGGGATATCCTGGCCAGTATTTGGACCAGTACTGGGGTAGTGCTTGCGATGCCTACCTACGAGTATAAGATGTTCCCTCCCGTGGCCGCGGTACTCGATGAACTTGGAAAAAAGAAAGTCCTCAACCGAAAGGCCTTCCGCTTCGGTTCCTACGGATGGAGTGGAGGCGCCCAAAAAGAGCTAGAAGAAATTGTAACCCGGCACAAGATGAGCTGGGACTTCTTGGAGCCCGTCGAATTCAAGGGACGGCCTTCGGCTTCGGACCTCGAGGTACTAAAGGATCGGGGGCGTGCCCTTGCTCGGGAAGTAAAGGCAATGGTAGCAGCCGCGCCTGTCATCGAGTAAACCCCGAAATCTCTTGTACCTTTGATGATCCTGGTTTAATACCAGGTCTCAAGAGCAGTAAAAAAGCCCGGTTCTAAAGACCCGGGCTTTATTTTTTCGGATATAAGTTCAGTGCATTAGAATTCGGCGTTCTTTGGGGTCCGGGGAAAGGGTATTACGTCGCGAATATTCTGCATACCCGTAACGTACTGGATGAGTCTTTCGAAGCCAAGCCCAAACCCTGCGTGGGGCACGGTTCCAAATCGTCGCAGATCGAGGTACCACCAATAAACCGACTCGGCCAGACCCGATTCCGCCATTCGAGCTTGGAGCACCTCCAGACGCTCTTCCCGCTCGCTTCCACCAATAATCTCTCCGAGCCGGGGCACCAGCACATCCATTCCTCGTACAGTTTTTCCGTCGTCATTGAGTTTCATGTAGAAGGCCTTTATTTCCTTCGGATAGTCAGTAACAATAACAGGTCCCTTATAGACGATCTCGGTCAAAAATTTCTCGTGTTCGCTTTGGAGATCCGCCCCCCAACTAGGAAGGTAATCAAATTGGGTCCCTTTTTTGGCCCCATCTTCCAAGTCTTGGATCGCTTGGGTATAGGTGATTCGATGAAACTTAGACTCGACTACTTGGGTGAGTTGTTCGATAATACCCGGCTGAATTCGTTGGTCAAAAAACTCCATGTCCTCCCGACCCTTTGAAAGCACGGCCCTTAGTAGGTGCTTCAAAAAGGCCTCGGCAATTTCCATATTCCCCTGGATGTCGCAAAAGGCCATTTCCGGTTCTATCATCCAGAACTCTGCCAGGTGGCGGCTCGTATTCGAGTTTTCGGCCCGAAAGGTAGGGCCAAAGGTGTAGACCCTGTCCAAGGCGGTAGCGAAAATTTCGGCGTTCAGCTGGCCACTGACCGTGAGAAAAGCGGGTTTTCCAAAGAAATCTCGACTGTAGTCGATACCTTGCTCGGAACTTTGGGGGTTTGCCTTAGGGATTTTGTCGAGGGGAAGGGTAGTTACCTGGAACATTTCTCCCGCCCCTTCGGCATCGCTGGCGGTAATGATCGGGGTATGAATCCAACAATACCCTTCCTGTTGGAAAAACTCGTGAACCGCCATGGCCAAGAGATTTCGAACTCGTGTGATTGCCCCAAAGGTATTTGTTCGGGGGCGTAGGTGGGCGATTTCCCGCAGGTACTCGAAGCTATGTCGCTTCTTTTGCATAGGATAGGTATCCGCAGGAGCGTCGCCAACAACCTGGACCTTGCTAATGTGAAGCTCTACCGCCTGTTTTTGACCTGGACTCGCCACCAGAACCCCTTCCAGAATTACACTAGCACCATTCTGGAGGCGATGAAGATCGCTATCGACAATGGCAGATTTGCCTTCGGCAGTAGACCGATCTATAACCCCTTGGATATTCGCCATAGAGGAGCCATCGTTTACCTCAAAAAAAATGAGATCTTTGCTCTCTCGTTTTGTCCGAATCCAACCCTTTGCCAAAACCCTTGAAGGTCCCGGAGACTGTTGAAGCAATGAGCGTACCATCGTCCGCTGAGTATCAAAATGTTGTGTCATAGAGCCCAGAGTATCACCTGTCCTAAACCCCGTCAATTTGCTATATTTTCCTGGCCCGGGAGGTTGAGGATGATCCAGGTGTTTGGAACCAAGAGTTGCAAGGGAACTCAGAAAGTGCAAAGATTCTTGAAAGAGCGAAGAAAGGAATTTCAATTCCGGGACCTCACTATCAAGGGCCTCGCCCCTCGGGAACTCGATGACCTGTTGAAAACCTACATTCTTACCGAGTTGGTAGACACAGAATCAAAATGGTATTCAACCCGGGGGCTAAAATATCTCGAAGTTGATCTTCGAGACGAAATCCTTGACTCACCCCAGCTGCTACGTACTCCCTTGGTCCGAGAAGGAAGTATGTGGATAGTCGGAGTGGATGAAGTCGCCTGGAAAAAACTCGTTTAATCACCTAAGAGGACGTACCAATGATTGACTCAAGCTTACCCACGAGCGATTTACGAATAAAAAATATTCAGCCCCTTGATCCTCCGTCCAAACTCTTGGCCGATTATCCCCTTACCATGGAGAGCGCTCAGACCGTCATCGAAAGCCGCCGGGTTGTCGAGAATATTTTGCTCAGCAAAGATCATCGAATGTTAGGTATCGTAGGGCCCTGTTCGATCCACGACACAAAAATGGCCTTGGACTACGCCCAAAGGTTTCTGGAACTCCGTAAGGAAGTTGAAGACGAAATCTATTTGGTCATGAGGGTCTATTTTGAGAAGCCCCGGACCAAACTAGGTTGGCGAGGACTCATTCTCGATCCTCATCTCGACGGAACTATGGATATCCAAGAGGGTTTACGCCGGGCTCGCTATGTTCTTGGGGAGATTACCCGCTTAGGAGTGCCTGCTGGAAGCGAAATGCTCGACCCAATAGTCCCCCAATACATCGACGACCTTCTCACCTGGGGCGCTATCGGGGCCCGAACAACCGAAAGCCAGACCCACCGAGAAATGGCCTCGGGCCTTTCCATGGCCATCGGGTTCAAGAATGGAACCGACGGGAGCGTAGAAACTGCGGTAAACGCCTTGGCCTCGACCAAATCAAGCCATAGTTTTATCGGTATTGATCCCTCGGGCAATACCTCGGTACTTACCACCACAGGAAACGACCTCGGTCACCTCATCCTTCGGGGTGGTAACAACGGCCCCAATTACTATCGAGAGCAGGTCGAAAAAGCTGGAATAATGCTCCGAAAAGCCCAGGTACTCGATAAAATAATGATCGACTGTAGCCATGCAAACTCGGGAAAAGATCCAAGCCGCCAAGGCCTCGTTCTGGAGGATGTACTGCGACAAAAGGTGAGTGGGGTTAGGGAAGTATTTGGATTTATGATTGAAAGTAACCTCTATGAAGGAAAGCAGGGAATCCCCGAGAATCTTGATCAACTAAAATACGGGGTGAGTGTCACCGATGGCTGTATATCCCTTGATAAGACCCGGAAAATGATGATCGAGGCCCGAGACTATCTGTCCAAGAAGAGAATAGGTTAGATTAATGGCCCAATGGACAAAGTCGCCTTTTTTTCTCGAAACCGGTTTTGAGGGGCTCAAGGTGGAATGTATTATTGGGGTGTATCCCGAAGAGCGAGTTAGTCCCCAGACCCTCGAGATCGATCTTTTCGCAAAGTACGAGAGCACCCAAGCCGCTAACGGGGACCGGGAACAAGATGCTCTAGATTATACCCTCTTAGGGAATGTAGTAACCGAATGTGCGGTACGTGGGAAGTACGGACTTCTCGAAACCCTAGCTCAGAATATTCTTATCCGCCTAGAAAATGAGTTTTCCGCCATTACAGAAATCGAGTTAGTCGTTCGCAAACCCGGCGGAATGCCCGGGGGTCGGAATTCTCTCGTTCGATTTAAAAGCTCCTGAGGGTCTCCCTTGCAAAAGGTCAAGAGGGAACCTATAATGAGGTCAATCTACAGATTGGAAGGAGGCTACCATGGCCTACTCAATCAACAGCGAATGTATCAACTGCGGGGCTTGCGAGTCCGAGTGTCCGGTTGAAGCAATCTCCGAAAAGGGAGATGTCCGGGTAATCGATGCGGATCTATGTACCAGCTGCGGCGCTTGCGTCGAGGTTTGTCCCGTCGATGCTATCGATGCCGGCTGATTCAGTCGCTGTTCTATAAGCCCCGTTGGGGCGAATCAGGTTGCTTTCCCTTTCGGGGAGGCAGCCTTTTTTTATCGCTGGCTTCTTATACCAAAGATAAATCTGCCTGCTTGATCGACTCCGAAGTCCGGTGTAAGGACAACCTTTCCGGTCGATAGGGCCTGTTGAGCCTTGAGCCGGGCATCGTCAGCCGAGAGATCCCGAAACAAATGCATAATAATCGAACCGGCGGTGATTACACCCATACTGGGAAGAAGACTTATGAAGGTAAGGTCTTTCCACGCCGCTTCGATGTCAGCAAAACTTGAACCAAAGTAGTCAAGGGTTCCTATCCGAACCGAACGGGGGAGGAGTAAGTTTGTCCCCAAAATGATGCCTGCACTTAAGGCAAGATTCCCCGCGATCATAAGGGTGGCTCCCACACCATCTTTTGCCATAATCTGTCCGACTCCGGGCATGAGGTACGAGGCATAACCGGCCTTTTTAATGAAGTCTTGTTGCTGGTTGTAGAGGTCCCACAGGGCCGCGGCCTGAAGGTAGTCCTCGAGATCGAGGGACTCTAGGCTTTCTGCTACCATCGTGGGGGTCACAAGTCCTGGGGGAAGATTCGGCGTCGTTAGAGTCTGGCTACTCAAAGGTACAAGAGTGAAAAAAAAAGTTGTGGCAATACCCAGCCACCTGAACGGGGTAGTTGATAGTGTCAATTTCATGTATACCTCTCTCGGTGAATATACTTCTTTTCTCCCAAAATGAATGGAATAAACCACTTTCTCGTGATGATCCACGGGTTGCCCACATTCAAAAAATTCTCGGTAAGTTCACTGGGGAAACACTCCGGGTGGGATGTCTCGGGCGCGGCCGTGGTGAGGCTAAGATTCTCGAAATGCCCTCCCAGGGAGACCTGGTGCTGGAGTTTCCTTCCCTCGATACCCTCGCCCCGGGGCCACCATCCTTACCGGTTGTACTCCTACTGGGGCACCCTCGAATACCCGTTATTCAACGGCTTTGTCGAGACCTTGCCAGCTTTGGGGTCGCAGGCATTGCGGTTTGCGGTACGGACCTCGGTGAAAAATCGTACTTTTCCAGCTCTTTTTGGACTCGTAATCAAGCCCAGAACCTGGCTATCGAGGGAGCCCAGCAGGGAGGGCTTACGGTTCTACCGGCGATCGACCGTTGGTGGAGTGTGGCAGACTTTCTCGAAAAGAATACCAATACCTATAGGGAGTATAACCGGTATGTGCTTCATCCCTCACACTCCCACAGTTTTTTTGCTCCTACCCTGGCTGCCGATTTTATTAGGAAAACCCCTCGGGGTGTACTCATCGCTGTTGGTCCCGAACGGGGCTGGTCAGACCGGGAGGTTGATCGACTCATGGGTGGGGACTTTACGCCCCTGAGTCTTGGTCCTTATACCTGGAGGACCGAAAGCGCCGCGGTTTTTGCGGCAGGTCTGTCGACTCACCTGTACTCGGCAACGGAGCAACAATGAATGATAATCCTAACCTGGAAAAACGAATAAAACGGCATCTATGGGGACAAAAGTTTCCCCTTGAAGTCCTCACTGACTCAGCATTTTTGCCCGAAACTCTCGAAGAACTGAAGTCTCTCGGGTATAAAAATTGGGAAGAGGGCGACTGGGGAATTCGAGGTATTGGTTCCTTCCACGACCTGTACCGATTAAACATCCAACTATCTACTCCTGGAAGGATAGTTCTCGAGGTTGCCCGGTTTAAAGCGGGTGCCCGGGAGCAGCTCTTCCGGCGGGCCCGGGCCCTACCTTGGGAACTGTGGTTTGGCCGACCCGAGGGTCTGATCTTCGATATTCGAACCCATTTTCATGGGGCTCTTATTCACCATGAGGGACAAGGCAAACAGGCCCTAGACGAGGCTATACGGGCTCGCTTGGAAGAGTTTTGGGGGTCAGCCTCAGATTCTCTCCGAGTAATTCCTGGGCCTAGGACCCAAAGAATATATTTGGACATTTCGGGTTCAAACGTCCTGCTTTTCCTCGATACTTCAGGAGACCACCTAGGAAAGCGAGGATACCGCCTAGCTCCCGGTCCTGCCCCCCTGGCAGAGAATCGTGCGGCGGCAATAATTCGAAAGCTCGCTCGTATCCAGCCCGACCCCCAATGGATTCTTGACGGAATGACCGGATCGGGTACCTTCGCTTTTGAATCTAGTCTATTTTTTCAGGGCCTATCAGTGGGAGGGGGGAGGGATTTTGCTTTTAGCCAATGGCCGTCGTACCGGGAGTCTACCAAGAACTACTGGTCCCGACAAAGAATCGAGCCCAATGTAAGGGTGGGTCAGAACGAAAAAGTAAAAGTTATCGCAAACGATAGAGATGATAGAAGTCTTGGTGCTGCTAAAATGAACCTCGATCAATTTCGTTCCCGGTTCTGTACTGGGGGTAGAGAACCACGGTTTGTAAAAGGGGATTTTTTTTCCCTATCTTCCAAGGCAGACGAGTTTATTGGTCCTGGGTGGGTCTTTCTCAACCCGCCATACGATTATCGAATTTCCGGAAGCCTCGACCAATTCGCCAACAAACTCACCCGTTGGATAGAAACCTCGGGGCTCGAAGGAACCCTTGTCCTCCTGTTGCCCCAGAATCGAATCGTCGAAAAATTTTCCTCTATCCCCCGGGTCTTTGACGACCTGGTCTTCAATCACGGGGGGCGAGGAGTAAACTTACTTGGCCTTTCGCTGAAGTAGGTCGGAACCAAAGACCAATTCGAGTACTTCTGTCATCGACCCAACCGGATGAAAAACAATCCCTTTTTTTACATACTCGGGAATTTCTTCTAAATCGCGGTTATTGGCCTTGGGTATGATGATTTGTTTGATTCCGACTCGTTTGGCAGCAATAGTTTTTTCCTTGAGCCCCCCAATTGGGAGTACCCGTCCGGCGAGGGACAGTTCGCCAGTCATTGCCAGCTTGTTACTTACTTTTTTCCCCAGGGCCAGAGAAATGAGGGTCGTAGCCATGGTAATTCCTGCGCTTGGACCGTCCTTAGGCGTAGCACCTGCGGGTATGTGGATGTGGATTGTATGCTTACCAAACCAGTCATCCTCTATCCCCAGCTTTGCACTCAGGTGGCGAACGTAGGTATACGCCAGGTTTGCCGACTCCTGCATGACGTTTCCCATTTGGCCGGTAAGTTTAAACCCCTCTTTTCCCGGTAGGGCGAGACTTTCAATGATGAGGGTATCGCCACCAAAGTTCGTCCACGCCAGGCCGATGACCATACCCGGAGCGATAATCTGATTTACCTCATTGTTAAAGTAGGGCTTGCCCAGATAGGTATCCATATCGCCTTCACTCAGGGTAAGTGGTGGGGTAGCCTCGCCCAAGAGAATTTTTTTGGCTACCTTGCGATTGATCTTATCGACCGCTTTCTCGTAGTTGCGCATCCCCGCTTCCCGAGCATAATTTTCTGCAATTGCGTTCAGGGCCTTTCGGTCGAAGGTAACCTGGTCTTTCGTAAGGCCATTTTTTACTAGGCTCTTCGGTACCAGATACTTTTTAGCAATGGCCAATTTTTCGCTGGCTATGTAACCCGAGAGACGAATTATTTCCATCCGGTCCAAAAGGGGGCGGGGAATAGTTTCGAGGCTATTGGCGGTAGCAATAAACAACACCCGGCTTACGTCGAAGGGTAGGTCGAGGTAGTGGTCACGAAAAGCGATGTTTTGTTCCGGATCGAGAACTTCTAACAGAGCACTGGAGGGGTCTCCTTGGTAGCTGGCACCAAGTTTATCGATTTCGTCGATCATGAAGACCGGATCTTTTGCCTTGGTAATTTTTAGACCTTGGATGATTTTGCCCGGCATAGCACCGACATAGGTTCGGCGGTGTCCTTTGATTTCCGCTTCATCTCTCATACCCCCAACCGAAAATCGAAAAAACTGCTTGCCCAGGGCTCGGGCGATGGACTTACCAATACTCGTCTTTCCAACCCCAGGAGGTCCCACCAGGAGAATAATCGAACCCCGAAAATCCTTTTTCATCTTATGAACCGCTATAAATTCCAGAATTCGTTCTTTGACATCTTCGAGGCCGTAATGATCGGCATCAAGAATTCGACCAGCCTTTGGTAAATCTATTTCGCGAGGTTTCGGCTCGTTCCAGGGCAGGCTCAGGACCGTCTCCAAATAGTTTCGGGTGACGTGGTAATCCGAAGAATTGGGTTCCATGAGGGAGAATTTTTCGAGTTCTTTGTCGATTTGTTCTCTGACCTCGGGATCAAGGGTCAGGGCCTCAAGACGCTCCTTAAAACGATTGGTGTCCTCGCTCTTTCCATCGACAGCAATTCCGAGTTCTTGTTTAATCGCCTTGAGTTGCTCTCGTAAAAAGTAATCCCTTTGGCTTTTTTCAATTTTTTCGTTGATTTGTTTTTGAATTTTTTTCTGAATTTTGAGTAGTTCCTGCTCTTTTTTTATAGAAATAAGCACCCTTTCCATTCGCTTTTTGATACGAAAGGTCTCTAATACCTTCTGTTGTTCTCTCCGATCAATATTCAGAATGCTCGTAATAAAGTCGGCAATTTTCCCAGGTTGATCGATATTGACCATATTCAAGCGCATTTCTTCCGAGAATAAGGGGTTATTTTCCGAAACTGACTTCATTTCCCCAATAAGGCTACGGGTGAGGGCTTTGATTTCCAGGGTGTCATCCAGTTCCTCATCGGGATACTCGACGGCCGTAATAATCGGTCCCTGATCTTGAATTACCTTTTTGATACGAAATCGTTTGATTGTCGAAATAAAAATATTCATTCCACCATCGGGGAGGTTAATTTTTTTTACAATTTTTGCCAGGGTTCCTACCGAATACAAGTCCTTGCTGGTTGGGCTTTCAGCTTCTTCGTTTTCGACCAACACTAAACCGAGGGTGTTATCGGAACTAAGGGATTCCTCGACGGTTTTTACATCCTCGGCGCTCGATATCATAATCGGAGTAAAAATACCGGGAAAAATAGGTTTTCCTAGAAGTGGGAGAATACGTAGCTTATTCGGCAGGGCCATTTCACTGGGGACAATTTGTTGTTCGCTCATAGCCGAAATGTACGAATGCTCGAGCCAGGGGTCAAGCGTTCTCATCCTGGAAAAGACGAGCTATACTCGATTAGGACCAAGGAACGACTTGGCCAGAATAACAGATTTTCGAGGTCCTCAGGGAATGAATAGAAATTGGATAACCGAAGGTATAATTTTAAAGACCTTTCCCATTGGCGATCAACATCGAGGCGTAGTGTTATGTACCCCCGAAAACGGGAATATTTCGGTTATTGCCCACGGTGCAGGGAGTCCCAGGAGTAAACTGCGGGCGATTACCCTACCTTTGGCAACTGGAACCTTCTATCTCTATGAAGACCCCGGGCGTAATTCCATAAAAATTACCGATCTCGAATTACGAAAGGTCCCCGAGGGGCTAAGGTCGGACCTCAACGGGTTTTATGCCGCAAGCCTGGCCGCAGAGGTACTACTCTACGGTCACGGGGTATCGGAAAATCCCGAATTCTACAGGCTCTTTTCTGAAGTTCTCGACACCTTGGATGATTTCGTACAAAATCCGCCGAGCGATATCAGCACCGATGAAAAGGTGAGATCTGTCACCACGATCATGATTTCTTTTCTCTGGAAGTACCTGGAGTTTTCGGGTATTTACCCCGATACGGGTATTTGTTCCCGGACCGAGGAACCACTGGCTCCTCGAACTGCGGGTTGGTACAACCCTAGAGAAGGGGGCTTTATTTCTGCCGGCGCCGGAGGGGTGACCAACGGAGAAGAAGGGCTCGTAAGAATTCCTGCTCCGGGGATAACGATTCTCGATTGGTTTCTGGACAAACCCTTTGCCCGAATCCAGTCTGAACCCCTACCACCTGCCCCCCTTGGAGCACTTCTTCATTTAGGTGTTTTTTTGGTCGAACAATCGATCGATCGAAAACTAAAGAGTGCTCAGGTTTTTCGAAGTCTTTAAAGGTCTAGTCCGAGGGAACGGAGGGCTGTTAAGGATTCTTCGGTCGAACGATGGAGAATAAAGACTCCTCCCCGGTCCTCCCAGGAATCCTTGAGCGACTCTCGATCGTCGATTAATATGTGCATACCCTCGCCACCGGTGAATTCCCAGGCCTTTTCGGCCTTCTGTTTGCTCATACAGGTGATTACCTTGACCTCTTTCCCGAGATGTTTGGCACACCAGGCTCTCTTTTGCCCCTCAGCCCAAGTTCCTCGGGGAAGACCAGTCAAAATCACGGGGTTGAACCGAGCCACCAAGTTCCACAGGGTCTCACCGTCGGCCATCCAATTCAACGAGGCGTAAAAATCAGGAGTTTTTGCAATCCGCGACCACATGACCGGGGGTGGAAGTTCGGCAGGTAGCCTGCCAGTTATTTCTTTGACCCGGCTATCAAAATCCGCAAGTACTCCGTCCAAATCTACGAATAGCTGTATAGTCATTAGGGGACCTCCTATGTTTTACGTCAAGCTCCCAGTCCAATTAATTCAAATTTATAGTACTTCAGCTTCGCAAGTCTTTCTTTTAGCTCGCTGTACCGATAGTACGTTCGATTTCTCACTAAGGTATACAGCA